>CDYS01028694.1_pt1 | contig 104223 bp, 121 predicted proteins | sample 557491 | NCBI WGS metagenome assembly CDYS01 (sample SAMEA3182057, study PRJEB8094) | gut metagenome | biome: human; feature: gut; material: Stool; isolation source: human stools | place: Canada | collected 2012-11-26
TTTTTGTATTTTTTTCGCAGAAATTGGCGTTTTAAATACAAACAGAACTCCCGGAGGACCTTCTGCCGCTTCAGGAGTTCTGCATTTCATAAAAACCGTTATAAATGCACTTTTTATGAAAAAAGAACTGTATAAAAGAAGTTTTTTCATAAATTCGGCAAAGAAAACATTTTTATGAAACGAATAGCCCCGGCAAGGTATAAGGAAAAGGTGGCCACCTTTCTTATACCCTGCCAAGGGCTATCATTTTTTAACTAGCTTTCCACTTTTGTCACTATCTTATTTTCTTCCCAGCCGGATCACATTCCAGGACGCTTTCCTCAGCACGGTCTCCAACTGGCCGCCTTCTGCTTTGGCATCGTCGGCCTGACGGGGGTGTACTTTCTCTCCTGCTGCGGAGTTCACGGTCTGTAAGTCATCGGATACCAGCTCGGTCTTGCCGATCAGTTCATAGCCTTCGAAACTGCGCAGGTCCATGGTCAGGGGCAGGTCTTCTTCCAGATTACGGTTCACGGCAAATACGGTCACTTCCTCCGCTTCCTCATTCCATACCGCTACCGCTTCCACATCTGTGATGCTTCCGTGGCCGCTGGTCTCATGCTTCGGGCTGTCGATAGCCAGCTGTAATACAGTTCCTCTGCCATAGCAGGATGCATGATAGAAAGGATAAAAAATGGTCTGTCTCCAGGCAATCCCGTTCTCCTCCGTCATGATCGGTGCAATGACATTCACCAGCTGTGCCAGACAGGCGATCTTTACACGGTCCGCATGCTTTAACAGCGTGATCATCATCAGACCTACCATCAGGGCATCTTCAAAGGTATAATGATCCTCCAGCAGATGAGGGGCTTTCTGCCAGGGATGATTCTCTGTGGTGTCGGCATCCTCCTTGCTGGCGTGGAACCATACATTCCATTCGTCGAAGCTTAAGTTGATCTGCTTCTTGCTGCGCTTCTTCGCTTTGACATAATCGCAGACAGACACTACCGTACGGATGAAATCATCCATGTCATCGGATTTTGCCAGATAATCATTGCTGTCCATAGCTGCATTGCCGTAATAGGTATGCAGGGACAGATAATCTACATAATCATAATTGTGTTCCAGTGTGGTAGCTTCCCACTGAGGGAAAGTAGGCATCTCCCGATAAGAACTTCCACAGGATACCAGCTCGATGGAAGGATCGATCAGTTTCATGGCCTTGCCCGCTTCCTGCGAGATCCGTCCGTATTCGTCCATAGTCTTGCTGCCCAGCTGCCAGGAGCCATCCATCTCATTACCCAGGCACCACAGTTTGATATTATAGGGATTTTCCACACCGTGGGATCTGCGAAGGTCGCTATATTTGGAGCCGCCGGGATGGTTGCAATATTCCAGCAGATTGCAGGCATCTGCCACACCTCTGGTACCCAGATTCACTGCCATCATGATCTGTGCATTCACCTGCTTCGTCCAATGGTAGAATTCCTCCAATCCGAAGGTATTCGGCTCCAGAGATCTCCACGCCAGATCCAGTCTGGCCGGACGCTTATCCACAGGGCCTACACTGTCCTCCCAGAAAAAGTTGGATACGAAGTTACCACCGGGATAACGGATCAGGGGAACCTGCAGTTCTCTGACCAGTTGTACCACGTCCTGTCTGTAACCGTATTTGTCCGCCGTGGGATGTCCCGGCTGGTAGATACCGCCGTACACCGCTCGGCCCAGATGCTCAATAAAGGAACCGAACAGACGGTCATCCACCTTCGCCACCTTGTATGCCTTATCTAATGTAATCTTAACCTGTTTCATGCCCCAATCTCTCCCAAGTTTTTTCTATAAATGATTTCTTCGTTCTTCGAACTCCCGAAATTACAACAAACATGCGTAATCCGGTCTGATCGCCGAGAGTGAGCAAGCTCTCTCTGGCTCTCTTGCGCTCATTATATCATGATTCGCACCTCCGGTGCTTGACGTTGCTTCGCAACTATCATGATCAAATTCGCCGTTCGCCAATCATGCAAGCATGTTGGCTCTCTTGCGCTCATTATATCATATTCACCGAATTCCTTATAAACGGCTTACACTCCACGGAATACACCCCGTTTTTCTGATGTATCTCCTCGCCCCGCAGAAGCTTTAAGATCACCTCGCTGGCACAGTATCCGATGTCATGTAACGGCAGTCCCATGGTGGTCAGCTCCGGCTTCTCATAGCTTGCCATTTCCCTGTTATCAAAGCCTGCCACCGCAATGTTCTTTCCCACCGTATATCCCAGTTCATCCAGTCGGTCATAGGCTCCGCCCGCCATAAAATCATTCATACAGAAAATCGCCGTAGCTCCCCGCTTCACCAATTCTTCCGTATGCTCATAACCGCTTTCACGATCCCATTCTCCGTAAACGATCATTCCGGGATCGTACAGCAGATTCGCTTCGAACAACGCACTCTGATACCCTTCCAGTCGGGACTGGGTGTGGATACTTTCCTTTTTCCCGGCGATGACACCGATTCGTTTGTGTCCGCAGGAGATCAGATACCGTACCAGCTGCTCGGCACCGCCCTTATCCTTTACCACCACAGAGGGGATCTCCGGCTTGTTGGTAAATCCGTAAGCCACCACCGTAGGAATCGGCAGATCCGCCGGGATCACATTGATCAGTCTCTCATGAGACGCCACATAGATGATCCCCTCCACCTGCTTCGACAGCAGCTTCTGGATCTCCTTCTGCACGATGTTCCGGTGAATATTGTCCTGATAATAGGCATCTCCGTATTTTTTATACAGACGTAAATTCACCAGCAGGATCTGATAATCTTCTTTTTCGCAATACTCCGTGATGCCGTCGATGATATCCGGCAGGGCAAAGACTGTCATATCCTCCGCAATGACCCCGATACTCCGGGTATTCTTCGTCTTCAGATTCTGCGCTACGATGTTCGGCGTGTAATTCATCTCCTGAATCACCTGCAGCACTCTCTTTTTGGTCTCTTCGCCCACTTTTCCCTTGTCGTTGATGATATTGGATACCGTTGCCACGGATACTCCGCACTCTCTGGCGATCTCTTTTATGGTAGGCATAGTGTCCCTCCCTTTTGTAAGCGACTTGTCTACCACCATTCTAACACAACTTTTCCCTATATCACAACAGGCTGTGTTAATTCTTCATACCGGTCAGAACGATACCTTCCACGAAACTCTTCTGTCCGAAGATATAGATCACGATACCAGGCAGGATTGTCATGAACGTCGCTGCCAGTGCTACCGGCCAGTTGGTGCCGAAGGATCCGGTAAAGTTCGTCAGTGCCACGGCAAAAGTGAATTTCGACATACTGTTAATGTAGATCAGCTGCTGCAGCATATCGTTCCAGATCTGGATAAACAGCATCATGGCTACTACCACAACTGCCGGCTTGATGGATGGCACCAGGATTGTCCACAGGATACGCATTCTGCCCGCACCATCAATGGATGCTGCCTCGTCCAGCTCCTTCGGGATCGTCATGAGGAACTGACGGATCAGGAAAATATTGAAGAAACCGCCACCGGTTAAGTACGGCAGGATCAGCGGCCAGTAGGTATCCCCCAGCCCCAGTCCCTTGGTCCATACCACGTACAGAGGAAGCAGGGTAACCATGCTGGGCAGAAGGATCGTTCCGACGCAGATATTAAAGATCAGCTTCTTGCCACGGAAACGAAGTCTTGCAAAAGCATAGCCACAGAAAATTGCGGTCACCGTACCAAAAGTAACGGCCGGAATGATGATGGAGAAAGTATTCCGGAAATATCTCCAGTATTCGAAGGTCTCCAAGGCTTTTGAATAGTTCGCCCATAACCACTCATGAGGAATGAAGGAAGGCGGATACTCGTTCAATTTTGCCGTACTCATCAGGGAGGACCGGAAGATCCACCAGATCGGCAGTACCACTAACAGTGCCAGCAAAAGTACGATCAGCGTTGCCACCAGATCCAGAACCAGTTGTTTCCGTTTTTTACTCGGTGATAAATTTGCTTCCATCTTCTATTCCTCCTCTCCAAATAATTGTTCTTTCTGCGTTTTGAACAGAACTATGGTAAATATACCCACAAGAATGAAGAAGATCACCGCATACGCCGCAGCGTAGCCCATCTTGTTCTTCTGGAAACCATACATATAGATCACATAGGACATGAACATGGATCGTTTACCGGGTCCGCCGTTGGTCAGCGCCAGTGCCGGGTTGATGACCTGTAAATGTGTGATCAATGCTGTCAACACATTGTAGAAGATAATGGGAGTGATACTGGGGATCGTAATATTCCAAAATCTCTGCCATGCATTGGCCCCATCGATCTTCGCTGCTTCTATGTATACGCCGGGGACATTCTGTAATCCCGCCAGGAAGATAACGATCAGGTTGCCACTGGTCCATATGGCGATAAGCACCAGACAGGGAATAACCTGATTCGGGTCATCCAGGAACCTCTGCTTCGGAAGTCCCATCATCCGGAGCACGAAGTTGAACAGACCGAAGTTACCTTCATATAACCATTCCCATCCTTTAAATACGCCGATAGCCGGCAGCAGATACGGGATGAAGAACAGGGAGCGGAACAATGTCCGGCCTTTTATATTCATGTTTAAGAGGATCGCTATGATCAGTGAGTATACCACGGCACCGATCACCGCCAGAAAAGCATACCATACAGTTGCTTTGATAGAATCCCAGAAATAGATATCTTTCGTAAAAATACGCTGGAAATTGGCAAGCCCTATAAATTCCGGCTTCGTAATGCCGTTCCAGTCAAACAGACTTAATACAAATACTGCAAGTGTGGGAAGATAGCTGATCAAGGTCACTCCCAGGAATGCCGGTATCAGACAGAGATATGCGGTCAGTTCTTCCTTTCTTCCTGCTCTTGTTGTAGCGTTATTTTTCTGTTTCCCTTTTTTCATTGTAACCCTCATTTCTTCACACATTTTTGCAAAGAGTAACTTATTTTCGTGAATAATTCCAAATCTTCTGATAACAACAGGTGGCCACATCACTGTAAGCCACCTGTTATGTTGTCCCAATACATTGTTGCGGTAATAGTATTACTGGTTGTTAGCCTCGTAGATTCCCTGTAACTCTTCCAGATTCTCATCAATTGCTTCCTGCATGGTCTGCTGTCCGGCCCATACATTGGAGAATACAGTATCCAAAGTAGCGTTGAATTCATCGGTGCCGTTCACATAGTACCAGGATGTGGATACCATGTTGTCCTTTGCATAGTCAACAACTGCGCTCTTATACATATCCTTATCGGGGAAATTAGGATTATCGATCCACTTATCTGTCTTCTCAGCATCAGTATACCAGGAATCCAGAATAGGCATCCAGGTACCTGCTTCGATCAGAGACCAGGAATTCTCTTCCTGATAATACCACTTTAACCACTCCATTGCTTCCTCAGGATGCTTGGTAGTTGCAAATACTACGTTAGGGCCACCGGTACAGATGGTAACCTTTTCCTTCATATAAGGAAGAACACCTACGCCATATTCGAAGTCAGCGCTCGGCCCAAGGAAAGTGCCGACATTCCATGCACCATCAGTTGCCATAACGACCTTCTTGCTTCCCAAAGAAGACTCCAGAGCGTTTGCTGCACTGGTTACGGGAGGTGCGCAGTGGTATACTTCAGACAGATCTGCAATCTTCTGTAATGCGTCTACGGTTGCGGGATCATTGATGGTGCACTCAGAACCATCCTTGCTGTAGTAACCGCCGCCGTTGGACAGTGCCCATACTTCCAACTGCCAGGGCAGGGTATTGATGGTACATCCGTAAATATCAATATTGTTGGGATCGAAGTCAGGATCCAGAGCATTTTTACCATTGATATCGATGGTAAGCTTCTGTGCTGTCTCTACAAAAGTATCCCAGTCCCAGGCATCTGCTGCACTTGCGGGAGGAGTCATTTCCTTGACATCCAGATTCTGTTTCTCACATACTTCGTTTAATAGATCAATGTTGTACCACAGATTCAGTACCTCGTTTGCTGCGGAATAAGCAACAGGCGTTCCCTGATATTTGAAGGTCAGTGCATCCAGTGGCTTTGCATCGCCTTCGCCGTACATGGAGCTGATGTCAGCCAACAGTCCGTTCTCTGCGAACTTCAGTACACCGGCCTCACTCATAATACCGGTATCGGGAAGCTCTCCTGCAGTTGCCATGGCATTCAGCTTGGTTACATAAGTATCATGGTCGATCTTAACCACTTCTACTTCGATTCGATCCTGCTCACTGTTGAACTTGTCAGCCACCTTCTGAGTTGCTGCAGTCTCCGTCTCGTTACCCCACTGTGCATAGGTGATATGTACTCTCTCACCACTGCCGCTGTCAGAACTCGTCTGTGTCTGTGCCGGCTGGCTTCCTGCATCTGCGGATGCTGCCGGTGCCTGATTGCTGTTGCCACACCCTGTAAGTACCATTGCTGTTGCCATTGCGGTTGCAAGGACTGTACTTACGATTTTCTTGTTTTTCATACCTTTCTCTCCTTTACCTTTCTTTATTATAACGACAATAGGTTGTCGTTGTAAACACCAGATTGTAAACGCTTACACGTTCACCGTTCTACACCTTTACCTTGACCCACACCAACATTTCGCCCGGTGTACGGTTACACCAGAGCCCATAGGGAACTGCTGTAAGGTGCATCTGTTCTTTCTCCAGTTTCAGCTCTCCGTACAGGTTTCCCTGTTCGGTGGACCGGTTATGGATCCTTGTAGCTTCATACTGTAATGTCGGAATCTCTCCCGGGAGATCCGTCTGCGGATTCCCCTTCGTGACCTCTGTGTTCTCTTCCACATACAGGTCTGCCAGATATTTTCCGTTGTCGGTCTCCTCCAGACAGTAGACCACGGGGCCGTTCATCAATGCACATCTTCCAGCATCCGCTCTCACTTCGTCATTGGCGGCGATCCATCTGGGCTTTACACCGAAATCAATACAGATTTCATGCTCTCCCGCCGGAGTATTTATCAGCAGATAGCCTTTTTCCAAAACAGCCTTTGCTGTCTGGCCATCCACTGTAATCTCCTGTTTCCCCGCATATCCGGGGCGGCGGATCTTAAAGGTTACTTCACTGTCCTGTCTCGTCTGGATCTTCACCTTACTATCCTGCAACAGTGTGGATTCCATGCCGATCTCCACGGTTCCACTTTCCAGGACTGCCTTTGCAGTGGAGGAAATGAACTGGTGGATACATACCGCATTTTCTTCCTGTGCGTAGATGTATTGTCCAAGAGACGCTAACGTCCTCGCCACATTCGGCGGACAACATGCCACGGAGAACCATTTCTGTCTGACAGCCTTCACATGATCCATGTAAGTATGCTCCGTGCAGAACTCCGGTACGACCTCCAGAGGATTCACATAAAAGTATCTGTCTCCCGCTCTGTTGATGCCCGCCAACACTGTATTGTACAATGCCAGTTCCACGGTATCGTAATAGCCCGCCTCTCCGGTGGCTGCGCTCATCCTCTGTCCGAACATCATCAGTCCGATGGAAGCGCAGGTCTCCGAATAGTTCGTGGTATTCGGCAGATCGTAATCCGTGGTAAACCTCTCCCGAAAACCACTGGATCCGATGCCGCCGGTCAGATACATTCTGTGATTCACCGTGCTGTCCCACAGCCGCTTACAGGCTTCCAGCATCTCGGTGTCCTCGCATTCCACAGCCAAGTCTGCCATGGCGGAGCACATATACATGGCTCTTACCGCATGCCCTTCCGCTGTCTTCTGCTTTACCGGTTCTATATGTGATTGTGAATATTCCAGATCGTAATTTTTGAACTCCGGGAAAAATTCCCAGCCGCCTCTGTCTTCCATCTCCTGTAAAAAATAGCTTGGCTTCTTCCCTTGTTGCTTTGCGCACAAAACGCAAAATTTTTTCGTATAAAATACAAAAACCACTTTTAAAAAGGAATTTAAAAAAGGACGCTTGAAAGATATTTAATAACCTTTCAAACGTCCTTTCGTGGCTTAGTCTTTTTCTTTTTTCTGCTTACGATTTCCATGTTCTTCAAGAATCAAGTATTTTCCAGTCGTCTTCCGTTCATTTGGTATGTATTCCAATAGATCAGTTATCGTACAGTCTAAAGCCTCGCAGATTTTATCTATGTGGTCTACATTCAAACGAGGAACAAGCTCATGATACCATTCGTTGATAGTTGACGGACGAATCCCAGTAGCATCAGCCAAATCCTTCTGAGTCCATCTTTTCTCGCCAAGCAGTCTTGATAGATGAATTTTAACCATGATTTTATGCCCCTTTATTTAGTTTATCACGAGGCATAATTTTAAATATTGTTTTGTTAGAATATAACGTATTGCGTTATTTATACCCTAAAAAAAATGTTTAAAAGTTTTTGATGATTACTTCATCGAATGTATCAGCATTCAGTTTGTTCGTTAGATTGCTGTTCCTGCTTATTCCCTCGATGTGATAATCCTTATATAAATCACGGATAAATTCATCATCATTATAGGAAAGAATAAACTTTCCTTTAATCCCATCTAAAACGGTCTTTAAACGAATATGGTCATCATGTGAAAACCCTCCTTCATAATATTTCTCGGTGCCATGATATGGCGGATCTAAGTAAAACAATGCTCCCGGTCTGTCATACACCCGGATCAGGCTTTCAAAATCCCTGTTCTCAATGACCACATTTTTCAAACGCTCCTGCACCTCTGCCAGATATTCAATCGAATTTGTAAGGTTTTTCTTATTCGTTCCGAAGGTCTTTCTGTCAGCTCCGAAACTCACTTTTATAATGTGAAAGTATCGTGCTGCCCTCTGGATATCTGTAAGCCCTCTGGCATTCAGCTGGCTCTTATTGTCAAAGAACTGTTCCCTTGAAATTGCCAGCCAGTTAAGTTCCTTCTGCAGTTCCTCACAGTGGTATTTGATGCAGCGGTACAAATTGATAAGGTTGCTGTCTGCATCATTAAATACTTCCAGTTCTTTTCCCACTTCCTTGCCAAACAGCACCCATCCGGCTCCACCAAACACCTCAATGTATCTGTCAAAGCCTTCCTCTGGGAACCTTTCAATAATCGCCTTTCTAAGCAACCTCTTTCCACCAATCCATGCAATAAAACTGTTCATTCTTCTTCCTCCTGATTTTCAATGTTGGGGCATTCAATCAGGTAATCCGGGAGCATTTCAGCCCCCGGACAAAACTCATTCCTATTACACTTTCTCGGTATAAGAAAGGCAGATCCAGACCGGAACATATTTTCCGTTGTAAGGCTGTTCAGACTTAATACGTCCCCACAAGCCTTCCTCACCGGATTTGCTTACCTTTCCATACTTTTCCTCCACAATGGTATACGAGCCCACCGGGATGTGACCAACAGAAGCAGTGTCAATGGTTGCTCCAAGTCTCATCTTCAAATCGCTGATTTTCACACGCACCATATAAGGAGCAAACACATTTTCAGGATATACATTTACACCTGCTTCATCAAACACACTGTAACCAGGATTCTTGTCTACACAAGTCTTTGCATATTCAAGCGAATGGTACGCTCCAATCTGGCTCTTGGCATCGCTCCAGTTCTTTCTGACACGATACCAGCTTTCTGCTGTTGTCTGTTTCTGCTGATCATAAGCGGTGAGATTGTATTTTTCAATGATACTGCACACCTTGTTAACATAATCCGGAGCAGTTGCATAGCCACCGTCCTTGATGATCTGAACCGCTTTCTTGTAATCCTTCTCGCCTTTCAAACCAGCGTATCTAAGTGCTTCGCCTTTCTTTGCACCCAGCAGGTATGCGGAATGATCAGCAATAGATGCTTCGACATTCGGATATGCCCTGAATGCAGCTGTAACCGTTACATACTCTCCATTTACATATTCCTTCGTCTCCTTGGTATATTCACTCGTTCCGTCCCATGAGCTTCCAGACCAAGTGTTTCCGGATAACGAGCACTTCATTCCAAAGCAGTTATTTGCCATCTGTGCGAGCACTGATTTTCCATATCCTGATTCCAGAATAAACTGTGCTGCTGACACAGAGGCAAGGATGCCGGTGTTCTTCATATCAGCAGTACATAACTCGCCAACTCGCTTCACGATATCAGTATCTGCCATATTCGCAAACTCTACCGCCTGAATACCGGTATCCACTGTCACAGATGCACCCACAAAGGATGCCATGCATTCTGCACACGCCTTCGCCAGCTTACGAAGATTGCTATCATCCATCAGCCATTTACAAGCTTCAGTATTTGTATGGAAAGAATGTTCTGCGATAACGCCCGGAACTCCGGCTAAGAAGCTGCCATTCAGCACTCCATAGTAGTTATCGTCTTTCTTTCCATTTCCATCTCTGTCATTGTCGGATAATCTCGAATAAATCTGATATCCGTCCACGCCCATTGTGTTCTGGATAACCTTTGCAATCTGTGCTGCAAATTCTCTGGACTGATCATCAACCAAAGTTTCATTACGATCTGTAAAATGAATCGCCACTGCTCTGTTTACTGCCTCAGTACCACAGGCATTTGTGTGGTTGCTCACAAACAGATCGCATCCGGCAGCCATTTTCCCTCTGGCTGTCAGATCCGGATTCTCATTGATATTACTTCTGGTTACGAGAACCTCAATTCCCATCTGCTCCAGATATTCCTTCTCATACTGTGTCAGTTTCCAGACTGTCGCTGATTCATAATATCCAGAAACGACCCCGGCATTATATTTTTCTCCATAATGCCCTGGATCTAAACAAATACGTTTCTTTCCCATTGTGTACCTCCTAACTGTCCACTCTGCTTTCCCTTAACTTGGCTACCAGCTCATGTACTCCGGTAGAGCCGGAGGAAAGAATTAAGCCGGTAATCACCTTTGCAATAATAGGCAGCTGTGAACTGTAGCCCATCAAAGCAAAGAAATCAATGTCGAACATCAAAGCAAAAAGCGCTCCGAAAGCTACCGCCCATACCGGTGCCTTAACGATGTTCATTACCTTGTCACCCACAAGCTCCTTCACTCTGTCCACAAGGAACTGGATCAGGATTGCGAATACCACGATAATAGTTACTGCATTGCTTAAACTTGCCATTTTCTGCGTCTCCTTCCATATTTTTTTGTATTTAAAAAAGGGCTTTGAAAGCCCTTTTAAACACCTTTGCTGCATTCAAAAAGGAGCCTTGTTTCAGACTCCTCATTTACAAGAAAAACCCCGTCAACATTTTCCTGAATGTTTATCAACTATTCAATTCTTCTACAGTTATACTCACTGACATCCAACTGCTTTTCTATGTTTTCAAAAGCCTCCCTGTAATACGATTTGACCTCTTGGGAAACCTGCTTTGTGTGTTCTAATTCAGTCACGAGTTTTCTCAGCAGATCCGATTGCTGAGTAGTGATGTCACACAACAGGTCTATCACCGCCAACAGATTCATAAAGCCACCCTTTCCGGCATTTCATCGTTTATTCCGCAGCATCTTCTGCAGCTTCGATTGCTGCTCTTACATCGTCCCTGAATTTCTCCGGAATACTGTCGATTGTTCTTTTTCCAGCCTTTACTAATTTAATATACAGTTCCAACATCTTAATTACCTCCCGTCTTTGCTTCATACAGTTCCGCTACTGCGTTCATAATAATGAGCTGATTTTCTTCTGTTGCGAGCAGTTTTTCATAGAGTTCTGCCTGTGCTCCCATGCTGATCAGAATGTTCTCGTTTACTTTTTCAGTGTTCTCTTCCTGCTGGATCAGATTATAATACTCTTCTTCACTCAGGAAACGATACTCGCATGTATAGCCCACTTCTTTCTCTTCGCTGCCATCCATACTGTCTCGTTCGATACGATTGATATTTCTTCTCTGGATGTAAGTATTGGCATTTACCATTTCCAACGTTTCAGGCAGTGAGGAGCAATTCTCTGTTTTCCATCCTTGCATTTTTATTTGCCTCCTTGTCCATTTTAGATATGATGCGTTTGACCGCCCTCACGCTTATAAGTGGCTTAATATACATCAGATACCACTCATAGGTGTCAGAGTGTGTTATCCAGCCCATCAGGGAAATAAAACCCTTGCAGAGCCTTAATGGATATTTCTTCTTTTCCATCTTCTTTTTATTGAGTTTCCTTGCTATCCTCGCAATATGTATCAGCGTATGCTTTCTTATGATTACCCGATTTCGATAGAACAGCCAGCCCATTGCCGATACTTCCCTGCCGGTTCTCCTGCCATTCTTTTTAATGTACTCAAACCGGAACACCTGCCAGTCACCTTTCATTTTCAGCCTGATTTTTCCAAGCCACTGCTTAATGAATATAATCGCCATGTGCAGCTTCTTTTTATTATCATCTGCCATCGTGAAATTATCCATATACCGGATAAAGTGTGCTATTTTCAGCTTGCACTTTATCAGAAAATCCAGCTCCTGCAGGAGAAAGTTTGCCAGCCACTGTGACAAATAAAAGCCCAGTGGCAGCTTATCTGGAAACCATGTCAGGCACACATCTATCAGATACATAAATAAAGCATCTTTGATACGTTTTAACAGTTTTGGTCGGATAAACTTATACTTTGCATGGTCATAAAAATGTCGGATATCGCACTGTGCAAAATTCCGGATACCTTTCCCAGACTGAATCCATCTTTTCATCGCTTTCATTCCCCGATGTGATCCACGCTTGGGAAAAGACGAATAGCTGTGATGGTAACTGCTCCCTTGAATAATCGGCTCCAGAATTAGCACAATAACGTGCTGTATCCACAATTCAACCATTGTCGGTACATATATGACCCTTGTTTTCCCAGCTTCTTTTATAATAACCGGGTTATGCTTTGGTGGTTTAAATTCCAGTTCCGGATTTTCCACCTTCCATCCGGCTGGCTTCGTATTCTGGATAATTTTCTGTATTTTCTCAACCCATCCATCTAAATCTTCCTCCACCATTTGAATATCTTTTCTGTCACTTTTTCCACGCTTCATCCGCTTAAATGCCCGGAGGATAACACCCTTTTGGCAAGCCAGCGTGTATAAATATCTGTAACTTTTCTTTTTCTTCCAAGGAATGCCGGTCTCTTTTTCAATGTCATATTTGAACTTATGCATTTTATCTTCTATCTCCTCGCCGCTTTCGAACATTGCTCACTACTTGCAGCTCCTGACCGGAATAATTTCCACTCACCAAAACCTATAAAGGCGGATATAACAGTATTTCAACTGTCAGCGGTGTATATGACTATCGGTAACATTTTGGACTTATAGTTTCTTGATAGAATCAGGACGCCCCGTAGTTCCACCAGGCGTTAGCAGCGACATTGTTCAGTGTGCGAGCCCAGAGCCCGTCATTAGCACCGTTGTTGCAATTGCCGAACCGCAGCGAAACCGCCGGAGAGGGAGTTCCGATAGCCCCTCAAGATCTTTAAAAAATCATTCCTATATTTTATACAAAGCAGTTGGGGGAAGACCCCCAAACCCCCTATCTGCAGCTTACGCTGCAGCAGGTGCTGGAAGAAGTTTGGACGCCCCGTAGTTCCACCAGGCGAGAGCAGCGACACCGTTCAGTGCGCGAGCCCAGAGCCCGCCATGAGCACCGTCGTCGCACCCGCCGAACCGCAGCGAAACCGCCGGTATTTCTGCGTTCACCCAAGTGTGATCGCAGTATCCAGTAGCAGAACTGCATGCGATTTCATCATTTGGCACTGCACCAAAATCCTTTACCACCTGAGTTGTTGCATAATATCCGTTTTTTGCCAAATTCACTCCAGTATCCAGATATTTAGCCCCGGTTAAGTCATAGGTATAATCCGGGGACACCTTTATTCTTCCGTTAATCAGGAGCATATACGGATCTCTCTGCCACAGCATATAACTCCCCATAACGCAGCTATGGAAAATCTTATTGAAGGACTTATTATCATTAGAACCATAAAACTGTCCTCCGCCAATGACTGTATTGATTTTCGTTCCGTAATGTTGTGCTTTATCTTCAACGTAGGTAGAACACATGCCTGATCCAAAAGCAGTCTGAGAGTCGGTGCTCTTACTCAGCAGAATACAGATGTCTGCCAATGTATTCGTTAATGCACCGCCAAAGAAAAGAGCTTTGCCGGATGCTGCCTGAATTGCTGTATACTGCTCGGCAGTTCCGATTGCTTTTCCGTTTGCACTGTCTGCAGCAGAACCGGAGGCTGTTAAGCAGCTCCACTGCCCTGCAATACTTCTCATCTTTCCATTGGAATCAATGGAGCCATAGAACATCGGGATCAGCATATAATCTCTTTCTTTTCCAAGTACATTAAATCCTACTGCATGGAAATCATCATCCACTTTTCTTTCACAGAAATATACATAGCGGTCATTTCCAACCTTATATTCCTTCTTGTAGATTTTCTTTACGATTGCCATCGCATCACCGGCATAATCAATATTAGCCGCATCAGAGTTCGTTCCATCCGCTTTCTTCGTATAATCGTCCGGATCTAAGAAGTAATCAATACCTCCATCCCAATTACACATAACCGGTACATTGGCTTTCAGCCAGTCCCAGTCAGCCCATGAGCCATAATTCATGGCGTGCGTGCTCATGTTCATGCTCATAGGTGTAAAGTCCTTGTTCGCACCAAGGTACTCCACTCTTGTGGACGGATTCAGGTCGGAAGCTTCATGGATAACCATTCCATAAATCGGTGCATCATCCGGTACCAGATTTCTCACCAGCTTTTCCACCTGCTCCTGCACTTCAAGCAGTGTTTCCTGCTCTGCAATAAAAACCTTTTTCGACATTTTCTACCTCGTTTCCAGCATAATATAACACTTTACGTTTTATATTTGCTTATTTTGTTAGATTATAACGTAATACGTTATTTTTACAGTTCCTCATAATATAAATGACCGTTTTCCATGCCTAATCGCATCTTCCCACCGTTCACGTCATCCTCAAAGATCTTCGCATCCCTGCGGTTGGCTTTTCCGTTGTTGAGAAGCTGGGCATATCGCTCATTAAAGTAATCTGCATGTGCCGGTGTGGTAGGCTCCAGAACCTCCATCTGTTCGTTGTAAACCGGCTCATCCTGAATCGTTAAATTCTTCGCCATGTCCTGCCTCCCTAAAATGTATCGTTGATATAGAAAGTCATGCTGATATCCGCATCCTTTCCTTTTGCGGTAAAACGCTTGATGGTAACGATATCCCCATCCGCATCATAGAGTCCGATTTCGCTAATCGCAGCACCCGGAAGCTCACTCTCCTTTAGCTCACATTCATACTTGCACTTCGTATCGCTCAACATGGTGTAAGTATCGTATTTCTTTCTGAGCAATTCGTTCTTCAGTTCTGATTCTGCCTCCAGCGGTGCGATAACATTTCCATCCGCATCCACACCACCATCACCAAATACAAAGCCCACAATCTTAGGCAGCTGGATTTCTCCAGCTCTGGCTCTCAGCATCTTTTTCCTTCCTGCAATTGTAATAATCTGATTCTGTGTAAGGTTCTCTGCCATTTTACAATTCCTCCTCTCGCCTTATGGCATCTAATATCCTTGTTCCATTTAACTGATAGCTGCCATCCAGCAGCCACAAGTCTTTCTTTATAACAACACCTCCCGGTGTCATTTCCTCGATATTGGTATTCCCCAAGTCAATTGCCAGACCGTATGTATCTGGTTTTCTTAACACATTCAGCTCATAGCTGCCATCCATCTGCCATGTTCCATTCAATCTCCGGACATTCCAGTAAGGCGAGTCAAAGCCGATAACCACTCCGGCATCAGTAAACATCTCCTGCAGCTGTGATGTAGCAGATACACTCACATTCAGTTCTACGCTCTCCAAAACCTCGACGTCTCCCATATCGTAGCTGATGCCCCATTCATCCGGTTTTCTTCCGACTCCCAGATTATAGGTGCCATCCAGCAACCATGTTCCATTTAACCTCCGGACATTCCAGTAAGGCGAATCAAAACCGATTGTCATTTCCGTTACCGAGAAGACCTCTCCGATACTTGCCGAGTAGTCCAGCAGCAGAATTATTTTATACATCAGATGAGCCGGTACCCATTTATCCAAAAACTTTCGGACATCCGGCATATCGATATGCTGCAGCTCACTCACATCCAGAACAATCTCCGCAAGCAACTTCTCAGCATATCCGGTAACATCAACACCGGCTCCGGTTCTCTCTGACAGTTTATTTTCCAGCCATTCTTCATTGATCAGCTCCTCGTGGAGTAAGGATGCTCTCTGGTACATCTCATCAATGATCCGTTCTATTTCAGCCAGAATGATATCCTCGGCATTCAGGACATCATTCATCTGTCTCATATTGCGGACTCTTGCTGGAAGCATTTGGCTGTTATTCAGTGACATTGACCGTCAGCTCCTGCAGAGCAAAATACTTGTTGTATTCTGCAGTAATGGAATCCTGAGCTCCGTTGACCTTCAGGATTCCCACTTCCTTCACACCATCCACTCCACTGATGATGTTACTGATTTTATAGTAGTTCAAAGACACTGTTCCGCTTTGGAAAGCGATCTGAGTGAAATACTCCTCGATCTTGCTCCTGATCTGCGTTTTCACGGTCTCTTCTGTGTAACCGGACATTTTCACAACGCTGCATAAAATAACAATCGGAATGCTCTCCGCAGCATCCACAACCGGATCAGCTCCAACCGGACGCATACTGTTTATGTATTCCTGGACAAATGCAATCTGTTCTTCCGTTGGTGGCTTGGCATCCACTGTAAGAATCGCAATCGACACAAGCCCGGTTCCATCCCTTGGTGTGTCCACCTTTGCATTTCCCACAATGACATTACCCTCTGCATCCGTGGCTTCCTTTGCCCATCTCACATAATGCCTCTCGTTTCCGCTGGTACCCATATCCTCCTCTTTGTCTGTCAGGGTATTCATCAGAGGAACAATCCTCATGGCATCAAGCCGGGCAAGCTCCTCAGCCACCGCCTGAAGATTATCCATTGAGAAGCTGCCTTCCATCTTGGTATCCTCATTTTTCAACGCAGCCTTCATCCTTGCCAGTATTCCTTCAGCACTAAAATCCATTACACTCTCACCTCCCTCACCGGAACCAGAATTGTGTTTGAACCATAAATGCTGGTGCAGTCAAAACTCACCGTCATCCCGGTAGAAGTATTTTCAAAAATAAAATTATCCAAACGCTTTATATATGGATTGACCATAAGAGCTTCAATGATAAAGCGTTCAATTTCCAGTTTGACAATCTCCACGTTCATGGAGTGTCCGATTACCTGATCCTGAATTTCTGAGCCAAATGCAAAGGAATATGCGGTATAATGACATCGCTCCGTGAACAGGGCTTTAAATATCCAGATGCGGAGTGCTTCATTTCCCTCCACCATGTAGGTGCGTCCTCCCTCATCCAGAAGCAGCTCGTTCTTTTCGAAGTCATAAGCATATTCCTTCAACATTGGCAGTTCGTCATTCGTCTCAGTGCTTGTGCTTGTTGAATCAATAAAAGGAAAAATACTCATGCCTTAACCGCCTTTCCTGCTATATAAAAAGAGGATCCGGTTATATGCACCACAACCGTGTCCCCTTTCTTAAGCACATACTTCTCGTGAAACTCTTTCAGGAACTCATAAGCCTCCTGCGGTTCAAAAGGTGTAATAAATGGCTTTTTGATGTCCTCGCCACTATCCGAAGCATTCAGCATCAGTGCCGGATTGATGTAAAGGTTCTTTGTGATAGTTGTATTGTGCATCTTGATTGTCAGTGGTTTTACCGACAACACATCCGCCATATAGGTACCATCCACTCCATCAGCACTATTGGAACCACCAGTTCCCTTTCTGATTGCCTCGACCATTTCCACAATATTTCTGTTTGTCGACACCTTTCCACCTCCTGCCTTTATGCAGTCTCTTCAATCTCCCTTTCATCCATAAGGTTCTCAAAGGCAAGTGTCAGATCCATCTGAGCCTTACCGCACGAAAAGGTATGTGTGTCACTTTCAATGTAAAACTGTCCATAAAGCCCGGTGTCAGTTTCCTGCACAATGATTGAGTATCCTGATACCGCACGGAAATCATTTGGAACTCCGGACACGGTTGCCGAGGACTCCACTGTTACCAGCATCTTCTTGGCTTGTGTTGTAGCATCCTCTCCATCATTCTGTTTCAGCACTCTCTGCACCAAACCATACTTCTGGATCGAGGCTGCATCCTCCACCGTCTTTATGACATTGTTGTTTTTATCTGTTATTAAAACCCTATTAACGAGCTTTTGAAGGGTGCTTTTATAGGTTGCTTCAATCAGGTTGTAATCCCCGGTCATAACCGCCCCACAAAGCGTCCCCTTCTCCAAAACACTCACTTTGTTAATATTGGTCATCAGCGGAATATACTTGCTGCCATTCTGCTTTGCTGCAGCTGTGTATGCCATCATAATGGCTTCATAGGCTTTCTTGCCAAAGCATGGCATAGAAGATATATTCACTCCCGTTGCAGCCATCGTTCCGCTTTCAATTCCGAGTTCTGTGCAGATCCCCGGAACAATCGTTTCCGGAGTTCCTTCAAATATTTTGTTGACATCTGAATTATTGATATAGAACATTAAATCGTATGCCAGATAAGTTTCCACCTTGGAACTGGCACTCTTGTCAATGTCAAAAATAATGCCTCCAAAGACATCCTTCCCACTGTCATCCTGCATGATGATTTCTGCACCCTCGTCAATGACAACCGTGGGAAAGTCTTTGTCCTTCTTATTCTTCGCAATTGTGAATTGAATTGTACGTGCGACCTGCTTTGTGTCACCAGACCACTTGATCTGCTCGATCAGTTCGCTGATATCTTTTCCTACAGTCAGTAATTTCATCTCAACACCACCTATGCCGGAATTGTGTACACATCGCCCGGATAAATCCAGTGTCCATTATCAGAACTGGACTTTCCATGCTTTTTAGCACTTGCCTCAATTGTTCCATTGTTTGCATTATAAATTTTAGGATATGAACTTCCATTTCCGTATTTCTGTTTTGATATCCCCCAGAGTGTATCTCCTCCAACCACTGTATAAGATCCACCTGCAGCTGCAGGTGCAGGTCTCGACAAAAGACCATTATTCCGTACTTTCGTTGTAATCTGAACAGATGGAACATTCAATGTCCGGTACTCGGAAAATGAAATGGTATAGTAAATATCCCCATCACCTTCCCTCATAGAGTAGGTAAAATCATCAATCAGCATTGCGAGGTTGATTTTCATATCGCTTATGATTACCCTGACCACTGCTTTTGTGGTTTTCCATTCCTGAAGCATCGCTACATATTTGTCAGGCTTCTTTTTCGCATTCTTATAAAATGGAGACTTCTCCGAAGGGAAGAAGCTCGACAGCTTTGTGTACTTAAGCCCTCGCTCTCCCTTCAGATTGGCTTCTCCTATGTTTAGAAGGGTTATCGCCTGATTCAACTGTTTTTCTGTGAATTCCACAGAAGGAGGATTGATTGGCAGCTCGATAACTTCTTTCCTGTTGTTTACGCTTAATTCAATTACTCTGGTTTTCATCAGACCACCTCCTAACCCATGTTTACAACTACTTCCACGACTTTCTTTGCAACCTTGTCGGCAATTTCATCAATATCCGCATCCTCACGGACAATGATCTCATCTGCCAGTTTTGCAATGGCAACCGTCACGCTGCCAATAAATCCTTTTGCAGTCCCTTTAGTCTTTCCGGAACCCGGAACTTCAAGACCGCTTTCTTTCCCCTTGATTCTGTCCACCAGCTGCTTCAGGTTCTCATCAATGCTTGTCAGTATCATCATGATCGGAGTCAGATCCTGACCGCCACCGGATAAAACTGTATTCTGCATGATGTTGGCAGTGCTGTCTTTTACAACTCCACTGCCCTGCTTCGTCAGGGAAACACTCTCTTTGTGTGGAAGAATTCTGGAACCTCTTGGCAAATCAACAAGCTCGGCACCTTTCTCGCCAACCCATGTCAAACCGCCCTTCCAGTTATTATCTCCTTCAGCGTTTTCTCCAACAGTTCCGGAATCTCCTCCAGAACCGGTTATCGCATCTGCTACAGAACCAAACCATCCTGCAATCTTTCCGATAACGCTGCCGATTCCTTCCACCAGTGGCTTTACGATTCCCCACACGGTTTCGATAATTGACTGGATGCCAGGGAATACCTTTTGAACCACGCCAAACAAAATCTCAAATACGCTGATTACAATGTCAATTACTGGAGAAATTACTCCCCAAGCTGTGCTGATGATGTCCCCAATCAATGGAGCCACCGTTCCGATGACTTCCTGAATAAAGCCCATCCTCTCACTGACAAATGAAATGACACTGCCAACCTTTTCTCCGATTTCAGAGAAAATCGTACTGAATACCGGAGCCAGTGCAGAAACCACCGTTCCGATACCTTGTACTAGACCGGCAATGACCGGAGCTGCCTGACCGATGATGTTTCCTATCGTGGAAACCACCGTTTGGATTACTGGGAGAATTACCGGTAGCATCGTCTGTACAGTGGAAATAATGCTTGTTAGAGCCGGTACGCACGCACCGACTACCTGCTGGATGGTAGTAGTCATACCACTACCAAACGAGACAAGCTGCGGAATCAGCGGTGCAAACCCGGCAGCCAGAGACCCCAGCGTGGAAACCACACTCTTAATTCCTGAAATAAATTCCGGTACAGCTGTAATGGCAGCATTGAATCCGTTTTCGATTACCGGAGCCATTGAAGGGAACATTTCCTTAAGCCCGTCCTTCAATCCGACCACTATATCTCTTCCAAGCGTCTTGATTTTCGGTACCGCTTTTTTAACCCCAGTTTTAACCACGCTTGGCAGTGATGAGAATACACGTCCAATCATCGGAACCGCATTATCGAATAAGAATGTCGACGCACTATCCACCAACTGTTCCATCGATCCGGTTACATCCCCGCCAATCGCCATATTTCCAAGAAGGTTCTTTGCTGCTGCCTTCATCGCTGAGAACGAACCACTAAAGGTCTGTCCGGCTTCTTTTGCGGTTGTTCCGGTTACTCCGAGTTCATTCTGAATCACATGAATAGCACTGTAAACATCAGACAAGTTGCCGATATCATACTTAACACCTGATATCTTGCTGGCATCCTGAAGCAGTCTCTGCATTTCTTCCTGCGTACCGCCATATCCCAACTTAAGATTATCCAGCATCGTGTAATTCTGCTTTGCAAATCCCTGATACGCATTCTGGATAGACTCCATGTCGGTACCAAATTTATTTGCGTTGTCTGCCATGTCAATCATAGCCATATCAGCAACTTCTGCAGCCTTAGCGGTATCACCACCCAAGCTGCTCAAAAGTGATGCAGAAAAACTTGTGACCTGTGACATATACTCATTGGCAGATAGACCGGCTGTCTTAAACGCTGCATCCGCATTGGCTTTAACAACACTGGCATTCTCCTTGAACAATGTTTCCACGCCACCAATGCTCTGCTCCAGTGCAGCTCCTTCCGTTACAGCACCGCCGACCACCGCTGTTGCTACAATCGTTACCGGAATAGCCACGGTTGCTGCCAAGGTCTTAAGTTTGCCACTGATAGAAGATATTCCACTTGCTGTGGCATCCTTCAGCTTTACTATCGGAGAAAAAATCTTCCCCCCTAATGCTTTCAGCTTCCCAGTTATCTTTGTGGCTTTGGAAGTGATTGCATCTTTCAATTTAATAACGGGTGTGGTTACTTTTTTCGCCACCCCCGTTAATGCATTTTTTATTGATTTTACTTTTGATGTGGCAGAATCCTTTATCTTAATGACCGGAGTTGCCACCTTTTTTCCAACCGTCTTAATTCCATTGCTGACTTTTGTTATTGTCGCACTGGCTGCATCCTTCGCCTTAATGACTGGGGATATTACTGTTTTTCCTAACTGCTTTACCTTTCCGGTTAGTCCATCCGTCTTTCTTGTTGCCGATTCGGTATTGATCTTAGCAGTGTAAGTTTTATCCCAAGCACGCTGCAGCTCTTTCCTCGTTTCAGCTGCATCTTTCCGGAGGGCGGTCTGTTCTTGTCGGATGCTCTTTAGCACAGAACTGGCATTATCCCGGATGGAAATACTGCCTACAACACTCATTTAGCCACCTCCACCTCCCGAAAACAGCTGCTCACGTTCTTCAATGCTCTTTAACATCGATGCATAATAGAAACATTTTTCTTCCACCCCAAGCTGGAGCAGATACTCCAGCTTGAAGCCTTTTTGAATATAATAATGCAGGAAATAACACTCACCGTCTTGGTCTATGAGTTTTTTTGTTCTTCAACAACCGTCACTTTTTTACTTCCGATCACACCGGACAATTTCATAATTTCCGTAGCAATGGATGTAATCTCACTCATCTCGAAAATATCAACCACTTCCGGATAGGTCTTAATCTCGCCCTGATCCTTTAATTCCATTGCGACCGCCTTTAAATCAGGCTCAACAACTGCCAGATAAATACAATACTTATCAGATGCGTTCGGATCTTGCTTATCGTCAATCTCCGTGCATTCCACAATTTCCGGATAGTTCAAGTTCCGGATCTTGATGTTCTGGTCAATGCTCGGAACATATAAAGTCTCGTACTTTGTAACCTTCTTATCCTTTAATCTCTGAACAGCCTTCGCTGTAAAGGCTTTGAAAATATCATCTTTATTTTTTTCCATAGCAACCTCCTACGCAACAGCATCTAAGTTCTGCAGATCAGAAGGTGTGAATCCGATAGAAACTTCTTCCTCGATAATTCCACCCTTCTCCCAGTTCACAACCGGAATCTCATTGTGCCATACATTATCACAAGCCCAGCGTTCGATCTGACCTCCAACAGCATCAGGATCTGCCAGCTTCGCAATAACCTCTGCACGGACATCCATGCCCTTTTTCCAGTTCTCCAAGATTTCCTTTGCTCTGGTATATACCTTTTTCACGGTATAAGAACCTTCGCCCTTCAGACCGGTAATCTTGCTGTCCACATCAATTCCCAGCTGCACATCCTCACGGTTAGCAGTTACTTTCATTTCAATTTTGGAGAATTCAAAAATCTTCTCTCCGTTGATCCAGAGTTCTCCCCATGTTCCGGAGAGAGTCTTATTACCTCTGATAACTTCCATATCCGTTTACCTCCTACATATTGACATTCATTTTCAGATCTTCCATTGCGTTTACAAACTTTACATTGCTAGCGATAAATACCTTTGTTCCGGTGTTAGCTTTAGCAACTGCAATATCATCCATCTCGGAAGTATCCATTCCTCTGCTCTCCAGATAAGTACGCTGTGCATCGATATCAATCGCCACCACATTATCATAGGATTTATCCAGCACATTGCCGAGTAGCCCTTTGTGGTAAGCACCAATGGCAGCCACGAACATCTGCTTTCCATCGTAGTCATTGATGATCTTGCCGACATAGCTTTCCTCATAGGTTTCCCTGATGTCATCCATGTATAAGTCCATTCCTTCTACAATCTTGATAAAACGGACATCCTCTGTCTTTTCTGTCGTGAAACTGACAAGGCTGTTCACGCCTCGCCCAATCTTGTACTTCCTTCCATCAAAGACAATGACCATCTCACCAGCATTGATACGATCATCCGGATCGTCCGGAGTTTCTGCTTCAGAAATATCGTCCAATACATAATATGTGCTGCTTCTTGCAAGGGAAAGCCCTGCAAGTACCCCGGCAATTCTCGCACAATACTCAGCTGCAGTATGCTTTGCGCCGGTAATGGTCGTGGAGATATTCTCTGTTGTGAGATTGATGATTCCTTCATGATCTCCCTTACAGTGTGCCAGAACCGCCTTGAAGGTCTTTCTCTCATCATCACGGTACTGCTTGATCCACGCTGAGATTGTTGTTGTATCAGTAGAACCAAGACCGGGAATGGTAAGGTAGTTCCATTTCAGATCTTTCAGCTTCTTAAGTTCAGCATTGTACCCTTCTGCATTTTCTGCTCTGCGGATTGTAATGACAGTAGACGGAGCTCCAGCGAACACCAGCTTCAAATAGTTGTAGTTCTGCTCTGTCCAGTTCTGAAAATCAACCTCATCCACCTTCTTGTAAATATTCAAGTCTTTTCCACCTTCGGTACCGTCCGTGAGAATCATGGCAACGATACCCCTTGCACTTCTTTCAATGGCAGACACTGCTTTTCCACTGAAAATCATGCTAAAACTCGGTAATCCTAAACTCATTTAAATCACACTCCTTTTCTAATAGCCACTTCCAGCTCTCCCATCGGTTCAAACTCATTCGTCTGCTCCCGTGCCTGACGGAAGTTTATGGTAAAACTGTAATGCAGCACATGGTCTGATACTTTCATATTGGCATCATTGATGGTTATGTTCCTGTCTCCAAAACTGAACACCGGTCGGACAACCGCATCAATCTCTGCCCCTTTAATCAAATAGGCGGTATTGCTCTCGCTTTTCTCGTGGTAAGCAATATCAACCAACACTCCCATATCCGTAAAAAATCTGTCGACTGTCTCGTTCCCATTCGGGATGATATCTACGAAGTAATAGGTTTCTGGTTCATCAAGCCCATGCTTTTCTTCCGTGCCTTTTATTTCCTCGTAAAAGACATCGGTATCCGGATCAATCCCTTTCAGCAATGCTGTGATTGCATTTTTTATCTGAATAATCGGATGTTCCATAGTCCACCTCCTAAAGTTCATGAGTATTCAGGAAGTCATTCATCCACTCCCGGAGATAACCGGGAAGGTGTTTCTGCACTTCCTGAAGGGAAAGCTCCATCATGTGGGCTCCTTTTACAAAGCCCTTTCCACCTCTTGTCTGGTGTCCATATTCCACCGGCTCGACATACTCCACGTTGTTATAGACCTCGATGTAATATTCATTGCCTCGCTTTTCTATACTCCCAACGTGCCACTCATTCCGCAAGTGTCCAGTCTTAACCGGAGTGTTATCCTTGACCTTTCCCTGAAGCTGAACCGCCAAATCAATAACCATCTCCCGGAACTCAGCCGGGTACTGGCTCTCTATGGCTTGTGAGAGTCGTTTCTCCCATTCTTCCAGCCCCTCCAGCTTATACTCAGTATTAAACAGTTTCCTTGTCCAACTTGACCGGGATATTATTATGAGACTTCATGCACTCAGGAAAACCTGCAACCGCTTCAATTTTCTTTCCAAAGTGCGTGATCACAAGGAAATCATTGGTCTGGATATCAACTTCCGGACGGGTAAACAGACAAAAAGTTGTTTCCGTCTTCGCAGTAGATTTCGATTGCTGCAGCTTTCCACCTGTATGTGTAGACAATGCGCATTCCACATCTTCATACACAACTTTTCCATCCAGACCGCTTTTAAAAACGCTTTCTCCACCCGGAAGGGTATCTTTGAAAGCTCTGTAAACGGTCACGGTATCTTCGTATGTTGTTGCAAGGATATCAGCTTCTGTCATTTTGCTAAATCCTTCGGCAGATTTATTTTTTTAAAACGGTTAAGGGATTTTTCATAGTTCTTCATAAAATCAACAGTGGCTTTCTGATTACCACTTCCGTCACGATAAGAAATGGCGGTATCACCACGATTGATACTCGCCACTTCCTTCTCGCCGGTCTTTACCAGATCAGCCTTCAACATATCTTCAGCAATCTGTGCTGCAGTGCTGAGAAGCCGCTCCGGCAGATCTTCACGGTTGCAATAAATCAGGATCTTATCCACTGCCCTTTTGACATACCTTCTGGCTGACCGTTCTTCCGTTTCTGACATCTTCATGCTGTCCATCACTTCCGCTACTAACCAGTCCTCCTGCTCCTTTGTCATGGCAGTTCCTCCTTATTTTTTCTCTGCAGCCTTATTTTTCTTCAAAGCAGCCTCCAGCTGTTCCTTCGTGCCAGAAAGTTCAGCTTCCAGAGTAGCGATCTTTTTATCAGCTTCTTCTGCGTATTTAGAAGCCTCCTCCAGCTTTTCTTTCGTTGAAGTCAGCTCCTTTTCCAATTCTCCCCTTCTAGCATCCGACGCTTCAATGACTTTTCCTGCTTTTAAAAGCTGCTCTTTCAATTCATTGATCACAGCTTCATATGCGGCATTACTTTCTGTTTTATTCGCAACTGTTCCATCTGTTCTGACAAACCCCTTGGCTTCCAGAGCCTTGGCTTTGTCCTCGGAATCAACACGCTTCACTACATTCGCTCTCTTTAATTCGATCTCGCTCATGGTCTACTCCTTTCCCCCCTGGGCTAATTCTTCTTTCACATTAACAAAGCACTGTTCCACCTTACGAGCAGGAATCCAGATATCGTGGAACTTACGATAATCCATCGCCCATGCTCTTGCCTTCTGGTTGGTTTCCGGATCAAAAATTCTCATTTTATCCGTCTTGGACACTGCAATAGGTGCCTTTCTCGGAGTGATGATCCAGTTGATGCTCTTGCTGTTTTCAGTAGGAGCAAAACCACCAGCTTCCTGACCGGAAGTCACGCCATCCTTGAAAAGGTACTCCGTCTTCATTCTGTCGGAGCTTACCGGGATTAAAGGATGGATACCATCCAAGCTGCGAACCTTAAGAGTTACATCTCCCTGCTTGAAATCGGTTATATCCAGCTTCTTTGAGAGCTTTTCGGACATGCTTAAGATTGCTGCTACCATGGAATCAATGGTGATAACCAGTGGTGTGTTCTGTCCAACGATCGCCTGAACAGCTGCAATATCATAGTAAAGTTTCTGAAGAATGGTTGCTTCATCAGCGGTATAGCCTCCGGATGCCTTGCCCTTCTTGATACACGCTGCAGCGATGGTACTGTAACGATATGCATCAATCTCAGGAACAACCTTGGTTCTCTGGAACTCGCCCATAACAGTGGATGCAGTCAATACAAAATTTGTCTCATCCACATCGTTCTCATCAAAACTGAAAGAGCGTCCTCTGTCCTGAGTCATCTTCTTGGTTTCATACTGGAAATTCACGCTGCCCTGCACAAATCCATTGGTGCGATCATAATCAGCCATTCCGTCCATATCGAGACTCGGAATCTTGACCTCCGCACCACCGGTGTACTTAACCAACTTCTCATTTACTTCCATCCAACCGGAAGTAGCCTGCTCCACTGCAGCCTTGTCTAACTCGCTCTGAATAATTGTTGCGGTTTCAATGGTATTCATTTACTTTCTCCTCCTTATAATCCTCTGACATTTCTTGCGATCTGGTCTCTTAACAGATTTTCAGCAGAAGCTGCTCCGCCGAGTCCTTCCGGTGTCTTACCCTTCAGCCGGGACTGGATTGCCACTGCCAGACTGTCCTTAAAAACCTTTGTGGTATTCTTCAGGGTTTCTTCCATGCGCTCCTTGCTGGAATAGTCAAGCACATCTGCAAGACCAACCGGGAATCCATCCGTTTCCAGAGATTTAGTCGCACTCTCTCTCAGCTCTTTCTGCAAGAGCTGGCTTCTCAAACTGGCAATCTCGGAGTCTTTTTTCTCCTGCTCCTCTTTTGCCTTTTCCTCCGGAGTGAGTTTTTTGACACGCTCTGCCTCCGCAGCTTCATCTAACCACTGCTGTTTCGCAGCTTCGATGGCAGCATCTACATCTGCCTGAGTGAAGGATTTCTCCTCTTCAGCTTTTTCCGCTGCAGGATCTCCATCCTTTTTTTCAGGTTCAGCCCCTTCAGCTTTCTTTCCACCGCCAAAAAGTCCATCAATAAACTTCTGGAGGGTACTTACTTTCTCCGGTGTACTTTCCGCTGTCTGCTGTCCCTGCGTTTCTGTTGCAGTGTTCTGAACTTCCTGCTCAGTACCCTGCATGGTGGTTGTTCCATCCATCTTTTTTACCTCCTGGTCTAAATTTTGTATAACAAAAGCACCATTTAAAATGCTTTTAAACGATGCTTGAGTCCATATTTTTTGCAATTAAATAAGCACCCGGCTGGGTGCTTATTTGCTCTTGTGTTCGCAATATTTTTTATTATAATTTCCGGTACCTGGAAAAGACTGTTTTAGCTTCTCCTTTGGTATTCCCTCCGGATGTTTCTCGCATTTTCCGAATCCGTAATGATATTTACACGAATTACACTCGCTATTAACTGGTTTCGGTGCATCACTCCACCGTTTATCTGAATATGGATTGCTCATTATATTTCCTCCATGTAAATCACGTTATTAACCACCTTGGATATGTAGAACATCGAATCTCTTTCAAACAAAATCTCTTTTTCCTGAGAGTTAAATTTCCGTATATCTCGCCCGGTCTTTGATGTAATAACATACTGAATCGGGAAACTGTCATCATATACCTCAGTGGAACTTGAAAGAAATTCAGGAAAACTAATTTCCATACCGGGCTTATGCCCCACAATAAACTCCTGCACATCTGGTATTCCAAAATCAGAAACAGAGCGATATAACACTCCCTGATAGGTCGGCATCTTCTGAAGAGCTGAATCCAGATTGCTAATCTGTTTCTTTTCTTCCTTCGTCAGTTTGACGCCCCTTCTCAGCTTGTCATTCCACGTGTATGCCTCGCTGCTTATATAGCTATTTATTGCGTGCTGTTCATTCTCTGATAGTTTTATTATAGGTTCCGGAGCTGGAGTGTCAACATATTTCTTCTTCCACTCCTCAAACTTCGGATTGCTCTCCAGTGGATTCACTCCTTCCCGGTCTTTAAATAAATCAATCTTTGCTTTTGCCTTGATTGTGCATTTACAATTCGGATGAATCGGTGGTAGATTAAGCCCCGGCTCTGCCTCATCCAGCGGAAAAGATTGTCCATTTAATTCCATACATATTTCGCAACCACCTCCAAGAAAAGTATACTCTTGAATTCCCATTTCCCTATAAGAAGCAAGTTCTCCCTGATTAGAGAAATAGCTGCTCTCCGTCCGGACAAGCCTTTCTGCAGCATAGCGTCCCTTGCCCATGACATCATTGATTTCCTTTGCCATCTTCTGTACGCTGGAGCCATTCATAAATCCCATCGTCAGCTCTCTCTTGGCGAGAGTGGCAAGTTTATCAGTATTTTCCCACAGTGCTTGCGAGTAATTCTTTCCAGACCACGGATGCTTCAGTATCCTTTGGAGCATCTTCACATCTACCTTGGAAACATTGAATCCAACACCAAGGATGCTCTGCACATCATAACAGCCCCGGTAATAATTGGTCTTGAACATATCACCCAGCAGATCTGTTATCTTCGTTTCCGTATCCCTCGACAGTGTTATCATTGTCTGGTAAACGGTAGCAAGCATCTGCTCCTTCCTGCTGATCCGCGACTTCATTGCCAGCGTGTTCAGTTCCAGAAGTGTCTTGGAATCCCCTTCAGCTTCCTTCAGGTATTCTTCAATCCCCTTTTTCCATCGGGAATATTCACTTCCGGTCAGCAGCTTGGAAGCCTCTGCATTCGTCAGACCATTCTCCGTGGCATATTTTTGAAACATAGAATTGATTTCCGTTTCAAGCGTCCATGCTGCTTCATCAAAGAGAAACATTATCTCTTTTACGGATTGGTCTGTAATCTCTGCATTATTGAGAACCCTCTGCTTGGCTCGCTCAATCCACTCGTTACGTTCCTTCTGGCTCATCCGTTACCGCCTCCGTTCTGTCAGCTGCACCCTGAAAAGCCTTGGTAAAATTCTTATATACTCCGAAGTCTTCCTGCTCCTTGTTCTTTTCTTCCTCCAGTTTTCTCAGCTCATCCTGAACATTTTCAACACCTGGCATCAGCTGCAGTCTGGTCTCCCTTGAAAGGTCATTTGCCAGCATCGTGACAATCTGTGCTGTTTCCATATCATTCTGAGGACGGTTCCTGCGGAATTTTGGAACAATGTCTCTGTAATCATAATTGTGCCCCATGATGTTCAAGATATTTGTGATCAGCTCAATCCTGCGCTGCAGTCCTTTCTTGAACTTCCGTTCCTTAATCGAACATATCTGCTCCAGTCCCCATAATTTATAGGATATAGCCACTCCGGATAGGTTTCCTCCAAAAGACTCATCACACATATGTGGCACATTGGCTCCAGTGTGAATATCCTCACGGAGCCGGTTCTTATAATTTTCCAGTGCAGTATCATCAATCGTCTTCAGGAGCCAGTCCACATCTCCTCCATCCTCCAGAATGATAGCTCCTTTTTCCTTCATGTCAGCAATGTCCTGACTGCTGACATCTCCAAGTTTTAAAACCTTTAAAATGGCATCATCATTATACTGGAAATAGTTTGCAGTGTTACTCTGCACCTTGTTATAGGCATCAATCTCCGTAATGACACCCTCAAAATCTCCAAGCCTTTCCTCGTTGTTGATGTATTCCACAAACGGAACGTCCTGCCAGTAATGTTCCTCAACTGCTATCATGTTCAGGTATCCATTATTCAATGACTGGAATCGCATCACAAGACTGGAATTCCAGAACTCCACCTTCCTGATTACGTTGTCATCCTTATCCTTTGAAATAATGGTTCGGATAAATGCCATCGGAGTGGAAAATCCACTGTCCGTCTCGCAAATCATAATTCCGTTAGCAGCCGGAACCCTCGCAAGCCTTATCTTGGCATCCTCATCCAGATAGAGCATTTCAAAGCAGCTTCCGCAAATGCTGCACTGCTTCGCCAGCTCCATGTTGTGATCCTGCTCATCGTTGTAATCAAAAATATCCTGCACTGTCTGCAGGTATTCATCATTCTGGGAGTCATAGACAATCGGCTCACCCACGAAGTAACCGGTGGCGGTATCCGTGATGTATTTTGCCATATTATTGACCAGACGGTTGTTCGGAGCTGTGCTGTCCTTCTTGTTTTCTCCAAGGATTCTATGATTGCCAACATAGTAATCATGCAGCATTCCGTATTTTACATCCGTGCTGTTCTCATCGATGATCTCACGGATATCTTTTTCTGTCAGGCTTTCAATGGAAGCCCTGTCCATATAAATAACCGGCATGACCGTTACCTCCTATAATCCTAATTTCCCTTTATCCAGCACCCGGAACCGTTTCATCTTCTTGGCAATCGTTCTGCATCCTTCCAGAGCATCCACACCATCATCGTGCGCTCCCATCGGGAAGTGTTCCATCTGCTCCAGCAGTCTCTTGTGCCTTTTATTGAACTTGATGTAATGGTTCTTTACATCCGGCTGCATCGTCTGTATACGCATTGTCTTATCGCTGGTCTGCGGTACCTCCTCGATCGGAAGGTATAACCCAGCTTTTGCAGATGCCTTTGCCAATTCTTCCTTCAGGAACCACTGGAACTGCACCGTCTCAGCTCCGAACTTCTTATAGCCCCTGCCATAATCCCTGCGGAGCATCTTCTCCTTCTCCAGAATGTCACCGATAATTTTATCCGGATGTCTGCGTTCGATATCCGCATCCATGACATACATATACCCGGATACTTTGTGCTTCGCCAGCGTGATGATGGCGGAAAAGTCGCTGTGCTTGGTCTTTCCAAGTGACGGATCGACAAAGCCAAAGAAAAGGAAGTCCCGGTTCTTGAAGTCGATTTCTGCTTCATTATAGAATTCAAACCATTCAGGATTGAAAATACAGTCTTCCGGATTGATAGGCTCGTTCTGTTCCTCGGAGTTGAAGGATGCCTCGCCTTCTGTCAACCTCATAACCATCAGATCATAATAAGACAGTTTCTCCTCCCACAGAACCTCCGTGCCTTCCAACATCTTCTCCCGGTGCCTTTCAAAAAACTCTCTCGCATCGGCTTCGTGGTTCTCGTTTGAAAGGTCTGTGTAAATCTCCTCCCATTCCTTCCATAGATCCTCTTCGTTGGAAAAAGAAATGACCGCCTTGTATTTAATGGCTTTATATCCCGGATTGTTCAGGGTTTTCGCCAGAAGGCTGTCATAATGCAATAATGTTCCAATATAGATAATGTCCGTGTAATCATCACCGGCTTTTGAAACAGCTTTTAAAAACCAGCTTTCAAGTTTCTTTCGCTGCTCCGGTGTCCGGACGTTCTCGTCATTTTCAATATCATCCAGAACCAGAAGGTCTGGTCTCCAGTTTCTGTGTTTTCTGCCTCGGATCTTCTTTCCCGATCCGATTGCCTCAACTTTGATGTTGGTGCTTGTGATCAGTACGTTGCTTCTCCAGACTTTTCCGACCAGGCTCCCGAAGTCCTCCTTCAGAGCTTCGTTCTCCTCAAACTCTACCCTGATGTTATCGAGAAATCCCTCAGCCTGCTCTGAGCTGTCGGATATGATAATCGGATAATGCTTGTATTCATAAACTATGGCATGAATGCTGCCTTTAAAAGTAAGGCTCGTGGACTTTGCGTGTCCACGTGGAGCTGCGACCACTCGTTTGGTTCCATTCATCCGGCTGATCTTCTTTACCTTTGCCGGTGTGGTCGGATATTCCCCTTTCAAAACTCCTTGCTGCCATATATTATCCAGTTCCCGGTGAAATTCAGGGGATGGTCTGGAAAAATAATGTGGAAAGTATGCCCTGCCGAAAAATTCCATATCAATGGCTCCCAGCCTCTGGCGTATGCCTCCTTTTCCGGTAAGCGGTGCTCCGGATTCATAATCTTTCAAAATCTGCACACGTTCCGAAGAACTGTCCTTTTTTAAAAAGATGTTTAAAAGGCTTTTTAAATCGCTTGTAACAGCCTCGGTATCATCATAGAAGCTCTTGCTCTCAGCCTCTGCCATCGCTCCGATCAGAACACCGATGCTTTCTTTTTTTCCTGCTCGCACACCCACCACCTGCCTTTCCGTAAAATTTTAAGGCTCATATTTGCCCCATATTTGCATTTTTGTGTTTCAGCGATATTTTCCCCCACTTTCATCATTCAAACGATTTTAAATGGGTTTAGCGTGTTTTTAAACGGTGTTTTTACACCATTCAAAAAAGAGAACTGCCAGAACAAGCCCGATGGGTAGGCTTCGCCACCCAACCAGTGTACTTTTTCTGCTCAGTTCCCTTTCTCTATGTCCGCCAGCTTCCGGCATCGGGACGAATCAACCGTATGCCATCAGGTGGCTTCTTTCAAAACCGCTTGTGCTGCACCCTCTGCCCCATCCCTGCCAGCCCCGGCAAGGCTTAGTTCCTCTTCTTCCTCCAGCCGGATGCTCAACTGGACTTCCTTTTTCTCATTACAGATCGTAATCTCAAAGGTTGCTTTCCTGCTCCGCTTATCATACTTGATGATGCGGTTTTCAAATTTTTCAAGAACTCCTTTCACAGTCTCATAATTTCCATCGCCCAGAGCCCTGACCACTGTAGGCTCAATCGGCTGGTTGTTCTCCCCGGTCAGCAGCATGATCCACTCTGCCTCCAGATAGGAAAGTCTTGATGGATTCCTGCTGTCTCCAAGAAACTGGATCACTCCCGGAATCCCCTTAACCTTGTAATAGTTATCCGCATTGTAATTCATGTTCAGGAATACATATCCAGCAAACAGGATGTATTCTCTCTGTGACCATGAACCTCCGGAGCGTATCAGACGATTTTCCTTCGGGACAAGAGCCCGGATGCCCTGCTCTTTCAATTTCCCGGCAATATCATCTTCCTTGCCGGTCATAACTTGAATCACATACCACATCACCTTTTATCCCTCCAGTCCTTCGTTTTTCTTCTTGTTCAGGTATGCACTCACCTGACGGTAGAGTTCCGGATTTTCCTTCGCCATAGCCTCAAATACAAGGCTCTTGACTGCCTCCAGTCCGGCTTCGTAATTATCACGATTCTGTACTTCAATCCGCTTCTTATAAGCAGCTGCCCGGATGAGACCATTGGTCTCCTTGATCAGCTTCTCAATCGGCACTTCCTTCATCTGCTCCTCATCCACGTTGGTAAGGGCATTCATGACATGATGGCTTGCCAGACGGATGAGAGCTTCCGAAGTATCCAGATCGGGATACCGGTTCATTTCTTCCATCAGCATGGAGAAATTGCTCTGTGCCACCGTTATCATCTCCACAGTGGCAAGATACTTCTTTGCGTAAGTACAGATCGCCATTTGCGACATTTCTTCGCCGTTTTCTTTCAGAAATGTAACAATTTCTTTATATGTGCAGCCGGTCAGGAGCATCTGCTCCACAGTGTCCTTCAGCTCTGGCGGTAATCTGTCCACCTTACCGGTGCTACGTCTTCTCTCCTTCTGCTCCATCGTTAATCGCCAAGATCAACCATATTATCAGATATTCCACCGCCAAGGAGCCGGATGCCTTTTCCAGTGACTTTGGCTTCCAGTGTCTGATAATCACAGTCCGCAAGGGATGCATCTTCACGTGTTTTAATATCCCTCAGATAGATATAGCCCTCTTCTGCAAGGAAATTAACGCTGTCTACAAATTCCTGCTTTTCAATGCCTTCGTAGCTGACCGCCTTCTCCACACTCCGGAGGGCATTGTATTTTTCCCGGAGCAGGTTTATTGTCGACAGCACCCTGCCATTGTTCATTGTAAAGTTGCCAGCCCGAAGCTGCCTTTTTTCTGTTTCTCTGCTCATCTCTTCGACCTCCTACTTCTTCAGCATAAGTTCCAGCATCTGATCCAACTTTCTGTCCATCTTGTTCATTTCCCGTATAAAATCATCCTTCGTCAGATACTCTGCTTTGATCTGTTTGATATCAGCCCGGCATTCGTCAAAATCTTTTTCATGCACGTTCTTGGGTGTATAGTCTTCACGAATCTGCCGGATGTCTTTTTTTAATTCCTCGGTGCTTTCTTTCAGATCTGTCTTAGTAACCCTCTCACTGTCTATCCTTCTGATCTCCTCTCCATGCTTGTCAACCTGACTCATGGTGCGTTTCAGAAAATATGTAATCACTCCAATTCCCAATGTGATTGCTGTAGTTATAATCCATTCGCTCATCCTCTCACCTCGCACAAAAAAAGATACACCTGCGTGTCTAACACAAGTGTATCTCCTAAATCATAAATATTAAAATAAAGCACTTAAGAAAATATATTCATTCTAAGAAGTCCGTAAGATTCATCTGACCATCTATCGGTCTGGCTTTTATCTCTTTTGCTTTGTCTAAAACTATATTGCGAATCCACGTTTCTGTCAATCCATATTTCAGAGCCAGTTCTTTGTAATTGCTTCCGTCAAACTCCTCTTTAATCAGTTCGTCACGAACTGTTTTTTCCAGACTTTCAATTTTCGGAATGTAAATGGAAGTGCCATTAAAAGCCCTCACGAGGCTCTTGAAAGCCTCCAGTCCAATCAGTTCCGCAAGCACTTTCTGCTCCTCGTCCAGATTTTCCATTTGCACCATTTCCAACAAATCCACTATGCCTCGCCTCTCTTTCTGGCACTTGCCACATATCTCTTTAAAATCTCAATCAGGTTATTTCCCTGTTCAAAAGTAATCCATGCAAATGGGTTCCTGGCAACGGCATCCGCACCAAACTCTTTTTTAATTACCGCACAAAGCCTGTCCCCCAGCTGCACATCGTTTGGCACCTCATCACATTTTTTCAGTTCATACATGAGAAACCAGATTTTTTTCTGCTGACCGGATGTAACTCCTCCTGGTCTGGTCTCATGCTCCTTAGGCTTGCTGTTCCGTGGCTTTGGAGAGACAGTTTTCCCCTGCAGCTCTTCCAGACGTGCAATCACTGCACAAGCCTCCTGATATGTAAGGCTCTTGATGGAGTCTTTCCCTGTCACTCCGCCTACCAGCGCATGGAGTTCGTCCTCGCTTCCGGAAGCCTTGATACCAAGTGCATTGCCGATAGCATATATTTTTCTGATCTGGAATTGCTCTATTGTTCTCATCTGCCTCTCCCTTCCGGTTATTTCCCTTTTTCAGCTTCCACAGTTACCTTGATTCCTTCATCCACAATAACGGCTGCCCGGATAATTTCAATAGCCTCCTGCGGTGTTCCTTTCCATTCTGCTGCTTTCAATATCTGCAATATCCATTCCCAGTTAATAATCTCAGCAGTGAGATATGCCCAGTCACTTGCTTCCTGCTCCGGAAGCCCAGCCAGCTTTATCAAGGTTTCTGTATCTTTTTCATACTTTCCTTTCAGCTTTTTTTTGAGTGTCCGCTGAATCTTCTCGTCTGCTGTTATTGCCTTGATGGTTTCATCCAGACTTCCTTCAGTGTAATTGCCAAGAAATATCATTGCAAACAGCCTCTTGCATGGATCTGTCATTTTGTAGGACGTATCCTCCTTCACAAATTCCTCAAATACATCACCCAGCAGCTTCTTAACCATTGTCATGGAAACCGGCTTCACAGTCTCACTGTTTCCGACCACCACCTTGGAATTATTGCTGCCCCAGTAATCAATAGTCTTCTTTTTGGTATCCTTCAGGTCATCTGTTGCAATTTTCTCGAACCATGCTTTGATCTCGTCAATCTCTGCTTTGATTACGCTCTGCTGGTTGGTCAGTTCCACCAATCGGTCAGCGTTTGCTTTGATTTCTGCCATATCATTCATCACTCAAACACCTCCGCAATCTTCCCAGCGCAGCTCCTGCAGATTTCAACTCCGCAGACCGTCTGTACATCATCTACCGTTCCGCAGTGGAAGCAGGTCGGCACGTGCTTGGAGATATGAATTCCCTCCTCGTCCGTTCTGATGTCAACCGGAACCCCCGGAAGAATACCGGTTTCCTGACGGATACCTCTCGGAAGAGTAATACCTCCACTTTTGGTCACTTTTTTTGTCGCATCCATCTTGTTTCCTCCTTTTTGATTTTTACTGATACAACCAGCTTATCCAGCTGATTCATGTGTACCATGTTTCCTTCGGAGAAAAGCACATAGAAGGCTCCATGAGCGTAATGGTATCCCATCACTGTCCGATATTCAGTTGTGAATTCATCCGCAAAGCCGACTTCGGCTCCAACCGGGTACCGTAGGATCGTCCACACAATCCTTGCTATCATGCTGTCCTCCTCTCCCACTCTGCATTTCATGGGCTTGTGACCATCACCTTACGGTGGCTGCATTAGGAGGGGCTTTTCGCCCCTTATGTAATTTTCCTGCCGTAGCGGTGTCCTTTGTCCGTTTTCTCAATCTTACAGATCAGTGTAAACACAGCCTCAATCTTCTCTTCCTCTGACAGCTTGTCACTGTCTAACTCGTAGATAAATAACATCCTGCCATTGTCCCTGATATAGACCGTCTGCTCTATATGACAGAGCATCTGTGGTGCCGTGTAGATTTCTCCGAACCAGCGGATATTTCCTGCCGGACTGATTGTCCTCGGCTCAAAGTACATTTCTTCTCTTAAAACCATGCTGCACCTCCTTACTTTGGCTTCGTGTATTGGTACGTGGTACCGTCTTTTCTGGTTGCAATCATAATCTTGGCTTTACCTTCCCGGATCAGGTTGGCACACAACCTTGCCTCTTCCCATCCTTTCCGAATTTCCTCCGGAACCTTAACATCTGATTTCTCGCTCATTTCTTCGCCTTTCTGATAGTCTTTGTTTTTCCACTCCTCCTCTGCAGGGCAATTCTGCTGACAATGGCCATCTCCTCTGGAGTGTCCTTAACGATCAGCCACTTTTCAGAATCCAGCCCGGTATCCTGCAGAAACTTCTTTTGTGCCAGTGTCGGCTTCTTTCCATTCTTCACTTATCCACCTCCGCAATCTTTACCACTACACCATGCCTTTCACTCTCTGTAACCTTAAACCGGAATCCATTATCTTCTGCCTCTTCCTTCTTTCCAGCAAGGTACATTCCAGCTCGTAGCAATGCTGCATAATCTGTCAGTGTGGTGTAATTCCTCACCGTAATCTTTCCCGGCACCTCATCACCTCCCGACCTCAACTGTGTGTTGCATTGAAATTTTCCATCGCCCATCGGTTTCCGGTGGATTGTACCAACCTTCTTGTGCGTTCTGCCGGATCAATTCTCTTTCTGTCATTCATCCCCGGTATACTCTCAATAGCTTCTCTCATACCGCAATCCGGGCAGATATCCGTTTTATTATCCACCCTCGACAATGCCGGACGTCCAGTGTATGGTTTCCGGCACTTAGGACATACCACCATGCCTGAATCCTCCTTTTATTCAGTTTTGCCTCACTCTGCATTTCATGGGCTTGTGACCATCACCATTCAGTGGCTGCATTAAGGCTGGGGCATAAGCCCCGGCACATTGTTATCTATCCGGAAACGTGAATTTGCATTCGCATACCGGATGCCTAATGATCAGCGTTTTCTTTTTCAATCCCTCACGGTACCCTTTCATGTATGAGTAATAGTTACTCCTCTGGATACGCTGATTCCATCCTATTAACCATCCTGATATTGCAGATACTGCAACAATCAGCAGTACCAGTACCACCCCGGCTATTCCAGTATGCAAGCCGAATACAATCATAAACATAAGTGCCATCAAGATTGCACCAGCAGCTACACCGACCAAAATTGCGGTACTTCTTTCTTTAGGGTTCTTCATTTTGCATTTACCTCCGTTTTCTCTTACTTCTTGTCCTTTTTATTCCCGATATATGCCAGTACAATCAGCGTCAGGCATATCACAGTCACGATATAACACTTTTCCATGTCCTGCCCTCCTATATGAAGCGGATTCCCATTGTATTTGCCATTTTTTCCAGCCCCTCAAAGGAAATATCCTCGTTGTTGACTGCGTTATTGAACACACTCACCATTCCACGAATTCCCCATTTGCTGTGGCTGATGCTCAGAAGGTAGTCAATCTCTTTCTGCATTCCCTTCTCTTCCAACACCGGGAAGAATTTGACAACGTCTTCTCTCTGGATATCCGATGTGCGGTACCTTCCATGGAGCTTCGTGCGGTTGAACTGCTGGGCGAAAATTGCTTCCTGCTTTCCGAGCATCTTATTGTAGACTTCCACATTTCCGATGAGTACGATTCCAATACCCGGCTTTCCGGTAAATATATCTTCATCTACCCACCCTCTGATTTCTTCCAGAGTGAGGAATTTAAGATTCTGTGCTTCATCGATAATGATAACCTTATCAGTCTCTCTGAGCTTCTCCTGAATGGATACCGATAAATCCTCGGTGCGCTGGTTTTCAGGGAGTTTTAATGTCTTTGCAATCATCTTTAAAAGGCTTCTTGTTGAGCCGGTACTCGGTGTTGCTTTCACATAAACTGTTGTTGAAGGATTGTCCTGCAGGAACTTGGCTGCTGCTTTCGTCTTTCCGATCCCGGCATCCCCATCAATAACTACAATTCCCTTCTCCAGCTGGCAGTACCGGATCAGCTTGTACGCTTCCTCGGAAATGGTTGTCGGTATGTACCCGGCTGAAGTCTTGGTTCTGAAAGGTTCCGCTTTCTGCGCATTCTGTGTTTTCTCTTCCTGAATCTGAAAGAACTCCTTCAGCTTATTTTCCACCGCTTCAATATCGCCCTTATCGTACATACTTCTGCGGTACTGGCTGAGTGCTGCCTGACTGATTCCAAGAATCGGGGCTGCCTTTGCCTGACTCAAATTTTCGTCCTTCAGGAACTTCTCTAATCTCTCCTGAAGCTTTGTGTTGTACTGTTTACTCATCATTTACCTCCTCGCCTTATGGCTGCATTTCTATTCATTACATCAAGGTCTGCACCGCCAACCACTTTCTTGAATACTGGTTCTTCGTCTGCCCTCTGAACCTCAAGCAGGGATGGATTCGGTTTGCCCTGATAGTTCGCTTTGTTTCGCTCGGCTTGCTTAAGCACAAGCTCCATTGCAGTAATCTTGTCCACATCTGCCAGAATAGCGTTTTCCTTGTATTCCCTTGCGATACGCTCCAGCCTTCTGGTCTTCGCCATCGCTGCCTTGACATCATCCTTGCTGGCATTGTAGGAAAGAACTGCGGTATTGTCTGCAGGTACTGACATAATGTAACGGTCTTCCAGATCGTAAATTCTGACCTCGCTTAAATTCTCCGGATCATAACGGAAGTAAACTTTCTTTCCGAGCATCAGATGTACAAAATCATCATTCCAGAAGTCGATGCGTCCACCTCCAATATCCAAGTGAACTCCTCGCCTTGTAACCTGCTGCGGTCTAGTGCTTCTCATCAGCATGAGATTAAGCTCCTCAGCCGATGCCACACGTTTCCGTTTCAGATGCTCGTTGAAAACATCCATCTTGCATTTTCCCTTGTCGGCTTCCACAGCTCCGTTGTAGGCTTCCATGTTGAAATACCACTCCAGAACCGCTGTCACATACTCCTCAAATTCCTCATCCGTATAAATCTGGTCTTTCTTCAGTACGAATTTCAATCGCTCCGGCTTCTCCACCACACTTCCTCCGGTGTAGGTATTAAAAAGCCTTGAAAGGTCATTTTTAACATCCTCAAACCGTCTCTCGATGATTTTTGCCTTCGCATTCCGGACAATCGCATTTGTCATGTTAATGCCAAGTCTCTTGAATACTCCCGGTGGCTCAAATTTCTCCTCACCATCCTTTGGTTTCTTCTTACGGTGTCCCAAGCCTCCGATATCGAAGGTCAGGAACTCTCGACCATTATCCACGTAGATGTTATCCGGTATGCCATATTTGAGGATTCCCTTCCGCAGTGCTATCAGTGTAGCCTCGGAGCAGGGATTGTATGTAATATGGAATCCGGTAAAAATACCGCTTCGTGCATCCAGAAATGCTGTCAAATAAGGTCTGTGGATGTTTCCATTCTTGTCCTTTACCATGACATCAAAGGTATGGTTATCAGCAATCCACCACTCATTGCTTTCGATATCCTCATAAATTCTGCGGATAAACGGAGCGCAGCGGTCATTGTAGGCTTTATGTCCCTCACGTCCCAGCACCTTGACACCTTCCGGCACCTCGTTGTTGAGTCTGCGGTAAAAAGCGGAATAGCTTGGAATGTCGGTGTATAAATCCGGTCTTTTTTCCTGAGCCCACATCTTGGTGTAGTCCAGGCACTTCTGGATCGGATGCTGGCTCTCATCAAGGTAGAAATACAGAAACGCCTGCCATATCGTATCATCAATGCTGCTGGTTCCCTTTTTCCATTTACCCCTCTTGTCAATGAGACCGTCTAAATCATTTTCTTTAACCGCTTTCCACTTCCGGTACAGGATATCAACAGAAATCTCTTTGTCCGGATATTCCAGTCCACATAAAGTAACAAATTTCTTATCAACATCTGCTTTGCAGGTAACTCCCGGCTTCATCCGGTACTGCTGCCACTGCTCCACAAGGCTGATCCAAAAATCAATCTCCTGCCTTTCGCTTTCTGAGAAATGGTCTACCGCCTTTTTATCCGTTACCGGCTCCGGAGTGCTTATCTCCTCCGGTGGGTTCTCCAGATTCATCTGATACCATTTCTGCTGTAGTTCCTCGTCCAGAGCCTCCAGCGGTACCAGATAGGTCTTTCTGTTTTTATCATTCAGGATTTCCTGCGCCTGAAGTTTACCTTCTTTAATTATCCTTTGAACATACTGATAACTGCATCCTTTGACCTCTGCCACCTGCTTTGCGGTAAGCATCTGTCCCATCACATCACCACCTTACAGCCTGTCATCATCAGATGCAGGAGGCTATCCCTGCATGACCGGCTTCCGCCGGTTTCGACTGTTCGCTTTTCAATTTCTCTGGTATAATCTCCGTAGGAAGGAGGTGTTTACCATGACTGATATTGAAGCATTGAAGGAATCCGTTTCAGAAAAACTCTATGCCCAAGAACCCCTTGCTCAGGCTATATTGTCATATCTGAACAATTCAGACCCTGCTGCCCATCAAGCAATACTAAATCGCTTTGATGAAATCGTATCTGCACGTATTGATTGCCTCATTCAAGAAGCCCTCGAAAACGAAGCAAATACTGAAAAATGCAGGAAGTGATTTATTTTCGGAATATATGGAGTGGAGTTCCTGCTTCCGTGTACACCCTAATGAACCAAGGTGTACACTCCGCAATTACTGTTTTCCCAAGATTGAGATGTACAAAATCTGCATCCCAGTACTCCACTCCATCAATTCTGATTCCTCTGCGAGTTACTCGCTGCCTTGAAAACGCTGTTTCCATTTGAAAGAGCTTCACACGCTTCACTCTCATCAGCCAATCGCTCTCATCCTCGGTGCATAATCCGTAATACTCATCCGTTCTGGTAAAGTGATATTCCACTCCGTAAAAGTGTTTGATCGCCATCCGGTACACTTCCCACTGTGCCTGACACCATGCCAGCGTTCTCAGTACTTCCTTATCCTCTCTATTTCTGCTCAGTGCATCATCCCATGCGGTAATTGTGCTTTCCAGTTCCCCTCCGAACTCCGTTTTCAAAAACTGCTCTTTATTCATTTTCATACGCTCCTCCTTAAATGGCTTTTAAAAACTCTTTAAAATCATCCACATCTCCATCCAGTTCCTCAATAATAGGAATGATGTATTTGTTTCCGGACTGCTTTCCGTGTGTTGCTTCGCTAATTCTTGCGTGTGGGATGCCCATCTGCCTTGCCAGCTCGTTCTGGGAGATCTCTTTCTCCACCAACCGTATTTTTACCCACCGTCTGAATTCAGCGAGATTACTTATTCTGTTATTTTTCAACTTCCACTCGCCCTCCTTTAGCGTTATCCGTTATATTCTTCTGTACCAGTGTTACAAAATAACCTATTCAGTTATCGTTTTTCGTGATATAATGGCTTTTGTATTATTGGTACATTTTGATTATAGTGCGATATTTTCGCATTGTCAATATAATATTGCGAAATATACGCATTATTTTCAAGGAGGTTATTATGCCTGATTTGTATGGGAGAATATTGGAGCAAACAGAGCGTTTAGGTATTACTGGTAAAGAATTAGGAGAATTACTTGGCTTGAAAAAAAGCCCTTTAACAGACTGGAAAAATCACAAGTCTAATCCTACGTTGGAGCAGCTTGCTAAAATGTGCGAAATTTTCGCAATCTCTTCTGACTACCTACTATTCGGGGTCGCTAACATTTTATCACCGGATCATCAAGAACTTATTGACACTTATGACAAGTTAGATCGCCGAGGGCAGCATCGTGTCCACACTATCATCTATGAAGAAATAGATCGGATGAATGGTACACCGGAAGCGTCTGCTTCCAGAAGCGTCATATAAAAAGAAATGGAAATGTATTATATATTGACCCTTCCTCTTTTGCGTGATATATTTTAATTGCATTTACCACTGTGCTTTAAGGCATAATAAAAAGAGCAGTTTCGGACGTTCTGCCACGCTCCCGATTCTGCTCTTTTTGGGTTGGTATTATGGTTGGTATTCAATCTCCTTTTAAAATCTTATTCAATATGGCTCTTTGAACGTACCTTTTAAAACCTTTTTGAAAGGCTAAAAATCCAACAAAATCAATACTTTCAAGCACTTTCTCAAACTACTTTTAAACGGTTTTTGAACGATTTAAAACCCATACTTTTTACCAATATCATCTCTGACATTTACGCCTTTTAAACTCCTCTTTCTCTTTTCAAGTTGGCATTTACAAATTCCGTATTTTTTAAAGGCATTTCCTGACTTTTAAGCCTAAAAAAGCCCCATTTCATGGGATTTCTCGCCATGTAAGGGACTTTAAGGGTTTTTAAGGGTTCTCAGGTTGGTATTACCCTTGATTTATACGGAAACTCACATCCCTCTCTCATGAAGGAAATACGATGCGGTGTCCAAATACTGCTTTTCGCCGGTCACCCGGTAAAGCTTTACCAGCGCAAGTTCAATCTCCTGATGTCCGGGATAACCTTTTTTCTGTCCTTCGCCGGTACCGAATACTCTGCAGATCAGATCCGCATTTTTCCTGGCGATGTTAAGAATCTTCGTCTTCCCGGTGGCCTGATAGTAAGCAACCGCTGCTTCTATCATGTGTCCTGCCGTGTAAAGCTCGTGTCCTTCCACCAGGTTCGACCACTTTTTGTCTGGCTCGTTGACTGTGTAGTAGGTGTTCAGGTATCCGTCGGTCTCCTGCGCCCTTCCTACCAGTTCGATCACTTCATCTGCCAGTGCTTCGTATTCTCTGCCCTGCCCCCCGGCAATACAGAATGCTACGGATTCCAGCCATTTGTACAGGTCCGTGTCCTGGAAAACTACCCCCTTTCTCTCTCCCGGCAGCTCCCCCGCTGCCACGCGGAAATTCTGAATACAGTAGGTAGGTTCGGAGTCCTCCAGCTGATCGTTCAAGATCTTCCATTGATGCGGAATGATCTTCTCACTGACCTTTTGCACGTATTCACCGAACAGCTTGTCTGTGATCCTGATATTTCCGTATTCCAGCTGCTTCCTGTGATGTCCCATACCTTTCTCCTATCCTTGTTCGTTCCAAAGGTTAATCGTTTAATCTTTTGTGAGAAAAGAAACAGCCAGATGGCTGTTATACTGCTGTATTCTTCTTTTCTGTAAGTTAATCGTTTTACCTTTTGATGACCTTATCATAGCACCAGATAGGTGTTTTGTAAATAGGTTTTATGCAAATCATCATAATATATAAGTTTTTCCACTGTTTTTTGTGCATTTTACACATTTTAGTACAAGCTGTCAGATTCTTAATCGTTTTACTTGCCTAAAACTCCTAACCACTTCAGAGCGTTCCAAATGCCGTCTTTATCTACATCTGTGGTAATATAATCTGCCACTTCCAACACCTGTTTACTGGAATTACCCATAGCAATGCTGGTGTGGGCATACCTTAGCATCGGCAGGTCGTTATTGCTGTCTCCGATGGCCACAGTGTCTTCCATGGGGATCTTCAAATAGTCCGTAATGTAACGGATTGCTGTTGCCTTGGAATATCCTTTGGGAACAATCTCGTAAAACCCTTGTTCTCTGTCGATAAAATCCAGTATTTCCGACAGGTCATGCTTCATTCCGTCCATTCCCGCCGGAGTCTCTGCATAGGCATATAATTTATCGTAGTTGCCCGGTGCATTGGCATAGCGATCGTATTTTCTATTCTCAATCTCACGTGCCATATGACGGAAAGTCTCGGTAAATACTTCTTCTCCTCTGGGAGCATAGTCTTCCCTGCTGCCTTCCAGAACCGCATCCACATGATATTTTTTCATAGCTGCCAGAATTGCCTTAGACTCCTCCATGGAAAAGGTCTTGTGCATCAGCCGTTTTCCATGATATTCAATCTCCGTTCCGCAGCCTAATAACAATCCGTCGAATTCCACCTGTCCGGTAAGATTTTCCCCTACCAGCCGTTTCGTACGCCCGGTATTGATCATGCAGATATGACCGTTGGCTCTGGCGATGCGGATGGCTTCCTTCGTGCTCTCTGACATCAGTTCACTTCCTCCGCATATTAAGGTTCCGTCAATATCAAAAAATATTATCTTCATCTCAGATTCTTAAGCTCCTCTACCAGATCCAGATCGGATTTCTGTACCTTCAGATTCGTGGACACGGGCTCTTCACCGGGTCTTGTGATCGTGATCTCGATAATGGTTCCTTCCGTGATCGCTCCACCCATAAAAAATCTGCTTACAAACGCTGCAAATTTGGGATGATTACTCTCGAAGGTATTCTTCGCATTCATCAGTTTCATCATCATTCCGGGATTTATCATAGTAGTCTCCTCTTCTAATCAGTAACTATTCTGTCACCCTATAACTATCACATAATATCCACACGAATGCAAACATTCGACGAATATTCCGTGATAGTTACAAAATAAGAAAGGCCGTCCGCACCATCCGAAGATAATGTGTCCAGCCTTAACAGTTGCTTTAATTATGCGATCTTGGACTTAGCCAGCTCTGCAAGAGTCTTGAAACCTTCTGCATCGTTAACTGCCAGGTCTGCCAGCATCTTTCTGTTCATATCAACGCCTGCAAGCTTCAGACCATACATGAATTTGCTGTAGGATAAACCGTTCATTCTGGCTGCTGCGTTGATACGAGCGATCCACAGCTGTCTGAACTGACGCTTTCTCTCTTTTCTACCTGCATAAGAGCTGGTCAGAGCTCTCATAACAGACTGCTTTGCTACTCTGTACTGCTTGCTTCTTGCGCCTCTGTAGCCCTTTGCAAGCTTTAATACTCTATTGTGTTTCTTCTTGGCATTTAAGCCACCTTTAATTCTTGCCATGTCTTATTTCCTCCTCGCCTGAATTATAAATAAGGTAAAATCTTCTTCATATTCTTAACATTAGTTGCATCCGTAATTGCAGGCTTTCTCAGATTACGTTTTCTCTTGGTAGATTTCTTGGTTAAGATATGGCTCTTGTAAGCTTTAGATCTCTTTAACTTACCGGTTCCTGTTGCTTTAAAGCGCTTAGCTGCTGCTCTGCTTGTCTTCATTTTGGGCATAACGAGTTCCTCCTAAACTTTACTTAATCTATCGTGTCGGAATCCGACACTTTTTAACTGTACGAATTAACGCTTCTCAGTTAAAAACATGGTCATGCTTCTGCCTTCTACCTTGGGAGCTTTTTCCACTACCGCAATATCGGACAGGCTCTGCGCGATATCATCTAAGATATGTTTGCTGTTGTTCATGTGTGCCATCTCTCTGCCGCGGAATCTCAGGGTGATCTTCACTCTGTCTCCCTTGGTCAGGAACTTTCTGGCTGCACCGATCTTGGTATTCAGATCGTTGGTGTCGATATTGGGGGAAAGTCTGATCTCCTTGATATCGATGACCTTCTGCTTCTTCTTTGCTTCCTTTTCTTTTCTCACCTGCTCGTATTTGTACTTACCGTAATCCACGATCTTACAAACAGGAGGCTTTGCCGTAGGAGCAATCTTCACCAGGTCGAGTCCGGCTTCCTCTGCCATCTTCAGAGCATCTCTGGAAGAAACGATTCCGAGCTGTTCTCCGTCTTCTCCAATCAGTCGTACTTCTTTGTCTCTGATCTGTTCATTAATCATTAAATCGCTAATGGTTGTGTACCTCCATAAGAAAATGTATTAAACAATAAAAAAAGCAGATAGCATAACTATCCACCTGTTCCCTTCACGGACTGCCATCATTCAAACAAATTCCAAACGAGTTCGCTGTCTATGAAAAATCTGAACGCTTACCAGCCTGCGCCGTAAGGTGAGAGTGGATACTCTGCTTGTTGTGCCGTGTTCTTCACACGCTTAAATAGAATACCACGAAGTTTTCCTGATGTCAACCCCGTTTTTACAATAATATTACATTTTTTCAGATTACTGTATTCTATGTACCGGCGGTCTCCCGCCGAATCCGATCACTTGCTCTATTATCCGCAGTTTCGGAACATTTGTCAAGCCGGAATACTGATTTTCTTTTCCGTGATTTACTTTTCCGAAAAAGTAGCACAGGCGGTCTCTCTGCAGTCGCTGGCTCCGCAGCCCTTGATGTCCACATGCTCCGCCGCACACTTATAATTACTATTATAAATGCACTTTACCGCCTCACAGTCGATACTGATGGTATGGCTTGGATGAGACAGCGAATTACTGAAAGACTCTCTTCCCTCTCTCTTCTGCGCAAAGCTCTCGCAGCAGGTGCCGTCACAATCACAGGCATGCTTACCTCCCACCATGATGTCTCCCTTGCTGCACAGACAGTCCTTGTTATAGGTACAATTTTCCACAACACATTTTAAATCTGCCACGTTTCCCTCGCCTTCTGCCGCTTTCTGCGGCTTCTCGTCTTCTTTTTTGATTTTAAAATTTTAAAAGAGGACACGCGGCAAAAGAGCCGATGCAGTCCCGCCACGCGTCATGGATAGTCTGTGCAGATTTGAAAAACTTATGCCTTCTACTGGATTTTTTATGGAATGTGTGCTATATTTTCATTGTTAGTTTTGACTAACTATTTGTTTTTATTCATACACTTAATAATTAAAAAATTGTAACTATTCAGCCCCTTCACAAAATCGCTCTTTCAGAGTTTCTGAATCGTTACAAAATATTTTTAACAGGAGGATTTCCAATGACATCCGAAGAATATAAAGCACTCTCCGTCAAAGAATTCACCGAGGCCGCCAAAGTCTACGACAGCGGTCACTCCGGCATTTATGAAATGTGTAAAGATGATTATCCTTATCTTTTGGAAGAACTGGAAAAAGAGCCCTTTGACTCTGTTCTGGACTGTGGCTGCGGCACCGGTTCCGTGATCGAACTGTTACATGAAAAATATCCCGACAAACATTACACCGGACTGGATCTGACCCCGGAAATGATCCGCGTAGCCCAGGCCAAGAACCTGTCGAATACCAACTTCGTCGTGGGAGACTGCGAGAACATTCCATTCCCTGAGGACACCTTCGATGCAATCATCTCTTCCAACAGCTTCCATCACTATCCGAATCCTCAGGACTTTTTCAATAACGCCTACAGGGTTCTGAAAAAGAACGGCCGTCTGATCCTGCGGGACTACACCACGAAATCCAAAGTGCTTCTGTGGCTGTGCAATCATATCGAGATGCCGTTAGCCCATCTGTGCGGTCACGGAGATGTCAGACTGTATTCCGGTGCCGAATTTAAAAAGTTTGCGGAAACTGCCGGTTTTGAAGTGGTTTCTTTCGAGGCACAGGCAAAAATGCGTGCCCATCTCGTTGCTCGTAAAAACTAATATCGAAATACTGTTTCTTGTCATACCATTCAAAAAATCGCCGTCTCCCTTTTTATTTTTATAAGGAAACGGCGATTTTCATATTTTCCTACTTGATTTTATCCGGCAATCGGCTTACTTGCTCAGCTTCTTGGTTGCGATCTCATCCTTTAACATAGCCAGGAATTCGTCTCTGGATACCGTAGTGGTGTTCTGCTGTCCGTGCAGACGATAGCTTACGGTGCCGTCCTGTGCTTCCTGTTTTCCTAAGATGATCAGGTAAGGGATCTTCTTCACCTGTGCTTCTCTTACACGATAACCCAGCTTCTCTGCTCTCTCATCGATGTCCGCTCTGATGTTATTGTCCAGCAGATAACCGTACAGATCATGGGCATAAGCATTCAGCTCTTCGTCATCGTTCTTGACCGGCAGGATCATAGCCTGTACGGGAGCCAGCCACAGAGGCAGGTTGCCCTTGGTCTCCTCAAGGATATAAGCCATGAATCTGTCCAGAGATCCCAGGATTGCTCTGTGCAGAACCACGGGAGTCTTCTTCTGACCGTCCTTGTCCACATAGGTCAGGTTGAATTTTGCAGGCAGGCAGAAATCCAGCTGACAGGTAGACAGGGTGTACTCATTACCTACAGCGGGCTTTACGTTTACATCCAGCTTCGGTCCGTAGAATGCAGCTTCACCGATCTCCTCGGTGTACTCGATGCCCAGATCATTCAGAACCTTACGCAGAGCATTCTCCGCATTGTTCCACATCTCATCATCATCGTGATATTTTACCTTGTCCTCCGGATCTCTCAGAGACAGGACACATCTGTAATCGGTAATACCGAAATCCTTGTAGGTATTGAAGATCAGGTCTACTACCTTGGAGAACTCGGACTCGATCTGCTCCGGTGTTACGAACAGATGGGCATCATTCTGGCAGAAATGTCTGCCTCTTTCGATACCCTTCAGGGTTCCGCTGGCTTCAAAACGGAAGTCATGGGCGATCTCACCGATACGGATAGGCAGATCCTTGTAGGAGTGCTGTGTGTTAGCGTAGATCATCATGTGGTGAGGGCAGTTCATGGGACGCAGTACGAAGGACTCTCCTTCCACTTCCATGGGAGGGAACATGTTCTCCTTGTAGTGATCCCAGTGACCGGAAGTCTTGTACAGATTCACAGTACCGACACAGGGGGTCATAACATGCAGATAGCCCAGTCTTCTCTCTTTATCCTTGATATAATTCTCCAGTTCCTGCCATACGGTGTAACCCTTGGGAAGGAACATGGGAAGTCCGCGGCCTACCAGATCATCAGTCATGAACAGTTCCATTTCCTTGCCGATCTTTCTGTGGTCACGCTCTTTGGCCTCTTCCAGCTCTTTCAGATGTGCTTCCAGTTCCTCTGCGGTAGGGAAGCAGACACCATAGATACGCTGCATTACGTGGTTGTTGGCATCGCCCTTCCAATATACTCCGGAGTGTTTTACCAGTTTGAAGTTCTTGCACAGCTTGGTGTTGTCTACGTGAGGTCCACGGCACAGATCGGTGAAATCACCCTGATCGTATACAGTGATGTTGCCGTCTTCCAGATTGCTGATCAGGTCCAGCTTGTACATATCATCCTTGAACATTTCCATGGCTTCTGCCTTGGAAACTTCTCTTCTGTAGATCTTCTTGCCTTCCTTACAGATCTTCTTCATCTCTTTTTCGATGGCAGCGATCACTTCATCATTGACCACATCGTTGCCGAGATCGATATCATAATAGAATCCTTCCTTTACCACAGGTCCTACCCAGAATTTTGCATGAGGGTACAGATGCTTGACAGCCTGTGCCATAACATGGGCACAGGAATGATTCAGAGTTGTCAGTCTTTCGTCTTCCTTAAAATTAACCATTTTTGTTCTCCTTTTTGTTGTTTTCTAAACTATTCAGCACCTTCATTCGCAAAATCGCATCTGCGATGCTACTCTGAATAGTCGCAAAATAAAAGTCCCTTGCAACGATCTGCAAGGGACGTATCACACGCGGTTCCACCCTGATTGCAATTATCTAAAGATAACTGCCACTCATTTGCTCGTAACGGGAGCTGCCGGACTGTATTAAAGCCACTCCGAGACGGTCTTCGTCCGCATCCGGCAAAACCGCTCACAGCGCCTGTCTCCGACAGGGCGGTTCTCTCTGGTGCCTTCACTGCTTCCTACTCTTCTCTTCAACGTTTTCTGATCTTAAATAATCATAAATTTCTGTTGCTTTAGGACTTATGTTGATATAATAGACCTTTTCACACGGATTGTAAAGAGGTATTTATATAGCTTTCCACATTTTCTCTGGACATATCCAGTGCCACCGCCAGTTCTCCGTACAACTGGTCCTCTGCGATTCGAAAATATCTGGCATCCACCGCCGTCTCCTTGCGTCCCGCCTCTTCTCTGGCCCGCTTGCGCAGGTAGATGGTCTTGATAATCCGGATCAGATCCTGGCAGTTGCAGGCCTTCAGACAATTCTTATATTCCTGCTCCAGCAGTTTGTCATTGGCAATGGTGATCAGCGGGATCTCCGGAATCTGTCGGATCAGACTCTCCGCCTCCTCATGTGCAAGCACTTTCCGCATGGAACCTTCTGCCGTATCCACCGGAATATATACCGTACTGGAAGACAGATACAGAGGTTTTAAAATATAATACTCTCTCTTCTTGTCCACTCCTGCAATATCCAATGTCGTGATCTCTTCCACCACGCAAACGCCCTTACTGCCACATACTACACGTTCGCCCTTCTGAAACACCTTGACCTTCCTTTCCTCTGCCCATTGCAGAAAATTGAAAACACAATTTCCGTTTACTACCAATAGTATACCCTTATTGTACCAAAAGAAACGCCGAAATGTCAGTCTCTTTCGGCGTTTCTGATTATTTTCGTGAATATTGCTCATAGAAAATCGGTTCGGTATTGTGCATTATTTCTGATAAGCGATGCGAGGATCCCCATTTTTCAGGTAAATAATGCCTCTGCGTTCGAAGCCGTTCTTCTCTAATAAGTGCTGCATGGTGTGATTGTCAAAATGGGTATCCGCACGCAGGTAAGGTACTTTCTTCTCACAGAAGGCAACACATTTTGCAAACAGTCCCTTCACTTCTCCGTCTCCTGCCAGGCGATGGATTGTGCCGTAAGGTGTCTCCTCCCTCCAGCTGCCGTCCTCGATATAAGCATAGGTCGGTTCCTCCTCCAGCAGAAGCATGAATACCCCGTGGATGCGTCCGTCCTTTTTATACACATACAGCCGCTGTTTCTCTATATCTGTCCGCAGCGTCTCCGGATCCGGATAAGCGCCGTTCCACTGGTTCGGATTCCCGTTTGCCCGCATGTAAGCCTTGGCGATGTCATAGATCTCCAGGATTCTGGGCAGATCTGCCTCTTTTGCCGTTACGATCTCCTCCATCCCGTCGCCATCTTTCCTCTCTTCCACTGCCTCCGGTACCGTTTTCCCCAGAATGTCCCTCACGGCGGTCTCCATCCGCTCTGCCAGCTGTCTGTGGCCCTTCGCTGTCAGGTGCACATGATCCGCCTTCGTCAGTTCACAGCCTCCCGCATCTAAGAAATCCGCCCGCTCAGCCACTGCCAGAAAAGCATATTCTCTTGCCAGTGCTCTCGTTGTCTCCACGCTTTTTTCATTAAAATCAGGATAAATCACACCCTCTTCGATGGGAACCGGTGCCACAATCAGGATCTTCGGTTCATTCTTTCCCCAGCAGGGAACCGATTTCGCCTCTTCCAAGAGGATCTGCATGCCCTTTGCAATCTTCCGCGCATCCGTATTGAATTTCACCTTGGAATCATTGGTACCTAACATCAGGATCAGCAGGTCTAACGGCTCGTGGCTGTTCAACAGGGCATGCAATACCGGCAGCAGATTCACCGAATCCATGTCCGGATCATCATACACACAGGTTCTGCCGCTTAAGCCTTCCTCAATGACCAGATACTCCGCTCCCAATGCTTTCTGTAACAGGCAGGTCCAGCGTTCCTCTTCATTATATCTGCTGCCGTGGTCGGCACTCTCCGACGGATCGGTGCAGAGCCCATGGGTATTGGAATCTCCGATGCACAAAATATGTTTTTTCACTGTTTAACTCTCCGTTTTCTATTTCAGTCTGTAACTATCCAGGATCAATACGTCAAGCTTCAATATTAGGGAAAAATACAATAACATCATCCCCCTGGAATTCCACGTACATGCCCTCCAGTTCCAGGTTTACATCATCCACATTGTGATCTTCGAAATATCTGGTCAGGTCCATAATCGTTTCCATATAGGAATTATCTCCCTTTACCAGGATCCCCAGACACTTTTCCGGCTCCTGCTCATAGAACTCCAGACCTTCGGTTTCATTGACATATTCACGTATTGCTTCTGCTATGGTCATTTGATTTTTTCTCCTTCTACTGTTCCTTTGTTCATATTTGCTGCTTCTCTTTATTGTATCATAAGCTCACGAATTCGTGCTATCGCACTCTACATCCTGCTTCGCAGGATATTCGTTCGCTAATGAGCCCAGAAAAACAAATGTCTGCTTGCAGCCACTTGTTTTTCCTTGAGGCTCATTATATCATAAAAGACGAACCCTGGCACCGCCAAAGTCCGCCCTTCATCATTTTCTTCTCTTATTCCTCATTCAACTTAGCTGTATAACTTATGATAATTCCCGTTTCTACCTTTCGCATTTTCTGGAAGAGTAAAAAATTTATCTCTTAAGTTAGTGTCATTTTAGAATCAAAACAGACTCTTAATAGTTCAAATACTAAAAAGGAAATCGGAATTATCAACAAATCAGGTTCATGAAATGTGACAAGGATAGAAAACCTTTCAGCTATATTTTCAAGTACCTGTGTTCCCGCAAGTGCGCCGGTACCACTGATATAGAAATAAATATCTTTCATGGATATAACGGAGGCAATACGATCCAGGAATCTGGTATAAGACATTCCCAATACTACACCCACTATTAATATTGTCTGAAGCATTATTTTTCTCCAATTTCCTTGTAGCGTTTCCTTAATCTTTTTCAACTGTCCCACACGAAAGTCTTTCCCATGAGCTAACATACATAACACAACTGCTGTCAATGCAGCAAACAACAGTCCTGTGTTTCCCGGAATCTGAAAGAACCGGCTCTCCGGCATAGTGATCCAACTCCATTGTTGCTCATATAAATCACTTTTCGTTTGATGTGCCATAAAAATCCAAAACTCTATCATTTTACCAAACTCAGTTAACAAAAAATATCCTAAGATCACAGGCACACATTTAACAGCTTCCTTGATTTTCATCATAGGATTCTCCTTCTAATTTTGTAGACTTTTGTTACTCTTTCGTTCTTTTTAATAATAACTTATTTTTTTATTGTTATCATATTTTGTCCACAAAAAGCAGAAATCTGACCACCAATTATTGCACATCCAATAATATTTTAATACTTACCTCCATATCAACCCTGATTGTCAATTCTCCATGATATTTTTCCACGATTTGTTCAATAATCTTCATTCCCCAGCCATGCTCTAGTGAATCCTGCTCTCTCTCAGATACAAAATGATTATTTTTGACCAATGGTTTTTCCTTATAGTCATTCTTCATTTCAATTACCAGAAACCCTGCTGTTACCGCAATATTCAATCTGATTTGTTCTTTTGCTGCTTCCAATGCATTGTTCAATAAATTAGCACATAATACACAAAATTCTCTATCCTCCAGTTTTAACCCTGACGGAAGAATCGGTGTTTCGACCGCCAAAAGAATATTGCGCTGTTCTGCTTTCTCTTTTGCTTCATAAATTACGGTATCTACAATATCTACGCCTGTATGTACCGGAATCATTTTACACTGCAGCGGTTCCTGCACGCTCTCTATATATGCTAAAGCCTCTCTCTGATCACCATTTTGCAGAAGTCTCTCCAACGCTCGTAGATGATGTTTGATATCATGGTACAATTTAGCATTTTCTGCATAAAAATTCTGTGCTCTGACATACTGGCTCTCAATCAGATCATATTGTGTATCTAATACAGAAATTTGCATCTTCAGTTGCGATTGGCAGAAGCAAAAGCATACCATAAGAAGCAGACTCACCAGGCAGGACAGGAAAACGTAATTCTGAATTGCATTTCCATAAATCATATCCATGAAAAAATCACACAGAAATGCTGTACTGAAGAAAGCAATGCCAAATGTTTTCAACAGATTCAACGCTGTAAAAGTTTTTCCTATTCCTTTATGTCTTATAGCAGATATCAATATACTATTTAAAATCAGCCATCCTGCCTGTGCGCAAAATTCCGCATTTGTCAAGAAATGTTCCACCAGTCCCAGTAAAACAGTCCAGATAAAAACATAACTGACTACAAGGGATGCCACTTTTTCCACAGAGCCATTCCATAACAGGTATCCTAAAATAGTAAGAAGTAATAGTAACGGAATCCACGACAAATACTTTTGCAGACCATACCATAGCATTCCCGATAAAAATATTGTTAATATAAATTTTTTATCTGAATCTATGTATTTTCTCCGATCAAAAAGCATATCCATCCATATCAAAAGCCATGCCGAATTGTGTATGCTCCACAGAATTTTAATCATCTGCATTCTACTCTCCATTCATCGTACCTGCCTGCCAATATTCCATTATTCGATGTTTTAATTGTGCCAGTCGTCGTTCTCCTATGTACAATTGCTGCCCCGTAGATAAAACCATCTGGTTATCTTTGATCTGTTTCACATGATATAAATTACACAAATATCCCCGATCCACCCATACGAATTCATCTTCCGGTAATTTCTCCGATATCTTTTTTAAGGAACTTCTTACCTTACACCTGGTAGCATCTGTCTTTTCAATATATAAATACTTGCCTTCTCTCCAAATATATACAATTTTTCTAAATGGGATTTTTTCTATGCCCTGTTGATTTTCTGCAATATAACCCTCTGAGGTACGTGATACAATTTCCCTGAATGCTGCCTCCAGTGCCTGTGTGATCATACTTTCCATTTGTTGCTTCGGAATAAAACGAAATGGTCGGAATTCAAATGATTTATACACATAACTCTCGTAAGCAGACACAAAGATGATCAGAATATCCGGTGCTGTTTCCTGAATTTTAGCTGCCAGTTCAAAGCCATTTAATTCCTGCATTTCAATATCCAAAAACAACAAATCAAACGCTTGACCATCCTCAATTTCATACCACAATGCCTTACTGCTCTGATATACATTACATTCATAAGGAATGCCTTTTTTCATGAAATAATCTTTTATATGTTTTTCTATGAACTCCGCGTCTTCTACCGTATCATCACATATTGCAGCTTTCATTTTCCATGCTGTATACTTTCCCATCGTTTCCCCTCTCCTTTATAGTATAATTATGCCATAACTATGTCCTTTTTCAAATTATTTTTATTCATTAAAAGCATACATAAAAACGGCCTTTAGACTTATGCCAAAGACCGTTTCTTTTACAATATTATTCCTCATTCATCTTAGCCAGCTTGGCTGCCTGGTCGGCTGCGATGCAGGCATCGATGATCTCTTCGATATCTCCGTTCATGATCTTGTCTAACTTATACAGGGTCAGACCAATACGATGGTCGGTGACACGACCCTGCGGGAAGTTGTAGGTACGGATCTTCTCAGAACGGTCTCCGGTACCGATCTGGCTGCGGCGCATCTCTGCTTCCGCATCGTGTCTCTGCTGCTGCTCGATGTCATACAACTTGGACTTTAACAGTGCGAATGCCTTCGCCTTGTTCTGGATCTGAGACTTCTCTGTCTGGCTGTATACCACGATTCCGGAAGGATAGTGGGTCAGACGTACTGCGGAGTCGGTGGTGTTGACACACTGACCACCGTTACCGGATGCTCTCATGACATCAATACGGATATCCTTGTCCTCGATGACGATATCAATATCATCGTCCACCTCCGGCATAACTGCCACACTGATGGTGGAGGTATGGATACGTCCGCCGCTCTCGGTCTCCGGCACACGCTGTACACGATGTACGCCGCTCTCATACTTCATCTTGGAATAAGCGCCCTGTCCACTGATAGTGAACTGTACTTCCTTCATACCACCGATACCGATCTCATCCACGTTGATCAGCTCTACCTTCCAACGCTGCTTCTCGGCATAATGCACATACATACGATAGATCTCCGCTGCAAACAGTGCAGCCTCGTCACCGCCGGCACCGGCACGGATCTCCACGATTACATTCTTGTCATCATTAGGATCCTTGGGCAGTAACAGGATCTTCAGTTCCTGCTCCAGCTCTTCCACGCGCTTCTTGCTGTCGTTTAACGTCTCCTTGATCATCTCGCGCATTTCTTCGTCTTTTTCCTCTTCCAGCATGGAAAGAGAATCTTCAATATCCTGCTTGCACTTTTTGTACTCTGTATACGCATCCACGATAGGTGTCAGATCACTCTGCTCCTTCATCAGCTTGCGGAAACGTTCCTGGTTATTCGTGACCGTGGGTTCATGCAGTTCGCCCATGATCTCTTCAAAACGAATCAATAAATCTTCTAACTTGTCAAACATAACTAATTCCTCTCAATATAAGTTGTAACAGTTCAGCCATGAACATATTGGAGAGCAAAAATCATGCTTGCATGATTTTGTGAACGAATATGTTCATGAACTAAGCGCCAGGTTTATGAGCAAAGATAGTCACGAAGTGACGGAAAGCGTGTCAGCGCGACTTTGCGAATGGTGCGGGCTGAACTGTTACATACGTTCCAAAAACTACCCGGTCCAGACCGGCATAATCCTGCACCACTTGTACCTCGTGGTACCCTTCGGTGCGCATCAGTTCCGATACAGCCTGTCCCTGGTCATATCCGATCTCAAAAAAGAGCATTCCACTGCTCACCAGATGTTTTCCTGCTTCTTCGATGATACGGCGGTAAAAATGTAAACCATCCTCCGTACCGTCCAGTGCCATCCTGGGTTCATGATCCCGTACCTCCGGCATCAGCTTCTCCACTTCCGCACTGGCGATATAAGGCGGATTTGACACGATGATCTCGAATTTTCCCTCCACCTTGTCAAACAGGTCACTCTGTAAAAAATGAACCCGATCTGCGTTCGCCGCATCCAAAAGCGTCTCCGCATTTTGCTCTGCCACTTCCAGCGCATCTGCAGACAAATCCACACCCAGTCCTTCACAGGCATTGCTGTAATGCAGAAGGCTTAACAGAATACATCCGGATCCCGTACACATGTCAAGCACCCGCATTCCGTCATGGAGTTCCTTCAATACTTCCTCCACCAGAATCTCCGTATCCTGTCTCGGGATCAGTACGTGCTCATTGACGGCAAAGGTCAGTCCCATAAAGTCCTGCTCCCCGGTCAGCTGCTGCAGCGGAATGTGCTCCGCCCGCTGTCCGATCCAGCCAAGATATTTCTCTTCCGCTTCCGGTGTCACCGACTGTTCCCCGTGCACCAGCAGATCATTACGATTCGTACCGCATACCGCTTCCAGCAGAAGTCTCGCATCCAGTGTGGCTTCTTCGATTCCCGCTGTCTGCAAAGCCAGACAGCCCTTTTCATAGCATTCCCGATAGGTCATCTTAATCCTCTGGTTCTGCGGATGCATCGTCCTTCATCCAGCTCTCATCCACTTCGTAACCGAAGGTATCCTGTAAATATTTCTTCCAGTCGAACACAGCTTCTACGGAAGCGATGGCTACCTCTGCCATGCTCTCATCGGGTTCCCTGGTGGTCATACGTTGGATCCACATACCGGGAGCAGACAGGATCTTAATAAACACATTATCCGTGCGTCCGGCCAGACGGATGATCTCGTAGGAAATTCCGGCCACAACCGGCATCAGCAGAATACGAAGGATCACTTTCTCCGCCACATTATCCACCTGAATAAAGAAGAACAGCACAATACTTACCAGCATAACAAAGAAAATGAAGCTGGTACCGCAACGTTTGTGCAGTCTGGAGCTGCGCATCACATTGTGCACCGTAAGGGGTCTGCCCTTCTCGATACAGTTGATGCATTTGTGCTCCGCCCCATGATACTGGTACAGCCTGCGGATATCCTTCATGGCGCTGATGCCCCATACATACAGCAAAAACAGAGCAATACGGATCACACCCTCAATAATCGCCATCAGGGAGCGGTTGCGGATAAAGCTCTCAAACAGAGAGGAAATGAAATACGGCAATACGATAAAGATGCCTACTGCCAACATAATAGAGATCACCGTCACAATACCGGACAGCAGCTTTTCTCCGTTGCCACCGCTCATCTTGTCCATCGCCTTATCGAATTTCGTTTCTTTGCCTTCCTCTTCTTCATAGAAGGAAGCGGAATAATTCAATGCTCTGGTTCCCAGGATCAGGGAATCCAGAAAATTAAAGATACCACGGATAAAGGGAAGCTCCTTGAACTTACTTCCGTGAGCCAGACCCTGATAGGTCTCCACTTCCACTTCAATCTCGCCGTCCGGCTTGCGGACCGCTACCGCATACTTCTCTTTATTTTTCATCATAACGCCTTCCAGCACGGCCTGTCCGCCGATACCGGAATAACGACTCTTTCTTCTAGCCATAAAACCTCATCCTTATAAATGCAGTATTAAATAGGAACATAGTTTCCTATACGACAAGAAAAGGTTGAGATAAGAATACCTCAACCTTTCGCTTGCAATCTTATTTAACACCGTATTTCTTATTGAACTTATCAATACGGCCATCGGTTCTTGCAGACTTCTGCTGGCCAGTGTAGAATGAATGACACTTGGAGCAAACTTCTACGTGAAGCTCGGGCTTGGTGGAGCCGGTTACAAATGTGTTACCACAGTTGCAGGTTACAGTTGCCTGGTAGTAAGCGGGATGGATTCCTTCTTTCATTTCTTTCACCTCTCTATAAAAATGTCGTGTATAAGTTCTTGTTCTCATCCTCACTGCTTATGGAACCACAAACAGCGGTATTATTGTACCATAAGAGTTTACACGACGCAAGACCTATTTTTACATATTTCTCCCCTGATATTGCACTGTAATGACATAAACTGTTTTTTCAGTCTCATCAATCTTATAAATTGCCATATAATTATCGACCAGAAGCTGTTTATACCCCTTTCCGGCATACTTACCCTCTAATCTATCCTGATGTGAACCGGGAAAAGTCTCCAGTTTTTTTATCGCTCTCCAAATTCTGTCTGTTTGTGCTTTTGCATTTTCCGGAACCTGTTTTTCTATGGCGATATACCTGTAGATTTCTTCCATATCACGATATGCTCTCGGATACAACTTTATATGGTATTTAACCATAATATTTTTTGTCTAGCCTTTCCATTGCGACATCCATATCCATCGTATCCGCACCCGCAGCAACTTCCTCTTCCGCCTCACAGATGGCCTGGTCGATTTTATGAATTCGTGCAAAACGCTCATAAAGTTCTGCGCTCATCACTACCAGATCGCTGTAGCCATTCTTAGTAATAAAAATCGGTTCCTGCTTTGTATGTGCTAATTCGGATATTTCACTTGTTTTTCTCAAATCTCTGATCGGCATGATCAATGGCATAATAGCACCTCCTTTACGTCATAATTGTAGCACAATTATGGCACATCGTAAAGGTATATATTCTGCCATCATTTCCAATTTTTGTCAATTTTCTATCTCTTGCCTAGATAAACCGGTTCTTCTTCACCATATTCACAAATTCCACATTATTGCGGGTATGGGAGAACATATCAAGGATGCGGTCGGTAGCTTCGTCGGGCTTTAAGCCATTCAGGGCCTTACGCATGATATTGATGGCTTCCAGTTCTTCCGGTGTCAGCAACAGATCCTCTCTTCTGGTGCCGGACTTTGCAAGGTCGATCGCCGGGAAGATACGCTTCTCGGACAGTTTTCTGTCCAGAACCATTTCCATATTACCGGTACCTTTGAATTCCTCGTATACCACATCATCCATCTTACTTCCGGTCTCTACCAGTGCGGTCGCCAGAATTGTCAGGCTTCCGCCCTCACGCATATTACGGGCTGCACCGAAGAATCTCTTGGGCATATGGAGTGCTGCGGGATCGAGACCACCGGACAGAGTACGTCCGCTGGGGGGAACCACCAGGTTGTACGCTCTGGTCAGACGGGTGATACTGTCAAGCAGGATCACGACATCCTTCTTATGTTCTACGAGACGCTTTGCACGCTCGATCACCATCTCTGATACTCTCTTGTGGTGCTCGGGAAGCTCATCGAAGGTGGAATAGATCACTTCCACATTGTCTCCGTGGATTGCTTCCTTAATATCGGTAACTTCCTCGGGACGCTCATCGATCAGCAGGATCAGCATGTGCATCTTGGGGTTACCGTTCAAAATAGACTTTGCCACTTCCTTCAACAGTGTGGTCTTACCAGCCTTGGGCGGGGATACGATCATACCACGCTGTCCCTTACCGACAGGGCTTACCAGATCCATGACTCTCATAGCCACGCTGCAGCCGGGAGTCTCCATCTTGATGCGCTCATCCGGGAAGATCGGCGTCATATCCTCGAATGCCATTCTCTTGGCTGACTCTTCCACTGTATAACCGTTGATGCTCTTGACGAACAGCAGTGCACTGAACTTCTCCTGCTGGGTCTTGATTCTCTTGTTGCCCTTCAGGATATCACCGGTCTTCAGTCCGAAACGGCGGATCTGGCTGGGAGCCACATACACATCGTTCTCACCGGGCATATAATTCTCGCAACGGATAAATCCGTAACCATCCGGCATAACCTCTAAGATACCGCTGGCTTCGATACCGCTGTCCAGTTCCTTGGGATACTGGCTCTCATCGTATGCCACGTTATTCGGATTGAAGGTACGCTCTCTGGTGTAAGCTTCACTTCTTACGCCGACCGTCTCTGTACCGGTTTCGGAACGGTCAGTGCGTTCTGCACGATCCGTACGCTCGGTACGGTCTGTCCGATAGTTTCTGTCATTTCTATCCTGTCTATCATATCTGTCCTGTCTGTAATTCCTCTCCTGTCTGACAGGGCGTTCTGTTCTCTCCGGCTTCTCTACCTCTTCGCTCTTAGCAGCCTCCTGTTTCTCTTCCGCTGCCTTAGCTTCTTCCTCTTTTTTCAGGCGCTCATCTTCTGCAAGCATAGCTTCTACCAGATCTGCCTTTTTCATTGTGGAAGTTCCCTTCAGGCCACGTACTTTTGCCAGCTCCTTTAACTGAACTAATGCAAGTGATTCATATTTTTCTCTCATATACCCTCCTATGGAAATAAGATTTACTATAAAACTGTTAACTAAGGGGAATTACATCCGATTTACATTCGACATGTCAGTTGAATAAAAAGATATTAAAACTGCATCTGAAGCCATTATAATACATTTCTTTCCAAATAGGAAGTCCCAAAATAAAAATTTTATTTTTTGTAAAAGTGGTGCTAAATCCTTGCGAAGATATCGATTCTATTATATCATTATGAATAGCGTCCGGATTTCGTATCCGGCAAATCATCCATGATTATATGAAGTAATGACCAAACAAAAAATAAGAGAGGTATTGTCATGACAACCAATGAAAAAGCGTTACTGATGCATGAAAAATGGAACGGTAAACTGGAGACCGTGTCCAAGACTCCCGTCAAGACCCGTGAGGATCTGGCTATTGCTTATACTCCCGGTGTTGCGGAGCCCTGCAAAGTAATCGCCCAGGACAAGGAAGCTGCTTACAAATACACCATGAAGGCCAACACCGTAGCCGTTGTCTCCGACGGAAGCGCGGTTCTTGGTCTTGGCAACATCGGTCCCTACGCAGCCATGCCCGTTATGGAAGGCAAGGCAGTCCTCTTCAAAGAATTCGGTAATGTAAATGCTGTCCCCATCTGTCTGGACACCCAGGATACCGAAGAGATCATCAAGGCTGTGACCTATCTGGCTCCCGGCTTCGGCGGCATCAATCTGGAAGACATCAGTGCTCCCCGTTGTTTCGAAATTGAGGAACGTCTGAAGGAGATTCTGGACATCCCCGTATTCCATGATGACCAGCACGGTACTGCCATCGTCGTTCTGGCCGGTGTCATCAACGCCCTGAAGGTAGTCGGTAAGAAAAAGGAAGACTGCCGCGTAGTGGTAAACGGTGCCGGAAGCGCCGGGGTGGCTATCACCAAACTGCTTCTGACCTACGGTTTCCCCAATATCATCATGTGTGACAGGGTAGGTATTGTCTCCAAAGATACCGAAGGCCTGAACTGGATGCAGAAAAAGATGACCGAAGTGACTAACTTAAACAACGAGACCGGCTCTCTGGCAGATGCTCTGAAAGGTGCCGATATCTTCATCGGTGTTTCCGCTCCGAACATCGTCACTCCCAAGATGGTAGCTTCCATGAACCGCGATTCCATCCTGTTTGCCATGGCGAATCCCATTCCCGAGATCATGCCGGATGTAGCCAAGGCTGCCGGTGCCCGTGTCGTAGGAACCGGACGCAGTGATTTTCCCAATCAGGTGAACAATGTGGTCGCTTTCCCCGGTATCTTCAAGGGTGCTCTGGAAGGTCGTGCTACCCAGATCACCGAAGAGATGAAACTGGCCGCTGCCGAAGCCATTGCCGGTCTGGTACCCGCAGACAAGCTCTCCGATGACAATATCATGCCGGAAGCATTTGATCCCCAGGTAGCCGAAGTTGTGGCAAACGCTGTAAAGAGCCACATCCGCTAATGTGTTCGGACAGCATTGTGAGAGACTGGCACGGCAAGCCCTACTACTCTCTGGATTCCTATTGCAAAAATACGTTTCACCATAAATGCTATAAAATAGCCCTGAATGCCCGGATGTCCTGTCCCAATCGGGACGGAACTCTGGACACTCGGGGCTGTATCTTCTGTAGCTCCGGCGGCAGCGGTGACTTTGCTGTGGACATTGCCGGAAAGACTATGGAGGAACAGATTACGGAAGGCATGGCAAAATTCGGTGATAAAGTGACCGGTCATGACCTGATCGCCTATTTTCAGGCATACACCAACACTTATGCACCTCTCCCCTATCTGGAAGAGGTGTATCGTTCTGCCCTGAGCCATCCCAAAGTCTGCGGCATCTCCATTGCCACCAGGCCGGATTGTCTGGGGCCGGAAGTACTGGCTCTGCTTGCAAAATTAAAAGGTGAATATCCGGACAAATTCCTCTGGATCGAACTGGGATTACAGACAATCCACGAAGAGACTGCCCACTATATCCGCAGAGGCTATCCCCTGTCCTGCTTTGAGAAAGCCAGTACCAATCTGAAGACACTCAAAATCCCTTTTATCGTTCATACGATTCTGGGACTCCCCGGAGAGACCGACCGACAGGTACTGGAAACCATGAAATACTTAAACCATATTGCTCCCTTTGGCATCAAGCTCCAGTTACTGCATATTTTAAAAAATACCGATCTGGCAGAGGATTATGAAAAGGGAATATTTGAGGCACTGACTCCGGAACATTATCTGGATCTGTTGGTCTCCTGCCTCGCCCACCTGTCTCCGGACATCGTGATCCACCGGGTCACCGGTGATGGGCCAAAAGATCTGCTGATCGCTCCGAAATGGAGTCTGGACAAACGAAAGGTACTGAACTCACTGCACCACCGTATGAAAGAGCAGGGCATCCGTCAGGGTGACCTTTATGAAGCAATAAATAAAGATAAACATTAGAAAGGCTGTTATCCCATTATGTTACAAGATCCGCTTACTTTATATAAACTTATCGTTCTCTACATGCTGAACCGTGTGACTTTCCCTCTCACGGCCGCACAGGTCAGCGATTTTATCCTTGGAAAGGAATACACGAACTTCCTGACCCTGCAGCAGGTCATCAATGAACTGACGGATGCCGGAATGATCGCCACCCAGTCGATCCGCAACCGGACCCACCTGTCCATCACTGCCGAGGGCAAGGAAACTCTGAATTTCTTCGAGAACCGCATCGGTGATACCATCAAGCAGGAAATTGACAGCTATTTTCAGGAAAACGAGTTCACCCTGCGCAACGAAGTCTCTGTGCTGGGGGATTATTATAAATCCACCTCCGGTGAATACGAGGCTCATCTGGTAGCAAAAGACCGCGGTATCAATCTGGTGGACATCACATTATCCGTTCCCGTGGAAGAAACTGCGGCTGCTATCTGCGACAACTGGCAGAAAAAAAATCAGGAAATATACAAATACCTGATTACGGAGTTGTTCTAATCCCGCAATCAGGTACCTGATTTTATGATTCTTTGTTTTTAGAAGAAGCCTCTGCGGCTTCTTTTTTGATTCTCGCCATATGCTCTCTGATCTTCACCTCATAACCGTTACCCGAGGGCTGATAGAACTCCCTGCCACTTAATTCATAGGGCAGATACTGCTGTTCCACATAGTCATTCGGGTAATCATGTGCATATTTATATCCTGTTCCGTGTCCCAATTTTGCTGCTCCTTTATAATGTGCATCCTGCAAATGTGCGGGGATCGGCAGATCTCCTGTGGCCTGTACTTCCTGCATCGCCTGAAATACCGCTTCGCAGCTACGATTGCTCTTGGGTGCTGTAGCAATATAGGTCACTGCCTGTGCCAGAATGATCTGCGCCTCCGGCATGCCTACCCGCTCCACCGCCAGAGAAGCATTCACTGCCATCACCAGTGCCTGGGGATCCGCATTGCCCACATCCTCCGATGCACAGATCATAATACGTCTTGCAATAAAAGTAACGCTTTCGCCAGCATTTAACATCCTTGCCAGATAATATACTGCCGCATCCGGATCTGACCCCCGCATACTCTTGATAAATGCAGAAATCGTATCGTAGTGGTTGTCACCGTTTTTATCGTATCTCGCCGCTCTCTTCTGGATACACTGCTGTGCCACGTCGAGCGTAATATGGATCTTGCCATCCGGTCCCGGTTCTGTGGTCATGATGCCCAGTTCAATAGCATTCAGTGCATGTCTGGCATCGCCGCCGGAGATATCTGCCAGAAAATCCAGTGCATCCTCGTCTATGGTGCCGTTGTAGGCTCCCATTCCCCGGTCTGTATCGTAGACTGCTTTTTTCAAAAGCTCTTTGATGGCTTCCCTCGGAATCGGCTTCAATTCAAAGATCACCGAGCGGGAGATCAGAGCGCCGTTGACTTCAAAATAGGGATTCTCTGTAGTAGCTCCTATGAGAATGATCGTACCGTCCTCCACATACGGGAGCAGATAATCCTGTTGTCCTTTATTAAAACGGTGGATCTCGTCAATGAACAGAATTGTACGCTTCCTGTACATTCCCTGCAGTTCCTTCGCCTTTGCCACCACTTCTTCCATATCCTTTTTGCCCGCCACTGTGGCATTAATCTGTTGAAATTCAGCACTGGTAGTATTGGCAATGACTTTCGCCAGCGTCGTTTTGCCGGTACCGGGCGGTCCATAGAAAATGATGGAGCTGATCTTGTCCGCCTTGATGGCACGATACAGAAGCTTGTCCTTGCCGATAATATGCTCCTGTCCCACGACCTCATCCAAGGTTCTGGGACGCATTCTGGCCGCCAGTGGAGCTTCCTTTTCCATATTGGTGCTTCTCATGTATTCAAACAAATCCATAATATTACATCCTCTGTTTCTATTGCAAAGATACCAAAAGACTGAAGCACATTCTAAGATATGCTCCAGTCAATTATAACAAAGTTTATCGCAGCTTGCAATTTTGCATCCAGATCTTCACACGCCGCTTCAATGCATTTGCTTCCAGCGGAGCCAGCAAAAGATCCTGGATTACTTCCGTCTCCAACGCACATTTCATCTGTACAAGATTCCCCTCCTTGCAGATGGCGATCATGGGAAGCGCATGTTCTCTCTGTAATTCTCCAAGTTCCTGCCAGCGTGCCTGTCCTCCGTCCTCTTCTTCTGATACATCCACGAACAGTCCCAGAATGTCTTCGCCGGTCTTCTCTCCCATGTTCTCTCTGATCTCTTCCACCGAGATTACTTTCTTCAGATGAACAAACTCCGGCAGTGCAAACTCCAGCATGCTGGTAACATTACGGGAGGATGACCACACAAAAGCCTGTAATTTCTGATCAGGGGTCTGATTTTCCTCACCGAACACGCTGTAGCGTCCTTTTCCCGACTTCTTGGATACATACAATGCCTGATCTGCTTTTGCCGCAAGATCATAGTAGCAATGATCCTCTGGATCGGAAAATGCTATTCCCACACTGATGGATATATTTTCCGGTATGGATAAGTTCTCTTTATATTTTACGAGGTTGACCAGATTCTCTGCCTTGATCAGTGCGATCTCTTTGGACGGAATGTCTCCCATCAATACTGCGAACTCATCTCCACCCATACGTCCCACATAATCTGTGCTGCGGAACTGTGAAGAAATGACTCCTGCAATGACGCTGATCACATGGTCTCCCATAGTATGACCGTATACATCATTTACGGATTTGAAATTATCGATATCTATCACCATAAGAGCATGCAGGCCATTCTCATGCTCTGTCAGAGTCTTCGTGATCAGCTTCTCTACTGTCATCTTGTTGAACAGACTGGTCATCTCGTCGATCTGCGACTTTGTCTTCCAGGCCTTCTGCTCATCTCTGCTATTCTGCAACCTGCGTTTTACCCCCAGTGTATTGTTGATGCGGGTAAGCGCTATCCGGGTATCTACCGGTTTGATAATGAATTCATCCGCCCCCAGTGCAAATGCTTCCGACTGGGAAGACACCGATTCCGTATTCGTCAGAACGATAACCGGCGTGTCCTTGAAGCCCTCCATATTCTGTCTGCGGCGCAGTACTTCAAAGCCGTCGATCCCCGGCATGACCAGATCCAGCAGCACCAGATCAATGGCATCGCTTTCCTTCTCCATGATCGTAAGACATTCTTCACCGGAAACAGCCTCTGCGAAGTTAAAATGCTCCCCGAGAGACTGTCTGATCACTACTCTTTGAAATTTTGAATCATCAACGATTAATAATGTTTCTTTCTTTTGTAAACTGCTCATGGCTGTCGGATCCTGCTTTCCGTATCACGTCGTTTAAAACGCGATACAGTTATAGTATATCCAACAGCCATGTGCTCGTCAATTTAAAAATATATCTACTTTTTACACAATCTTTATGTGGTTTTTCCCTTTAAAGTTGAATTTTACTACGTCTGCGGAGAAGTCCGCCGAATGTCACCAGACCTGCAGCTGCAAACAGCAGTACCTCGGGCATCCATCCCATCACACCTTCACCGGTCTTAGGCACGCTGTCCAGCTCCGGCTGTGCAGTTGCGGCGCTTGCAGCTACCGTAAATGTGGTACTGGCGGAATCATCGATCCACATGATATCCACGGTATGTTCTCCTTCTGCCAGGGATGCCAGGTAGGAAGGTTTCAGAGTCACGATAGTGGAGCCTGATTTTGCCTCATAGTGGGCACTGGGGATCCAGTTGCCGTCTACACGGACACCGGCGAATTTAGCAAAATCACCATCGCCGCGGATGGTCAGACCTTCCGTGGTACTGCCGTTCCAGGTGCTCCTGGTGCCTTCTATGATCTTGTAGGGATCTTCCGGACTGTCATCACTTGACTCCGATGTATCGGTCTCCGGCGTAGTGGTCCCGGCCTCACCTACTGTAAATTCGAAACTGGTAACTTTTTTCCGGGTATAAGGAACTATATCATCATAAGTCATTGTAACCGTCATGGTATATTTTCCGGACGGAGCACAATCCTGTGTCTTATAGCTTACCTTTACGCCTTGTCCAACTGTTTCACCGTTGTTGCCGGCATAATCAGTCGTTTCCACCTGAAACAAATCGTCTGCATTATCACCTGCAGCATTCGTAATATGATAGGATATGCTCTGAATTGTCACAGAGTCATAACTCAAATTCCATCCTGTATAAAAGGAGAATGAACTGGTTGTATCATTGGGAAGCAGGCCTTCATTTTCTATAAACTTTGTGCTCAGATCCAGGTTTACAGCTTCTGCATATAAGATTAAGTTTCCCTTCTTACCGATCAAACTACATACTTCATATCCATAGCCGGTTGTTGCACTGCTTCTTCCAATTGGAGTCAACGTAATGAAATTTATCACGTCTCCCGCGTCATCCATTATCGTTGCCTTAACCGTAGGCTTATCTGCAAAACAATATCCATCCTCCGGCTCTATGTAAATAACATAATGATTATCCTGGTAAGGAGTATTGCACCCAGTTCCATAGCCGACACCCATACCATAACTCAGCGTGTAATGATGATCAGGATTATATGTAAAATCCCACTCACTTAAGTTTACTCCTTGTCGTAGCCAGTTTATAGTATCGTCGGTTACTTTCGCCTTCGCATTCATTCCCTGCCAGCCCCACAACAGCATCCCTGCCATTGCTAACAGTCCGATTCTCTGTAATATCTTTTTCATTTGTTTCCTCCCATTGTCAATACAAATCTATTTTGCTTTTTTCAGTCGTAAAGCACCCATTATAGTCAGCCCTGCAGCTACAAGTAGCAATGCTTCGGGCATCCATCCCATCACACCTTCACCGGTCTTGGGAACGCTGTCCAGCTCCGCCTGTGCAGTTGCGGTGTTAGCTGCTACCGTAAATGTGGTGCTGGCGGAATCATCGATCCACATGATGTCCACGGTATGTTCACCCTCTGACAGGGATGCCAGATAGGAAGGTTTCAGGGTCACGATAGTGGAGCCTGATTTTGCCTCGTAGTGGGCACTGGGGATCCAGTTGCCATCTACACGAACACCCGCGAATTTAGCAAAATCACCATCGCCGCGGATGGTCAGGCCTTCCGTGGTGCTGCCGTTCCAGGTGCTCCTGGCTCCGTTGATGATCTTATAAGGTTCTTCTGAACTGTCATTGCTTGCTGCCGGCGCACTGGTTTCCGATCCATTGTTTTCCGACTCATTGGTTTCCTTCTTCACAGCTTTTCCCTCTACAACAATGGTTCCTGAGCCGTTATCATCTAACTGGTATTTATATCCATACAATGTAGAGCTGTCCTTAGGTAATGGTACTAACAGCGTATCGTTCCAGCTGACCTTCGGTTCTTCTGTAAAATAATATCCATCCTTCGGTTCTACATAAAGGAAAAGGTGCGCATCATGGGACTCCGCAGCACTTCCGCTCAGACCATATCCCTTAGCTATATGACCATTTTCCAATTTATCTCTATTGATCGTCCAGTCATTCCACTTTTCCCATGTTATTTCAGTATTGGTATTGCCGGGATTGGATGGCTGTGCGTCACCGGTTTTAAATTCATACACGAATGTAAAACTGCGGTCATTGTTCATATCATGGGTTACACACTTCGGATCAATGGTAACATTATCACGAAATTCATAATCCGTTTCCGTAGATAATGTTATATTTGCAGAATAGGTCTTATTCGGTTCAGCAACAAAACCTGTTACATCCTGACCGTCGCTCATCCACTCTAAAGAATTTTCAAGCACACCTGTTGTATTGATATCCCATTTGGAAGGAAGCGTTTGTCCGATTACCGGCGCAGTTGGCGTGATACGTATTTTCGTGATTATTGTCATACCATATTTACGAATATTTATACTATACTTATGAGTAGGATCAATATTATTAGCCCATATAAAATATGTATAACAAGTGTTATCATTATCCTGTTCCTCGGTAAATGATAACAACGGTACCTTATCCGTCTCATCATAAAGACTGACGCTAGGTGCCTGTGTGAAAGCATAACCATCCTCTTGATATAGATATAAATAATATTTCTGACCATCTTCATCTTTGTCTACATGTGATTTTGTTTCATCAATATGGCATGTAGAAGAATATTTAAACGTAAATATATCGTCTGCCGCCTTCGCATTCATTCCCTGCCAGCCCCACAGCAGCATTCCTGCCATTGCTAACAGTCCGATTCTCTGTAATATCTTTTTCATTCTTTTTCTCCTTTCTGATCGTAACCTCTGTTTACAGTCCCAGCAGCTGTTTCTTCTTCGCTTCGAATTCCTCTGCTGTAATAACGCCTGCATCCAGCAGCGCCTTATACTTAGGCAGTGCCACGGTAGGATCCTCTGCCTGTACCGGTGCGGCCTGCGGTGCACTCTGCGTACTCTGGGTTGCGGCGTGGGGATCGATTACCTTTTCCTGTGCCTGCGGATCGATGATCTGCATCAGATTCTGTGCCAGTGCATGCAGTCCTTCTGTCTTCTGGGTATAATCATCCAGATAGTCGATGGTGCTGGGCTGATTGGAATCGAACTTCGGTGCTCCTGTCTCTTTGTAGAAACTCTTCCAGTAAGGATGATCCAGTGTGATCTCCACAGCGAATTTCTCTACCGGATTCGGAATATTAAAGTCCGGCTCGGTCATACGGTCTCTGTAATCCGGATCATCTCTTCTGAAGTTATCGTCTCTTCTGCTGTCCTCCATGTTACGACGCATTTCTTCCATCATCTCATACTGATGCCGCAGCATTCTGTATTCGTCGATTCTGGGTTTTAACTCATTTAAACGTTCCTTGATATCACTCTTGCAGCTCCGGAAGTTCCCCTTTTCTCCTTCGTACAATACCTCGCCGTCCTCCAGAATACGGAAGGACTTAATGTCGGAGGGCTCCAATGCAAATGCCGTGTCAACGACTCCCAGCCGCAGCAGCTGATGATCCATATCCAGCAGCAGACTGCCCTTGAAAAAGCCGAAGTCATAACGGTAAGTCTCTGTGAAGCTGTCACGCAGCGGCTTGTTGGCATCATAACACTTGATATATTCCCGGAAATCATCCAGCGTCATGGAATTCAACACACCATCCGGCAGATCGATCTTGGCTGCACACTCCTTACAGAGATTCTGCCCTTCCACTGCGGATGCCAGCAGTCTCGGTGTCGGATTTCCGCAGATTGGACATAACTTTTTGTTGTTTGTAAATAATCCCATCGTTTTACCCTCCTTAAGAATGTATGTGGATTACATGATCTCAATTAACTTTTTCCGGTGAAACCCGCAGATTCCCGCTGCGATACGATCCGGTATTCTGTGAAGCATACTATTGTAGTTTTCCACGGAATCGTTATAAATCAGTCCACTGGTCTCCACCATATGTTCATAGCTTTTTGCTGCTTTCCAGTACTTCTGATAAGTCTCCTGTGCCTGCAAAAGCGGCATGCTTTCCGAGATCTCTGCAATTTTTTTCTGTACTCTCAATAATTCTCTCTGTTGTTCTGCCACCCATTCCGGCAGTCCGGCCTCTCCGGCAGTCTGTGCACTCTCCAGCGAATGTTTCATTCTCCGGAAAGTCTCCGCATCCATGGTCTGTCCGAGAAACTCCGCCAATCCTTCCAGTGCCTCCCGCTCTGCGGAGAGCTGTACCAGAGTCTGGTACATGGCATTCCGGATATTTTCTTCCTGTGTCTCCAGCTTACGCCGCACCGACAATAGCCAGACACCAAAAAGGGAGGCAAGCAGCAACACGATAATCACAATTTCCATCGTTACCTCTCCCTCCCCTTTTCGTCTTTTTAAGATCTTTTCAAACTATCTTACTGCACAAAATAAAGTCCGTCATAACCATTCATATCAGACATAGCGATCAGTGTTACAGTATCTCCCACCTCAGACAAAAATCCGGCATAGGTAACCTCTGTTCCACCAAAATCAAGTGTCATCTTGATAGCTGTGTTGTCATCGGAATACTCATAAGTACCTTCTGCATTTCCGCCGCCCTGTACCATGGTAACTGCACCGTCTTCACCAAATACAAGCTGTAAGGTACCGCCATAAGTCTCCAGTGTTGCGTTCAGATCCTCTTCTTCCATCTCAACACCATCGATCATACCGCCGGCAAAGTTCCATTCCGTACCACTCAGATCCGGGATTTCCATAACTGCCACCTGTAACAGGGGACCGCCCTCTGCTTCTGTACCTGTCTCTGCTACAGTCTCTGTGGGAGCTTCTGCCACTTCCTGGGTCTGTACTTCCTGGGTCTGTACTTCCTGGGTCACTTCTTCGTTGGTGTTCTCCACAATTACCTCTTCCTCACCGCAGGCTGTCAAAGACAATGCCAGTACCAGTCCCATTGCGCATGCAAAATATTTTTTCTTCATAATTGTTTCCTCCTTCTTACAACAGTTCTCTGTTGTCTGAAGATAGTGTACCTTATTTTTTCCATTTATGACCGTTTTTGACACCAATCGACCCAAATATGACATGAAACGACCGGAGAAAAAATTCTCCGGTCGTTTTATGCTAAAAATGTCTGGTTTTTACGAAAGAAATAGGAAAAAAATTTGTCTTTCAGTTCCGAATATTTTCCATGCGGAATCGGGATCTGGGTACCGTCCGACAGGATCACTGCTTTGTTAGATATGCTCTTTACATAATCCATATTGATCATATATGACCTGTGGCAACGGACAAAGCATTCATAATCCTTCAACTGTTCGCACAAATCGTCCAGTTTACCAACGCTGTCCAGTACTTCTCCGTCCTCTTTGTGAAGCAGCAGATTCCTCCCCGTTACCTCGCAATACTTCAGTTTGTCCAGTTCCAGCCTTGTGATTCCCGTCTTACATCGCAGGATCAGACTGTTCTTTTCATTCTTGAGGCACTCCCTGAGTACCGAATCCATCAATCGGTAGAAGCTCTCCTGCCAGATAGGCTTCAACTGATAAAAATAGGCCCCCACTTCATAGGAATCCACAGCGTATTCCGAAGAGGATGTCAGATAAATGATCTTCACCGAAGTATCATACTTACGGATCTCTCTGGCGGCACTGATTCCATCCTGTCCCGGCATCAGAACATCCAGAAATATAATATCCAGCCGGGTCCCCCGCTCTACTTCCGACAGCAATTCCAGCGGACTGTGAAATGCTGCATAAGTAATATCCTGATTCCGTTCTACCCGATATCTGTCCATCAGAACGCTTAATTCCTTAAGTACTGACAGATCGTCATCACAAAAAGCTACTTTTATCATGATTCTTCCTTTGCCGCACAAACCGATGCAGCTCATTCGTTTTATCGTATGTGTCTTGACATGTTTTTCTACGCTTATTACAATAATTATATCCGTACATCGATGTACGATGCAAGGATAATTTTGAGAAAGGCATATTTTTGATGTCATCAAACGAAGAAAACGGAAAAAGTGAAAAAAGACTGATGTCCATCGGAGAAGTCTCCAAAGCGATCGGCATCACCAGAAGAATCATATTGAACTACGAAGCCAAAGGTCTCCTGCTTCCGGATAAAAAAGAAGGAACTGCCGGGAATCGCTATTATACCCCGGATTCCATCTCCCTGATCCGCTCCATCCGGGTACTGCAGAATTTAGGGCTGTCCCTGGATGAGATCTCCTCCTATTATAATGGATCCACGGATCTGGAACCATTGATCGAACGTCTGGAAGCCTTACGAGACGACCTGACGCAGAGTATCGAGAAGTTAAAGCAACGTACTGCGTCCCCGGCTGCTTCCGTGATACAGTTTCTTACCCTCCCCGCCCAGACGGTGTACTGCCGCAAGGGGGCTTTTAACGGAGTGGAAGAACGCAAAGAATTCCTGCGGGAGGTCTTCATGGAAGCCATTCATCTGTACGGCTCCGACAGCAGTAAGCGGATGTTTTTCATTGAGTACAATCTGGAACATCCGGAAGAATTCACCTGTTGTATCTCCGTACCTCCTGCCAGCAAGGGAGAACATGTGGTGCATCTGCCGGAGCAGAAAGCTCTCGGCATCTTCTATCACGGCTGTTACGAATCACTCCCGGATGCCCGTAGAGAACTGTCTGCCTACGCAGCTGTGCAGAATCTGTCTCTGTCAGGCACGGTACGGCATACTTATCTGGAAGGTCCTCCCCAGCATAAGGATCCGGCGAATTTTATCACTCAGGTGGCTCTTGTTTTACAATGATTCAGTCAAACAGGATTTCCTCCACCGTTACGAACTGAAAGCCTCTTTTCTGCAGAATATCCACTACTTCCAGTGCTGCGGTGACAGAAGTCTCATAATAATCATGCATCAGAATAATATCGCCGTCCCCCGCCTTCTCCACCACTTTGGACGCAATACAGTCTGCATTGTGGGAACACCAGTCCAGAGGATCGATATTCCACAGAACCGGGAACATATTCAGTTCTTTCTCAAAGCTTTTGTCCCAACTGCCGTAAGGCGGCCGGACAAAGCTTATTTTCTCCCCTGTGATTTCTTCGAGAATTTCATTGGTCTGCACCAACTCCTCCCGAAAGGTCTCCCGGTTGCGGGAAGTGAGCTGTATGTGACTATAGGTATGGTTCCCGATCAGATGTCCTTCGTCCTGTTCTCTCCGGATAATGTCCGGGTAATTCTCCGCATTCTCTCCCGTCACGAAAAAAGTAGCTACCACTCCCCGCTCCTTCAATCCATCCAGAAGCTGTTCCGTATACTTCGGATGCGGCCCGTCGTCAAAGGTCAGCGCGATCTTTTTCGGTTCTCCTGATGTCCCGCACACGCCAGTGTCTGTTTCTATATAGGTTCCATATGACTTCTGCTCTGCGTATCGTTCCGTTCCCACTGCCAGACACAAGATTCCCAGAAGCATGTCAAAGATCAGAATTCCCGCCAGTATTTTTTTCATTTCAAGCCGTCCGTTTCACGCTTTCACAGAAAATATATGCATTCTCAAAAGTGACCATTCCTGCTGCCGCAATAAAACATGCTTGCAAAAAAGGAGACCCGAGACTCTCATCTCCCGGATCTCCTCTGTATGTTACTTTTTTATTTATACTCAGATCTTGAATACGGAAATCTCGTTCTTAAGTCCTTCCATATTCTCATCCAGTACACTTGCAGTAGTGCTCAGCTTCTCCACATGGTTCAGAAGCTTATTGGCCACATCGTTGACGGTCTCGGCACTGCCTGCGGTCTCCTCAATGATATCGGAGATATTCTTCACGGCTGCCACAGCAGCGCTACGCTCACCGTCTGCCTTCTCCGTGCTTACCACGATATCTTTCAGTCCCTCGATCAGCTGGCCCATACGCTCCTGCATCTCGCGGAATACTGCGATCACTTCTTCCACAGCTTTGGTCTGGAGTTCTACCATTGCTTTCGCCTGGCTTGCACTCTCCACGCTGTTCTGGGTCTGGGCTGTAATGTTGGCCACATTGTTGCGGATCTCGCCGGCTGCCTTTGCAGAATCATCTGCCAGCTTACGGATCTCTTCTGCTACTACAGCGAAGCCTCGTCCAGCCTCTCCCGCTCTTGCTGCCTCGATAGAAGCATTCAATGACAGCAGGTTGGTCTGCTCTGTGATCTCTGTGATCGTAGCTACGAAACTGTTGATGATCTCAGATTCCTTGCGAAGAGATTCGATACTCTCACTCACTTTCACAGTCATCTGTGTTGTCTCGCCAGCACGATCACCCAGTACCTGTACGATCTCCATTCCCTTGTTGATCATGCCTTCCGTCTCGCCTACCAGCTTCTCCACACGTTCTACCACATGGCTGACTTCCTGGATCTCATTGGAGAGGATATCGGTCTTCTCCACGCACTCCTGTGCATGTCTGGACTGTTCTTCCATACCTTCGTTGATCTCACCGATGGCACGGGTAATATCCTGTGAATATTCATGAATCAGTTCAGAAGCCTGTCCCACGTTCTGTGCAGACACTTCCAGCTCTCCGGTAGCATTGCTTACCTGATTGACCAGCTTCTTCGTATTCGTGATCATGTTGGTAGCCGAGCCTGCCAGATCCTGGAACTCATCATGTCCCTTGGCAGATACGGTAACCGTCAGATCACCCTTCGCCACATCACCGAACTTTCTGGAAATGCGTCTCATGTTATTCTCAATACCTGCAGTGATAAAGATACCTACGATCACTACGATCACACATGCCAGGATCACCAGACCGATGGTCATGTTGCGGATCTCGGTAGCCTGACTGGTCACTACTCTCATAGGTACCAGTGCACAGGTGGTAAAGCCGATATCTGCACTGTGGCTGTAAATGAAAAGATACTTCTCACCCTGGAAATCTACCTCCGCAGTACCTGCATCCGCTACTGCCTCATCCATGACAGCTGTATAATACTCCTGTCCGGAGAATACATTTCCCTCTTCCGGAAGGACACTTTCTTTTCCTTCTTCTACGTTCTCAACAACCAGTTCTCTGCCTCCGGGAGTTACAAATCCGATGATACTGCCGTCTCCGATATCGATCTCTTCCATGAAATCCGTAATAGCAGAAGGCTTGATATCGATGACAACGCAGGCATTGTTCGACTGGCTCATCATTTCGAAGGCCATAATATAATCTTTTTCGGTCTCCGTTACCTTTTCATCCAGTACAGGATGACTGTCGATCCACTGCGGGATACTTCTTCTGCCTTCCCCGCTTGCCACGTCTTCCTTGTACTCATCCAGGAAACCGTCCACACCGGATGAAAGCTTAGTGGACAGAAGGTTTACTCCCTTCTTGGGAATAATGTGCATGTGGCTGATGAACGGGTTGGAGGTCTGCACCGACAGAAGGTTGGACTTCGTAGATGTCAGGAAATTCAACTTATCCACGGGATTATCTTCGAACATTCCCAGGAAATATTTCCGCAGATCATCATCGTAAGCATATTTCAGACCCTCTGAGCGGATAAAATCACAGCTCATATTCAGATTTTCCGTGGCCATACGCATCGTCTGTAATGTGGAATCGGTGAATTTCTCGCTTAATCCTTCTGCGGATTTCTGGTATGCTGACACACCGATGATCACCATAAACACAATAGGCACCAGGAAACATACAACGATCTTGTTGCGGATGCTGAGCAGTTTCGAGCTCTTTCCACTCTTTTTCTGCTTCGGAGCCTTTTGCTTCTTCTCCGCAGATGCCTTCTTTCCCTTCACTGCCTTTTCAGGCTTCGGCTTCTTTTCGGAAGTCGTCTCTTTTTTCCCCGTAAAAAGAGATTTCTTTGGTTTTTCAACATTCGTACTCATTTAATACCCTCCGGTACTTGTTATAGATATTTAAAATTATAGCATAATAATTACCAGAATGGAACAACATTTTCTGCCATTTGTTATGCTTTTTGTATATTTTTAGTTAAAATTTATCTTCGTCAGAAAGGTCTCAGGGAACTTCTCTTCCTCCGCCAGATTTAGGATACGTATCTGCAATTCCTGCCGTTTTCGAAGGTCATCCCCACCATCTGGCAATGTTCCTTCCGCCGTTTGCTTTCCACCTGCTGTAAGGATCCGACTGCCCACCATGGCTGCACCGCTCAGTGCCGTATTGCCGCCGGTCACCGTGCAATCTGCCAGTTCTTCCGGAAGCAGCCCGATAGCCACAGCCGCCTTCGGATCCAGATAATAACCGAATCCTCCCGCCAGCACCACTTTCGAAATGTCCGAAAATCTTATGCCATAGCTGTCCGCCAGAATCTCAATGCCTGCGGCAATGGCTCCTTTTGCCAGCTGCACTGCACGCACGGACTCCTTCGTCACCAGCACATCGCCGATACGGACTCCTTTCGTAAAATAAGGTTCCTTCAAAAGACCCTGTCCGTCCATCAGCCCCTCTTCCAGAAGTTTTTGTAACAGTCTCACCATATCCGCGCCCCAGATGCCCCGGTTGGCTCCGCCTTCGAAAGCAGGGCCAGCCGCCGTGGCACAGGCATGTAATCTGTGCCGGTTTCCCAGTGCCATCTCCCCGTTGGTTCCAAGATCGATGAGCAGGGTGGAGGCCTCCTGTTCCAGCATTCCACTGGCCAATATTCCGGCAGTAATATCGCCGCCTACAAAGGCTGACAATCCCGGTATGATATGACAGGCCACTCCTGCAATTTCTGTCTCCACTGCGCCGCTATGACTGACTGTAAAAGGTGCTTTGCCCAGTTCCTCCGGATTCCAGCCCATGAACAGATAGGTCATGGTGGTATTTGCCGCAACGACCATCTGCAGAGTCTCCTGCGGCTGCAGCTTTTTGGAAAAACGCTGCACTCCTTTTTCCATGAGGTCACGGACTTTTTTCTGCATATCTGCCGCTTTTCCCGGATCCTTTGCTGCCTCTATCCGTGAGAGCACATCGGCACCATAGCTGACCTGGGGATTCACACTGGGAAAGCTGTCCACCACTTTACCGGTCATGTCATACAACTGCATGGCAATGGTAGTGGTACCAATATCCACAGTCATCAGCCGTTTACCGTCCGGATTTTGTAATGTTAACGGAGGAAGTTCCAGCTTTTCCGTCACCACCTGCATCCCCCGGATCACTCCTGGACATCTACCACAACCGGTACAGATCAGGCATCTGGTTCCCTTTTTTCCTGTGGGATTGGTACTGCTCGTATTATACAAACTGATTCCTCTCTTCATCGTAATGATAGTCAATGGCTGCCAGTTTATCTGTGATCTCCTGTTCCTTCACATCCAGATCATCGCAGAGCTGTTTCAGGCTTCCGTAGAAATCACGGAGTTTTAAATTTATAAAGCTTAATAACATTACGGGATCCTGTGGTATCATAACGTTTTCCTCTCTTTTCCTGTTTTTGACAGAGTTATATTGTAAACGAAAGGAGCAAAAATGACAAGTATCATCATCTTTGCTCCTGTTTTATTTTACAGATTATTGATTTTTCGATCCTTTTTCGCACTTGGCGGCCAATTGATCATTCTCCACGGTAATGACAATGGTATCGCCTTCTTCTACCTGATCTGCCAGAATCATCTTGGCTGCCAGGGTCTCCACGTACTTCTGGATATAACGCTTCAAAGGCCGTGCACCGTAGACCGGATCATAAGCATTGTCCACGATATACTGCATAGCTTCCTCCGACAGACGGATGGTCAGCTGCTTATCCTCCAGACGTCTGTTCAGATCGGCAATGATCAGATGAATGATGCCGCCGATATTGTCCTTGGTCAGAGGCTTGAACAGGATCGTCTCATCCAGACGGTTCAGAAATTCCGGACGGAAATGAGCCCGCAGGTCGTTCATGACTGCCGCCTCTGCCTCCGGCTTGATGGTGCCGTCTTCGTTGATACCGTCCAGCAGATAGCTTGCGCCGATGTTGGAGGTCATGATCAGTATGGTATTCTTAAAGTCTACGGTACGACCCTGAGAATCCGTGATACGGCCGTCATCCAGTACCTGTAACAGTACATTGAATACATCGGGATGTGCCTTCTCGATCTCATCGAACAGTACCACGCTGTAAGGTTTTCTCCGGACAGCTTCGGTCAGCTGACCACCTTCCTCATATCCTACATATCCGGGAGGCGCTCCGATCAGACGAGAGACAGAATACTTCTCCATGTACTCACTCATATCGATACGTACCATATTATTCTCATCGTCGAACAGTGCTGCCGCCAGACTCTTGGCCAGCTCCGTCTTACCGACACCGGTAGGTCCCAAGAACAGGAAGGAGCCGATGGGCTTGCTGGGATCCTTGATCCCGGCTTTGGAACGGATGATGGCTTCGGTGACTTTGGTCACACCCTCGTCCTGACCCACCACACGTTTGTGCAGTTCTTCGTCCAGATGGAGGGTCTTGTTACGCTCACTCTCGGTCAGTTTGGCTACCGGAATGCCGGTCCAGCGGGAAATGATCCTTGCGATCTCTTCCTCCGATACTTTTTCATGTACCAGAGACAGATCGGATTCTCCTACCTTATCCTCTTCCTGTGCCAGCTGCTTCTCCAGTGCGGGCAGTTCGCTGTATTTTAATCTGCCGGCCTTTTCATAGTCTCCTTCCCGCTCTGCGATCTGGATCTCATTATTCATGCGGTCTCTCTCTTCCCGCAGTTTGGAAAGTTTATCCACGGATGCCTTCTCGTTATCCCACTGTGCCTTTTTAGTGTTGAACTGATCCTTTAACTCTGCCAGTTCCTTCTGCAGATCTGCCAGACGTTCCTTACTGATCCGGTCATCCTCTTTTTTCAGAGCGGTCTCCTCGATCTCCAGCTGTGTCACCTTACGCTGCAGTTCATCCAGCTCCGTAGGCATACTGTCCATCTCGGTCTTGATCAGGGCGCAGGCCTCATCCACCAGGTCAATGGCCTTATCCGGCAGAAATCTGTCGGTGATATAACGGTTGGAAAGCACGGCTGCACTTACCAGTGCGTTATCCATGATCTTGACACCGTGATATACTTCGTAACGATCCTTCAGTCCACGCAGGATAGAGATCGTATCCTCCACGGTGGGTTCTTCTACCATAACCGGCTGGAAACGACGTTCCAGAGCGGCATCTTTTTCAATATACTGTCTGTATTCATCCAGTGTGGTGGCACCGATACAGTGCAGTTCACCACGGGCCAGCATGGGCTTCAACATATTGCCCGCATCCAATGCGCCGTCGGTCTTGCCGGCACCGACAATGGTATGCAGTTCATCGATGAACAGAATGATCTGTCCGTCACTGTTCTTCACATCATCCAGTACGGCCTTCAGACGTTCCTCGAATTCACCTCTGTATTTGGCACCGGCTACCAGTGCGCCCATATCAAGTGCGAAGATCTTCTTATCCTTCAATCCCTGAGGGACATCGCCCTTGACGATACGCTGTGCCAGACCCTCCACCACGGCGGTCTTACCGACACCGGGTTCACCGATCAGCACGGGGTTATTCTTTGTCTTACGGGACAGGATACGTACCACATTACGGATCTCGCTGTCACGTCCGATGACGGGATCCAGCTTCTGGTTCCTTGCTTTCTCCACCAGATCCTGCCCGTATTTTTCCAATGTATCATAGGTTGCTTCCGGGTTGTCACTGGTGACTCTCTGGTTGCCTCTTACGGTAGACAATGCCTGCAGGAAACGTTCTCTGGTGATGCCGTATTCCTTCCAGATCTCGGCGATCTCCTTGTTGGGATTCTTGATCATGGCAAGGAACAGATGCTCTACGGAGACATATTCGTCACCCATCTGTTTTGCTTCGTCCGATGCGCTGACCAGTACCTTGTTCAGATACTGACCGACATAAGGCTGACCGCCCTGCACCTTTACTCTCTTCTCCAAAGCCTGTTTTGCACGGTTTACAAAATGATCCTTCTGGATCTCCATCTTTTCCACAAGCTTTAAGATCAGACTGTCATCCAGCGTCAGCAGACTGTACAGCAGATGTTCCTGTTCGATCTCCTGATTGCCATATTCCATGGCGAGCTTTTCACAGCCATTGACTGCTTCTATGGATTTCTGTGTAAATTTATCAATATTCATAATCGTTCGCCTCCTCACATAAGGTTATGCAATTTGCAACTATTCAGAGCCATTAAATATTGCCTGAGCTTTGTTGATTGCTTGCATTCATAAAAAGCTTTGGCAATATTTATTTGGCGAGGTAGCCTCAATGAGCAAAAAGGAAACTGTGTAACAGCGTTTTGCGAATGAGGCTCTGAATAGTTGCTTTATTTATTTTCTTACTTGCGAACAGATTCACAGGCTTTCTGTCTCATCTGTTCTATAGTTAATATAACACATAGTCAGAGAAAATCAATTAAGAAATTATAAACTTTATATGGAATCTTTCGAAAATTATTTTCCATTCACGCAAAAGATTAATGCCGTTAGGAGAAAAATCACTCTCCAGATACTCATTTTTCACAATTTAAGTATCTATGCCTGAAATTTTTCTGTATAGACCCATACGCCACATATATTCCTGAAATATTGCATTGAAAAGTACCTGCGGATCACTTTTTTCTCTATAGACCCAAAATAGCGCCGTCCGGTGTCGTGTTTGCAAAAACACGGCATCTTGGCAGCGCCATTTCTCTTTTTCCGTTATTGTAACCTACAGTAACACTTTATTTTTCGGTAACGCCCTTTACTTCATATCCTGCGTCAACTACAGCCTTGGTCAGTACTTCGTCTGCCACATCAGAAGCCAGTTCCACAGTAGCATTCTTCTGCTCCAGGCTCATGGTTACGGTCTTTACGCCCTCTACGGCCTCCAGTGCCTTCTGTACGGTCCCGGTGCAGTGGTTGCACATCATTCCTTCGATACTGATTACTTTTGTCATTGTGTTTGTCCTCTCTTTCTCTTCTTTGCTATTTTGCTCTGCGGGGGCTTCCAGTATGCACTGTTCTCCCTCCACAGCTGCCTGCGTTGTCTCCTGTTCCGTCCGGGCTGCTTCCGGCGTTCCTGTTTTCAGCGGAGTAAATCCGCTCTTAAAGCCTCTCAGCCGCAGGGCATTTCCCACGACAAAGATACTGCTTAAACTCATGGCTGCCGCGCCGAACATGGGATTCAGACGGATTCCAAAAGACGGGTACAACACACCGGCTGCCAGAGGGATGCCGATGCAGTTGTAGAAGAAAGCCCAGAACAGATTCTCCTTGATGTTGCGGATCACGGAACGGCTCAGTTTCATGGCCGTCACGGCATCCCGCAGATCATTTTTCATCAGAATAATATCTGCGCTCTCCATGGCTACATCCGTGCCTGCACCAATAGCCATGCCTACATCTGCGGCTGCCAGTGCGGGGGCATCGTTGATGCCGTCACCGATCATGGCTACCTTATGGCCCTGACGTTTCAGTTCGCTGACCTTTTTCTCCTTATCCTGCGGCAGTACTTCTGCCACGACCTCAGAGATACCCAGCTTCTGTCGTACAGCTTCTGCAGTACGGCGGTTGTCTCCGGTCAGCATGATGACTTTGACACCCATTTTCTCCCAGAGACGAATAGCTTCATAAGAAGTGGCCTTAACAGTATCCGCCACGCCGATGACTCCTAAGAATCTTCCTTCCTGTGCCACAAGGAGCGGTGTCATGCCTTCGTCCGCCATCCGGTTCAGACCTTCTGTGGCTTCCTCCGGCAGAGTGATATGATTCTCCTGCAGAAAGGCAAGGTTACCTACATAGAATTTTGTACCGGCAGGAATTATCACGCTACTGGCACCCGATACTGTATTTCTCGCCATCTGGTTCTGTTCCGTTGTCTTGCCAGAGCCATCTGTGGTGTCGTTCTGTTTTCCGGCATAAAATACCGCCGTAGGGCCGTCATTTTTTACTGATTCTACCGCGCGGAATTCTGCTGCCAGTGTACCTTCCACGCCACGGCCGAAGGTTGCCTTGAAATCCACGATCTCGGGAATTGCCAGACCGAACTGCTCTGCCCATTCCACTACAGCTTCCGCCAGCGGATGCTCACTTTTTTTCTCAAGAGCTGCTGCGATCTGCATCATGGCATCCATCGGGAAGTCACTCTGATAACCGCCTGCTTCTTCTACCTTTAACTTACCGCTGGTGATGGTTCCGGTCTTGTCCAGTACCACAGTGTCAATCTCTTTGGCCTGCTGCAGGGCCTCACCCGTCTTGATCAGGATACCATTGCTGGCACCTACGCCGGTTCCCACCATGATAGCCACGGGTGTTGCCAGTCCCAACGCACAGGGGCAGGAAATTACCAATACGGCAATGGCTGTGGAAATGGCAAATTCCGCGGTAGCACCGCTTATCAGCCACACGATCAGGGTGATCAGGGAAATGGTCATGACCGTCGGCACGAATACACCAGCCACCTTATCTGCCAGCTGTGCAATGGGAGCCTTGCTGGCACTGGCCTCTTCCACCAGACGGATGATCTGTGCCAGTGTTGTGTCATCGCCAACACGATCCGCACGACATTTTAAGAAGCCCGCCTTGTTCACGGTAGCGGAGACCACATGGTCACCTGCCTGTTTCTCCACCGGAACACTTTCACCAGTGATGGCCGCTTCATCCACACTGGAGTTGCCTTCTAACACGATACCGTCCACCGGTACCAGACTTCCGGGCTTTACCAGAAAAATATCGCCTTTCTGCAGGCTCTCCGTGGGCACTTCCTTTTCCTGTCCGTCCTCGGTCACAAGAATTGCCACCTTGGGAGCCAGATTCATCAGCTTGGTGATGGCTTCACTGGTCTTTCCCTTGGAACGGCTCTCCAGATATTTTCCAACGGTGATCAGAGTCAGGATCGTACCGGAGGATTCAAAATACAGATCGTGGGCATAATGCTCTACCACTGCCATGTCACCGTAGCCTAAGCCATAGCTGATCCGGTACATGGCGAAAATGCCGTACACCAGTGCCGCGCCGGATCCCAGAGCGATCAGGCTGTCCATGTTCGGACTGCGGTGCGCCAATGTTTTGAATCCTACAGAGAAAAACTTCCGGTTCACATACAGAATCGGCAATAACAGTAAAAACTGCGTCAATGCAAAATTCATGGCATTGGCATTGCCGTGCATCGTGTTTACGATAAATGCCGGAACCGGAATTCCGAACCATTCTTTCAGCATATGGTGCATAGACACATACATTAACGGGATCAGGAATCCAATGGAGATTCCCAGACGCCATTTCATGGCTCTTGCGTCTGCATCCAGCTTCTGCTGCAGCTCCTGTTTGCCATCGGCTGTGGACTTTCCTGTACTTCCCGCATTCCCGGAAGTGCTCTGTCCGCCTGCACCTGCCACACTGCCTTCGGTCATTACCGAAGCACCGTAGCCTGCTTTCACCACAGCATCAATGATTTCCGCCGAAGTGATCTTCGTCTCGTCATAGGTCACATCCATGGTCTCTGTCAGTAGATTCACGGATGCTTTTTCCACATTTTCCAGCTTGTTTACTGCCTTTTCCACATGGGAAGAACATGCGGAACAGGACATTCCTGTAACATGATATCTTTCCTTCATAATACCCTTGCCTTTCCATGACCTGCAAAGTCTCCGGTGCTTTCAATGCACCGCAGCAGCACAAATTTACAGGTTTATCTGCGACCATTCCGCCGCTTATTTCAATTTCTTCACAAGTTCCACTGCCTCATCTACTACAGCAGTATTCCCCTTCTGGATTTCTTCCACCACACAGGTCTCCATATGTTCCTTCAGGATTGCATAGCCAAAGGCCTGTAAAGCACTCTCCACGGCAGCTACCTGTGTGAGAATATCACCGCAGTAACGGTTCTCTTCCAGCATCCGGCTGATACCGTTTAACTGTCCGCTCATACGGCTTAAACGGTTCTGTAATTGTTTTTTTTCTTTTTCAGAGCGGGGTGTTGCTTTCTGATGACAATGACAACATTCCATGCCTTTTTCTTCCATTTTTTCTTCCTTTTGTTCTGCCATAATTTTCCCCTTCCTGAGCCTCCGGCACCGGAATCCGAATTTTCCAGAATCTTCCCGGTTCTACACATATGCTGTTTCCGGCCTGCATATCAGTGCACGCAACATGCTGCCGGATCTTTCGTTGCAGCCATACGCAAAATACCCCGCAGGGGTATCTTGCCTTTTTCTACAAGATATACCCCCACAGGGTATTTGTCAAGAGGTACTTTCTAATTCCTGCCAGTTCACCTCTGACCAAAACAGATCCTTACGATCTGCATCTTCATGATTCTGTCGCCGGTTCTGGCGAGGAAGCGGAATAATCCGCTGACGGAAGGGTCTCGAAGATCATTATATCCCAGCATATAGCCACGGCTTGTGACCTGCAATCTGCTGTCCCACGGGGAAATCTCACTTTTCGCATCCGAAACCGCAAAATACGCACCCACATCCTGAATTTTAGCGCTCCTGAGCCATGTCTTTGCTATCATCTTAACCGCTGTCCGGTTCGCCGCGTCAAATACCAGCACACCACCGGGAAAACTGTCAGCCATTGCCTGTACCAGCGTCCTGACTTGCTCCGTCAGAAAATAATAGAATACTCCGGAGGCAAAAAATATCGCCCCTTCGGACGCGTCGATTTTGGTAAACCATTCCGTATCATTCAAATTGCAGGAAATATTTTCCTCACGGTCTCCGGCGGGCAGTAATTGATTGCGTACGGCGATAACATCCGGAAAATCCAGATTGTAAATTTTACAGCTGCCATTGTCACAGGCTCTTCCCGTACTGTCAAGTCCACAACCCAAATTGACCACCGCCGCATCAGGATGATCTGCCAGGTAATTTTGTACCTCCCATGCAAGGTCATTCTGCCGCATGGCAACCTCCAGCGAACCGAAACGCTGCATCAGGCCGTGGGATTTTTTCTCCACCTGTGAAAAATCATAGTCGATCTGGTCGATCAGGTGTACCGCCATCTCGTCCCGATATAGGTTCGGATACAACTCCGAGCATAGCTTTCGGGAATAAAGCGGGATGATCAGTGTCTCCTGTACGGTGTTCTTCTCAATCTTGTATTTCATGGACATCTCTCACTTTCTTGCATTTTTGCCATTTCTTTTTTGTTAGTTTTGTCTAACCGTTGTATAGAGTTATGCGGTTAGTTTGTGCTAACTTAAATGTCTTAGAAAAGCCGCATTACTGCGGCCTTTCAGCTGACTGTTTTGGTTTTCGTTTCTATTATTATACTGAACTTATTTCTGTTTTGCAAGGTAGATTTCCACCAATAGATATTTCTTGTCTTCTTCCCAGTTATAGTAGAACTGAATCAGTCCGATGCGGCTCCTGGTGCCGGTCTTCTCATTCAACGCAGAAAACATGCCGCTAGAGCAGCGCACGGGAGACAAATAAGGCTGTCGGCGATCACCGGCACCGACAAGAAAAATCCCACTGCCTTGAACGCAGTGGGATTCCCGGTTTTGCTTTTCCATAATAGAAAACAGCTAATGAAAGCATGGTCTCTCCTTATACAGACTGGAAACCGCCTTCCAGATCTTCGATGATATCATCAATATTCTCCGTACCGATAGACAGACGAATCGTATTGCTGTAGATTCCCTGCTCATTCAGCTCTTCCTCAGACAGCTGTGCATGGGTGGTGGAAGCCGGATGGATGACCAGAGACTTCACATCTGCCACGTTTGCCAGAAGCGAGAACAGCTCCAGATTATCACAGAACTTTTTCGCTGTCTCCTTGCCGCCCTTGATCTCGAAGGTGAAGATGGAACCGCCTCCGTTCGGGAAATATTTCTTATACAACGCCTGCTGCTCCGGATCGGTGGATACGGAAGGATGATGCACACGCTCTACCTGCGGATGGTTGTTCAGATACTGTACCACCTTCAGTGCATTCTCCACATGACGTTCCACGCGCAGAGACAGTGTCTCCAGTCCCTGTAAGAAAATAAAAGCATGCACGGGAGAAATGCAGCCGCCCATATCACGCAGAAGCATTGCACGGATTGCTGTCACGAAAGCTGCACCCGGTACTGCCTTGGTGAAAGTCACACCATGATAGCTGGGATTCGGAGTGCACAGATGAGGGAACTTGCCGCTGCCCTCCCAGTCAAATTTACCATTTTCCACGATCACACCGCCTAAGCTGGTGCCGTGTCCGCCGATGAACTTCGTAGCAGAATGTACCACGATATCTGCACCGTACTCAAAAGGACGTACCAGATAAGGAGTAGCAAAAGTATTGTCTACTACCAGAGGCACCTTGTGTGCATGGGCGATCTGTGCCAGACGCTCGATGTCTACCACATCAGAGTTGGGGTTGCCCAGAGTCTCGATGTAGAGAGCCTTGGTGTTCTCCTGAAAGCTTGCTTCGATCCTGTCATAATCGGAAGGAGCCACGAAAGTAGTGGTCACACCGTAGTCCACCAGGGTATGCGCCAGCAGATTGTAGGTGCCGCCGTAAATATTATTTGCAGAAATGATATGATCTCCCTGTTTTGCCAGGTTCTGGATCGTGTAGCAGATGGCTGCCGCTCCGCTGGCTACTGCCAGAGCTGCGGTACCGCCCTCTAATGCCGCAATACGCTGCTCAAAGACACCCTGGGTAGGGTTGCCGAGACGACCGTAGATCTCACCGGGATCTTCCAGTCCGAAGCGTGCTGCTGCATGGTCGCAGTTGCGGAATACATAAGAAGATGTCTGATAAATGGGAACGGCTCTCGCACCGGTCACGGGATCAGGCTGCTCCTGTCCCACATGTAACTGTAATGTCTCGAATTTTAAATTACGCTCTGCATAGGGCTTTTTGCTCATGTTCTGCCTCATTTCTGCACTTATCTGTGTGCTGTGTGTTAGTCATATAGTAGCTTATCTATTCCTAGGAATCTACTATAAAAACATGCTAAAACACAATCAAAAATATGTCAATGTAAAACTTTAGTGCAGCAGATATTTTTTACTTCACCAGCCGGTCCTTATACTTCAGCCATTTTCCCGTACGTACCCTGTTAGTGAACAAAAATGCCCGTACGACCCAGTCCATGGTCATAGCGATCCAGACGCCAATGACGCCAAGTCCCAGACCCTGTCCCAGGATATATGCCATGCCCACACGGCAGAGCCACATGGAAGCGATCGCCACGATCATGGTAAATCTCACATCTCCCGCAGCGCGAAGTGCATTGGACTGTGCAAAGGACAACGGATGCACCAGCATACAACATACACAGCTGTAACATAACAGAAAAACAGTTATTTTCATTGTCTCCGGACTCAGATGATAGATTCCGCAGATCGGCCTTGCAAAAATAATCATGGGAATTCCCAACAGGATCATACAGGCATATGCTACTTTCATCATTTTTTTCAGATAATATAATGCCTGCTCTGTTTCTCCTGCGCCGATGCACTGTCCGATCACAGTGATCATTGCCACACCGATGGCATTGGCAGGGATCTGCTGAAAGCTGGCAATGCTGCCCGTTACGGCATTCGCCGTCGTAGCAGCCATTCCAAAACCGGCGATCAGACTGGTGGTCAGAAGCTTACCGATCTGGAAGATACTGTTTTCCAGTCCGTTGGGAACACCGATATACAGAATCTTTCCCAAGATTTTCGTATCGATCCTCCAGTGATTGCTCACTATGATCTTGTCACTTTTTCCAAGCAGCACTATGATCATCACAGCCGACAATATTCTGGAAAACAGCGTGGACAACGCAGCACCGGCAGCACCGATCCTTGCACCATAGATCAGGATCGCATTTCCGGCAATATTTACCAGATTTGCCACCAATGACACTTTCATGGACACCTTGGAATCTCCCACCGCACGGAACAGAGCCGCACCACCGTTATAAATTCCCAGAAAAGGAAAGGACACCGCCACAATATAAAAATAAATTCTTGCGGCATTCATGACATCCGCTTCCACATTTCCGTAAAGCAGTGCCAGCAATCCCCGGTTCCAGATCAGTGCTATCATCATAAACAAAAGTGCCACACCTCCAACCGCTATAAACAGCTGATTGGAGGCCCGGCCTACCATTTCCTTATCTCCGTGTCCCATATATTGCGCCGCCACTACGGCACCGCCGCTGGCCATGGCCGTGAACAGACCGATCAGCAATACGCAGATACTATCCACCAGAGAGATTCCGGATACCACAGCTTCTCCACAACTGGCCGCCATCACCGTGTCCGCCATTCCCATTGCGATTGCCAAAAACTGCTCTATGATCAGCGGCCACAATAATTTTTTCAGTGCATCCTGTGAAAATAACATTTTTTTCTCTTCCGTCATACCTTACATCGTTCCTTTATCATCACATTAACAACTGCCAAAATATCACATTGTCATTGCATTGTAAATAAAAATGTAATTTTATGATTCAGTAACTATTCAGCACCCCATTCGCAAAACCGCCTCTACGAGGCTTTCTTGGAGAACAGGCCGGCCTGTTCTCTGCTCATTGTGGTTACTTCGCCCTATAAATAGTATCAAATGCTCTTACGAATGCAAGCATTCGACGCGCATTCAATACTATTTACATGGCTCTGAATAGTTACAGCTCCTGATATACGAAATAGTCCGCAGCGACCAGGCCGCCTTCCATACCCTGCTCATTGATGGCAAACAGTCCGTCCTTGACACCGACCCAGCGGCCCGGAGTTGCTTCCACCATCTGTCCCACAGGCTGTAGGTTCTCTTCCGCAGTTCCCACATAAAAAGTACGGTAGTTCTCCTTCTCCACCTTCATCTGGATATAAATGACATCACTGTTCCATTCGCCCAGACCGGTGCGCACTTCATCGTCCTTCGTCCAGTTGCCGGTGCGCTGCTGTAAGCTCATCTTTCCGTTTATTTTCTGCACCGCAAGTGCTGTATAGCAACCGCCCAGCGATACCAGTCCTGCCACATCGCCGTCTTTCATCTCTTCCAGATGCAGACAGGTGGTAATGGAGAATTCCGGTGCCGGCCACTTCTGTAATAACAGATTGCTGATATCGCACAGCTGTGTCTTCGGGTCTGCGGCCTGGGCATGAAGAATGAGCTGGCCGTTTTCCAGATCATACCATTCCTTTTTATAATTGGCATTCCACTGCCACTGTAATCCCAAGTTTTCTCCTTCGAAGAAATCGCTGTCCTCCGGGGTATCGATAGGATATGCAGCTCCCACTTTCGGCTTCTTGTAATGCAGTACCGGCTCACCGCATCCGTCCACTTCGTTCACGCCGATCACCGGCCAGTCGTTTTCCCAGTGCATGGGCTGTAAATGTACGATACGTCCCGCATTGCCCACATCCTGGAAATGCAGGAACCAGTCCTGTCCGTCCGGCGTATCCACCCAGGCACCCTGGTGAGGTCCGTTGACAGGAGAATTCCCCTGATGCAGGACGATTTTCTCTTCCCAGGGACCGTAAATATTTTTCGACCGCAGTACGGTCTGCCAGCCGGGCTTCACGCCCCCTGCCGGAGCGAAGATATAGTAATAGCCGTTTCTCTTGTACAGCTTCGGTCCCTCGATGGTGGGCTGGGTCGCATGGCCATCATAGATGAACTGACCGTCATCCAGCACTCCGGAGCAGTCTGGCTCGATGGGAGACATATACAGCATGCTCTTGAAGCCGATACGGCTTCTGGCGAAAGCTGTCACCATGTATGCTTTGCCGTCCTCATCCCAGAAAGGACAGGGATCGATCCAGCCCACGACCTTACGCACATAAGCCGGCTCGCTCCACTTGCCGAAAGGATCCGTGGTCTTGCACATCATGATGCCCTCGTCCGGCATGGGGATAAATACGTAATAAGTTCCCTCATGATAACGGATGGCCGGTGCCCAGGTACCACAGCCGTGTACCGGCTTGTCATAATAGTCAAAGGGAAGCTTGTCAATGATGTAATTGATGACCTTCCAGTTCACCAGATCCTTCGAATGCAGCAGAGGCACTGCAGGGGTGTTACAGAAGCTGGAAGCGATCATAAAATAATCCTCTCCCACACGAATGGCATCCGGGTCCGAATAATCGGTATACAGGATCGGGTTGGTATAGGTGCCGTCGCCCTGATCAGCGATCCACATTTTATGTATCTTGGTCTTGTCCATAATTTCTCCATTCCGCAGCCTTTGCCGCCTTTTATTTACGAATGCAGGTGTTCAACACTCATTTGATAATAGTTACCTGTTTCTGAACAATTTCAGTATAACAGATGTTCCCTTGTATCGCGTGCCATTTTCCCATTAGTTTGTGTCAAATCTTGCATTTAGCGACTATAAATGTCATAATAGTGACAAAAGTTGCAGGAGGGAATCCCATTGAGTTTCTTTTACCAGAACCGTCAGGAACAGCTTTATTTATATTTATCCAAAAACAACCCCTATGCCGTCCATCTTCACAGACAGTTGGAGTTGATCTATGTATTGAGCGGTTCCACCACCGTCACCGTGGAACAGCAGGATTTTTTACTTACCCCCGGTCAGGGTGTTCTGGTTTTTCCGAACCAGATGCATGGCCTGAAGCATGTGGAACCCGGTCAGAATCTGCTCTGTATCTTCGAGCCGGATTTCTGCCACTCTTTCCGCCAGTTTTTCCAGAACAAAAAGCCTGCCCACAATGACTTTACCGTCTCCTCCCTGTCAGAGCACAGCCGTATTGCCCTGCAGGGACTTAAAACACTGGCCGCTGCCATGGAAAAGGATCGTCCCACACCTTCCGATGTACAAGTCTATGCGGAAGGGTATCTCACACTCCTGCTGGCAGACCTGCTGCCATCGTTGCCTCTGCAAGTGCGTAAAAACACAGATGACCTGGAATTGGAGCAAAGACTGCTTCTCTATCTGGATGCCCACTATACCGAAGAATTGTCCCTGGAAAGTCTCTCGAAAGAATTCGGTGTCAGCCGCTTTGTCCTGTCCCGGATCTTCACTGAGAAACTCCACACCACTTTTCCTGATTACGTGAACTCCCGAAGGCTGGACTATGCCAGAGATCTTCTATTGTCCACGGAGCTCTCCGTGACGCAGATTGCGCTGGATGTGGGATTCGGAAGCTCCCGCACCTTTTTCCGGGCCTTTCATTCCGCTTATCACACCACTCCCGGAGCTTACCGCAGGCAGAAAGAATCTTCCTGATCCCTTCCCTTACGCTGTATCCACAGAAGTTCCTCTCCCGCCCGGATATAATCTTTCCAGGTACCGACGATCTGTCCCCGCTCCGGGATCTGGCACATTTCCACCGTCACCGCCGTATCCACGCCTTCCCTTGCCAGGCCCTCCTGATCAAATTCCATCAGCAGTTTTCCTTTGCGCACGATCTCGTTTTGCAGGACATTGCAATGATAATAGGCGCTGTGCAGTTCTTCCCTGTCTCTGCAGATATTCAACAGCAGTTCCAGTCCGCTGTCCGTGCGGAATCGGATCCGGTTTCCCATGGGATAGAGTTTCAATACCTTTCCTGCCGTGGGCGCATAGACCTTTCCATCCTCTGGCACGATGCTGATACAGCCAGTTCCGGCATCAGCGGTCTCTTCAGCGGTCTCTTCCATGCGCTTACGGATCTCTCCGTTCACCGGGCTGCCTATAGTGACACCTTCCCTCACCAGTTGCCTGGCTGCTGTATTTTTTCTCTCTTCCCTGTCTTCCCCTGTCTCTTCTGTTTCTTCCATTTTCCACCGGATACTCCTGCCAGACCAGAAGCCGACCAACAGTCCCAGCACTCCCGTTGCCACGATGTCATACATCTGCATGTTTCTACCTTCCTTTTTCCATGATAAGGTTCCCGCTCCTTATTCTGTCTCATTTTCGGGAAAACATGCCATTTTTTCATTCATAACTTCCAAAAGAAGTGCCGCCACGATTCCTGCCGCCATGCAGAACAGATTCCGGGATGCGGTCTCCGGAGATGTGGCAAAACTGTTCCATGGAACCGTCATCACTGTAGCTGCACTGATGATCCCGAAGATCCCGTGGAACATCCCCGCATACTGTTTTTCAAGCAGGCGGTTTACCAGCCTGGCCAGACACACAAAAGTCACCACGCAGCCGGTCATTCCGGGAATCAACACCTCCGGTCGAAGATGAGCGATCCCCTCTACGAACGGTGTATACAGCCCTAAGGGCATCAGTAGTGTAGAAAAACTCATCCCCGGAGCGATCACCGACAGAGCAAGGGCAAATCCACAGAACAGATACGCTCCGAGTCCCGGCTCCACTGCAGTCTTGGAAGTCTGCAACGAAAACAGCAAAAAAATCATTGCCGCAAACGTCACTCCGGAGACGATCCTGTTTCCTCCGGTCCTGCCCTGCTCTCCCGCTTCCCGCCACAGGGACGGCAGCATTCCGCCGATCAGCCCCACAAATACACAGACCGATTGCTCCGGATAGGTCTCCAACACATAAGAAAGCAGATTCGCCACACCTAAAAATCCCGCCGCAGAACCGATCATATACGGGAGCAATCGCGGCAGATGGGTCCGCCACTTATGTACCGGATCCGACAGCAGCTCCATGATCGGTCGATAGACTCCAAACACTACACTTAAAACGCCGCCGGATATCCCCGGGAGTACCGCTCCCAGACCGATCAGCGCCCCTTGTAATACTTTTCCCAAAAATCTAAGATCCATCGTTATTCTCCGCATCCTGTTGCTCTTAAAATCATATGCTTTTTCCATAAGAAAATAGGTCTAAAAATCAAAGATAATTATTGACATTTCGATCAGGGCAATGGTATACTCTAACCGTATTCTAAATGAAAGTCATTGATCTCACATATTTTTGTAAGACATTGCTACTTTTTCACGGATGCTTTACAAAAATATGTGATTTTTTTGTCCTACGTTTTAGAATCATCAAAAGGATCAGGCAAAGCCTGAATTATTAAAGGAGGTACCAATAATGAATAACGGTACAGTTAAGTGGTTCAATGCTCAGAAGGGTTATGGTTTCATCACCAACGATGCTAACGGCGAGGAAGTATTCGTACACTTTTCCGCAATCAACGCTGATGGTTTCAAGTCTCTGGAAGAGGGCCAGAAGGTAACTTTCGATACCGAGTGCGATCCTCAGAACAGCAGCAAGATCCGTGCTACCAACGTTACTGTTGTAGCTTAATAGCAAGACAGACCAAAAGGATCAGTCCCACGGGACTGATCTTTTTTCATGCCCGGAATCCTCTCCACCGCTCCGCAGAAATCTCCGGTTTCGTCACAAGACATTCCGGATCCGGTGCCAGCACATGCCGTACCACCCGGAACACTTTCTGCGCATCACACAGCAGACACTTCGCATCTCCGAACATCACCTCTTCCACTGCTCCACAATCCAGAAACGCCTGGTTCAATTTCACAAAATCTTCCGAGATATGGGGTTGGTCGGGATTATAGTGTTTTCTCATATATACTTCCTTTTCTCTTCCGTCCGGCAGGACCGTTGTCAATAACATGGGCTCCGCCGCCAGACGATTCGGAACATTCAGCACCTCTTCCACACTGTGGATGTAAGTATTGCGTTCATGTCCAACGCCAACCAGCAGAATCTTACCACCGCAGTCTTTCAGCCGGTCGTAGGCTCCTCCCGGGGTACATGGAGTGTTACGTTCTTCCTCTCCTGCCAGATATTCGGCAGCATTTTTTCCGTACCCCGCTAAAGAATGGGTGGGATGCAGGGAGCGCACCACACCCTCTCTCTGCCGGAACAGATTGGTCAGCAGTCCCACGCAGGATGGGGTATTACGATAGTCATACACCGGGTGCTGTGCGTTCACATTGGCCCAGGTATGAGTCGGCAATAGCAGAAGGCCTTCCGCAAAATATTCCATCCAGGCATCCAGCACGATATCCGCACCGCCCTCCACTTCTCCGATGGCCTTCATGGAAGAATGGATCAGGATCGTCTCTTTTCCCGTAAGTCCCACATTCCGTAACTGCTGTTTCAATTCTTCTTTGGTATACATATTTTTTCCTCGCATATCGCATATAGTAAAAGGCCGGTTTCCTGGGGAGCATGGAACCGACCTTTTTATGCTGTTTTCTCTACTTTCCCGCTTCCGGTACAAAACTGTCGAAGATGAAAATATCGAAATGTTTTCTCGCTTCGTCCAGTTCCTTCTGGCTCTTGATGGTCCATGCGGCTGCAGTATTATGGTACAAACCTCTGCAAAGCTTCCGGGACAGGATTTCAGGATAATGATGATTGTATGCCACAAAATCCGGCTTGGTCACGAAGTTCAGCAGCAGATTCTGCAATACAAAATATAATATCCCGACATACTCTCCTTCTTTCAGAAAAGCATCGGACAACTGGCCTCGCACCAGATCCGGATGTTTCTTCCGATACCACCACACACCCAGAGGGTTGAATGACTCCATGCAGTACATTCCCTTGTAGGCCCGCAGCATTTTATCTGCAATGGGGCACAGGGACAGGTCGGTACGCTCGATCTTGAACTCCACGATCAAAGGCACTTTTCCGTCTACCATCTTCAATACATCCTCAAACTTCGGAATCTTCTCCACAGAATCGCACAGGTGAAACTGCTGCAATTCCTCGTAGGTATAATCACTGATCTTGCCTTCGCCGCCGCAGACTCTTTTTAATGTAAAATCATGGAACACCACGGGAATCCTATCCTTCGTCAGCTGAATATCCAGCTCGATACCGAAGCCTGCATCCACGGCCTTGCGGAATGCCGCCATGGAGTTCTCCGGTGCTTCTGTGGCATTGTCATGCAGACCTCTATGGGCATAAAGCCATTCTTTAAAAGGGGCTGTGTCCGGTTTGTGCAGCATCCTCGGCATGATCATGAGAAAATACAGAACTGCGAGAACTACCAAAACAATCAATAAGATTCCTAATACTTTCATTCCTATAACCTTCTATCTTCCTGTAACTTTTTACAGCGAATCCATACCGTTTCTATCACAGTATAGATTCGCTGCCTTTTACTTTAATCCACTACTCTTTTATTTTCAAGTAGGTATTTCTTAAGATTCTCCAAAGAGCTTACAACACATTTGTCAAATTGTATCGTCCTGCCAAGTATATACCGAAGTTATCCGCATCAGTCATCTACGTCAAAGTTTTCCAGAATACTCTCTTTTTTCTGGGGCTTCACATCGCCGTGACGTACCTGGGTCATAGTAAGGAATGCCATCAGGGAGAAGAAAAGGGCATAGGGAAACAGGGTGTTATAGGACACATTTTCCAATAGGAATCCAGATAGTACCGGAGTCAGGATCTGCGCTGCCATGGAGAACGTATAATAGGTTCCGGTGAATTTCCCCACATCGCTGCCACTGCTCATGGCCACGATCATCGGATAGGAATTCACATTGATGGCTGCCCATGCCACACCGATCAGGGCAAATGCCACATTGACGATGGGGTGATATTCTCTGGCAAAAATTGCGCCACCATAGCAGGCTGCCATCAGCAGAACACCGCCCATGATAGTCTTCTTACGACCGATCTTCGCAGAGATGTTTCCAATGGGAATATAGCTCAGAATAGCAGCTACCGTCGCTACCATCAGACAGTTGGCGAAGCTTCCGCCCTCCATCTTCCATACTACCTTCGTATAGCGGGAAAAAGCTGTGGTCACGGCATTATACGCGGTGAACCATAAGAAGATAGATGCAAGCATGAAGTACATACTGCGCTTCACTTCCTTGGGCATACCCTTGGTGCCTTCCGTCTTTCCTGTCTGTTTTTTCCCGTCGAAAGATTTTATCTCTCCGGTATCTCCCACTGCCTCGATCTCACCAGCAGCTTCCACTCCCTCGGCCATTGCTTTTTCTTCTATTGTTCCTGCATTTGCCGCCTCTGCCTTCTCGACTTCTTCCCGCAGCTTATTTTCCCGGATGGTGATCACAAGAATTCCCACAGCAATCGCCATGACTGCTGCAATACTTGCAAATAAAGGCAGATAATCCGGTGTTTCACCTTTGCCCACCAGAACTTTGATCATGATCAGAGCATAGACGCCGCCCACAGCTCCCATGAGGTTGATCACCGCATTGGCACGGCTGCGCAGATGGTTCGGTGTCACATCCGGCATCAATGCCACCGCCGGGGAACGATACAGTCCCATGGACACCAGGGTGAAAAACAGCACCGCCAGGAAGATCACCTGATTACTGAAGGACTCTCCTGTGTTCCATCTTGCTTTTTCCGCATTGTCGATCATCGGCAGTAACATCATGAAGATCACTGCCAGGATCGTACCTGCCACGATAAAGGGCATTCTTCTGCCAAGCTTCGTATGTACCTTATCAGACAGCGCACCAAACACCGGCAGCAGAAAGATCGCCAGCACATTGTCCAGTGCCATGACCGCTCCCGTCATAGTCTCTCCCAGGTGATAGGTGTTCTGCAGGATCAGCGGGATAATGTTGTCATACATCTGCCAGAAAGAACAGATGCTAAGAAAAGCCAGTGCGATCAGAAACGTTCTTTTGTAATTTAATTTTGTCTCCATAAGAAAACCTCCCAAGTTGATAGTTCTATTCTATCAAAGGGGAATGCTTCTCGCAATCTTCGGGGGTAAAATTGAGGTAAATTTTCCTCCCGAAATTTTATTTGCATTGAGCGCCTGTTTCGAGGTAACGCTGAAATATCACACTTTTCCCTTGAAATATGCGTTACTTTATGTATAATGGTAAAGGTGACTTTGTAACACATTTAATAAGAAGAATAACAAGAGGTTTCAGAATGATCAGTGCAAACAACGTAACTTACCGTGTGGGTAAGAAAGCATTATTCGAAGATGTCAACATCAAGTTGAAATAGTTATGTTTTATTGTGTGTTATAATGTCTCGTATTTGCTGAATATAATAAGGAAATGATTTTATATTGTCTTGTATTTTTTTATAGAAATTTGTGTATGATTTGTGTATGATTGAGTACAAAAAAGGGAGGGTTGCCAGTGTGTCGGCTCCTCCCTTTCTTTGTTCCTTAGTTCCTTAAAATGCGTTTGCAACCTTTGCCATTTGCTCCGCCTTGGTGTCTGGCAGTACATGGCTGTATAGATCCATCGTCATTGATAATGTGGCGTGGCCTAATATTACTTTTAACACCTGCGGATTCATGCCGCTTTCTATGCATCTTGTAGCGAATGTGTGTCGCGTTGTATGCAATGTAAAATAGGGGAATTTAACGCCGTCATTTTCCATATTTTCAAGCATTACTCCTATTTCGTGGGTTATGCGTTTCCTGCTGATTGGCTCACCCATTACAGAAAAAACAAAATCATCATTATTGATCTTTGTAACATTCCCTTTGCTTTCCTTGTATCGTTTTTCCTGCCGCTTTAGTATGTCGTACGCTTTGCCAATCATTGGGATGTCTCTCTTGCTTGTTCTGGTCTTTGGTGTATCGTTTCGCCATCCTCCGCCCTCACTTGGTACAAGTGTATGTTGTATATGAATAACTTTGTTCTTAAAATCTACATCAGACCATAGTAGCCCGCCTAATTCGCCGTTACGCATTCCCGTGCATATTGCCAGTTGAAAAAGATTACACAAATAAGATTTTTCTGCATACTGCATATATATTTCTTGTTGTTCTTTAGTGAACACAACTCTTTCTTTTTTTGCTTTTCCTTTTGGTCTGGTAATGAGTGAAAAAGGGTTCTTTGCGATCAATTCGTTTTTATACGCCTGCTTAAATGCACCAGATAGCACGCAATATGTCAACATTATTGTATCGTCTGCATATCCCTCTTTGCTCATAGTATTCAACACTTTTTGCAGGTGTTCCGCTCTAATATCTGCCAGTTTCAATTTTCCAAGTGGTTTTTTTAGATATGCCGAATAATGTTTTTTATAACTCTCAACAGTGCCTTGCTTTACTGTATTTTGTTTGTATGTTGTAATCCATTCATCAAACCAATCATCAAAGGTCAATTTACTTTCTTTTACAAATGTTCCATGTTCCAAAGTATAACGCAAATCAACCATTTTCTTTTTTAGTTCTGTAAGATTACGATCATAAAGCGTGTGACTGGTTCCGTGATAGGTTACACGCCCCATATATAAACCGTTTGTTCTCTGGGTAATGCCCGCCGGTAGTTTCTTTCCGTCTAACCCTTTCGCCATATCATTGCGCCCCCTCTCTGTCTAATATTTCGCCGCTGAGTGCGTCTATAACGTCACCTGCGGCGTTTATTGTAATTATCATACATCCGCCCACACTATCCGTTATTTTCACGCTATCGGCTTTCTGTGGCTTTATTTCAACGTCTGTAAAGTGTTCTTCTATCCATCGCATAATTTTATATTGTGCTATGGTCTGCGCTCCTTTTACCATATACAAAACCGCCTTTCTACAGAAAAAGGGCAACACGCCAAAAGACGCGCCGCCCCTTTCTTCAACTGTGAGACTTTTTGCCTGCCTCTTCTTTGCCTTTTTGGTAAGCACTAGCCACAATAGCAGTCATGACTTGATAACTTACCGGTTGATCTTTTTTATAGCCGCAACTCCTGGCGATTCTATAAGCTTCATGCATCCCGATTTGTTGGCTCATTGGTAGTCTTTGCCTCCTTGGGAAATTCATAATTAAAAAAATGTCTTTGTGGTTCAGGCTTAATAAAAAAGTCTCTAAATCTCTTTTTTCTTGGTTTGATTGTTAATACGATCATGGTATTACCCTCCGGTTATTGTATTTTGTGTTCAGACGAGCATACATCGAATCTTTCCGGGTGGTGTTATCCATGTGGTTAATATTCTCTAACCTGTTTTATTACCTTTCCAAATATCTTCAACATTTCCAGTTCTTCCACCGGTACGAATTCCGCCCGGTGCACCGGATTAGAAAAAATTAACCATTTACCGCAAGCGGTTGTTGTAAGTCTGCAAAATTTTTGATTTCCTTTGTATTCAATTACATATATACCGTTTTCTCCGGTTCTCTCACCGGGATCAATACATATAGTATCACCCGGCATAATTTCCGGCTGCATTCCTGCGCAGTTTTCCAGATCTGTTACAATAGTAATCATTTTACACGCCTCCTTTTTCTGTTTCTTGACAAGGAAGCTCACACAACATAAAATAAAAATGTCGGTGAGTTTCATCATCAGCTTTCGGAACGGCTCCCCTTGGCTTGGTAGGTTGTGGGGTGCCGTTCTTTTTTCTGTTTTTTAGTTTTTTACAAACTCGCCGTTCTTTGCCTTGGTAAATCCGGGAACCATATCGCAATAATTGAGACATACGTCTTTTTCACGATAGTTCATAAACTCAATAACATCTTCTATTGAGTTGAGACCGTATTTTTCTTTGAGTTCTGCGTTTTCAAGGCAGAAAATCAGCCATTCCCATTCATCCGCTAAGTGGTTGTGGTGTCCAGCTCTTCCAAGCATATTATATATTTCCTTGGATTCGTTTAATTTCCCACTCTCAAAATCTTTGTTTCTTTCCTCGTAAGTTGGTAATGTTTTCATTGTGTTGTTTTCTCCTTTCTACTGTTTATTTGTAGTTATTCCAACTACTATGTAGTCATTATAACATCATTTCTTTTTGTAGTCAATATAATTTCACTTGTATTTACTTGTATTTTGTGGTACTCTTCACTTATGGAGGTCTAAAAATGAGTGATAGCACGAACAAAGTAAAACCGACAAGTATTAGAATCCCGGACGATTTGAAAAAAGAACTTGAAAAAATTGCTGTTTCACAGTCTCGATCATTCAACAATCTAATAAATATCATTTTACGTGATTATGTTTCAAATCATCAGGAGAGCTAACACCCGGCAAAGTAACAACCGGGTGTTTTTCTTTGCCCTCTGTAACGCTCTAATTTCGATTTTAAGGCTCTCTTTGTGCTTTATCGTGTATTTTTACCGTCAAAAGCATTAAAATCGAAAATAGAACCATTTCACGTGCTCACGCGCATATATTAGTGTTTGCGTCCTATGGCTTCAAGCGCGGCTTTTCCTGCACTGCCGTATTTAATCTGTACATCGTCCTGCTCATCTTCCATCATTCTTTTTTCCTCTTCCTTGATGGTATCAGCCCAAACCGTTGAACGAATTAAAATATTTCTTAAAGGTCCACCCGTATGTGCTGCCTCAATAACAAGCTGCTTGCTTTTCTTATCGGCTGTGTCGAGTACGATCCCCGACTTTCTTAATGTTCTGCGCTCTGACGGTCTGAGGGATGGGATCTCTAAATCATCATCATTTACAAAATACGGATTTATCATGATGCGAGCGTGGAAATTGTCGAAGTAATCACCGTTTAACAGAATTTCCCCGAATGTCTCGCCCTGGTTATCCGGTGTTACTTTTTTACCGTCATAAGTTTTAATAAAAGAGACTATTTTCCCCTCTGTCTCATCAAATAACTGCATATAATAAACAGGATCGGGAGCCGTGAACTTTTCAGCAAGAATCTTTTTCGCGTCTGTTTTGTCTGAAACCGCATTGTTTAGCATTCGCATACACCAATACGAGCCGGCCAGCTTATCCAAAATAACACCAATCTCGAACTCGCTGAGATTGCCGCCGGATGCTTCCAAAATGTTTTTTAATTCCTCTATTTCTGTTGTGTTTGCGCTCTCTGCCATACTGTTTTCTATTGCGGCTCTTGCAGTATCAAAAGCAACTGAAAGACCGTTTATAGCTCTACTTCTGAGCATGTCAAGAGCAACGCTTCCCACTTCCTCGATCTTGGTCTTTTCCTTTTCCAGATATTCCGCACTATACATTCTTTGTTCTACTAACTCCTGTATCTGTTTTTCTACAACGTTCGCTGTGTTTATTGCCGCTTTAATATACTCTTGTGTGATTCTTTTAATAGTCATACTCAACATGATTTTTTACCTCTCTTTTTTAAATGTTAATATCTGCGCCGAGGCTGGTTCTTTTCACATCCCCTAAAATATCCTCGTCGTCTGATTCTGTGTCACTTTCCACAAAATCCGGTAAAGATTTTATAATTTTTTCTTTATCCGGTAATTCGTCCGTGCCCTTGCTACCTGGTATAATTTCCATAACTTCCCTATATCCGTAGTTATTTTTCTGGTTCCATATGATGTATGGATATGGTGCAGCACCTGCGAAGCCTATCTCTGTGATAATTGCATTTATTGCTGCCTTTGCACGTGCAACAATTCTCCCCGCTTCGCTGTGTTCGTCCTGTTCCCATTGCCATAGAGTAGTACGAGACACACCAACGAATACGCTTAATAATTCCACCGTTGGGCGGCGGTCGTTCTCTTCGCAGTATTTAAACATCAACCCAATACGCTCTTTTATTCCCTCCGGGTCGCACTTCTTGCATGGTGGCAGCTCCATAAGCTCATCGAACCGTTTTATATATTCCCCTATCTTTGGAATCTGTGACAGTTTCGCCGCCGGGTAATTGCTGTTTGGGTTTCCTTTCGCCATCCTTTTCGCCTCCTCTCTGCCGTAGCGTTATTTGTCTGGGAACCTTAGCACCTCCGCCGTGGTTCCCAGTTAAAACCTGTACTATTTATCCGTCCATTTCTCGCCCTGTAATGCAAACTGCGTTGCACCGTTAGGTTGTACCGCAAAACGTGCCATTTTAAAAGAATTTGCACCCATGATGCGCATACAGTACCAGTCAACATTATTGATGTGCCTGAAAAGCATTTCTGTATAATTCTTGTGTACTTCTACAGTGAACAAAATACAATTTTCTAAAATAGCATCAAGACAAAGTGGATCAACCGAAATATAATGTAAGTTATCCTCTGGCGGTTCGCCATGTTCAGAAATGTAGTTCATAATTTCGTCAAATTCCATCATATGCCCTCCTCTCTATACCCATGTGTCTACTGCATTGACTCTGTTAAGTAGCAATTCTTCTTTTGTGGGAGGTTTCAGGATTAACTTATCCCAGATAATCCCTTTCCATCCATTCGCCATGCATTCATCTATCAGATTGCACACTTTTTCATCTCCGTATTGCTCGGATTGCTTGCACACTTGTGAAATAAGCGATTTTATACCGGTTTCTTTATATGCCTCCTTACGTTCCATCTTGTAAGTTACCCAATCTTTCATTTTTTCTGATAACATTTCAGATAATTCGTAATCATGGTAAAGTCTTTCATAAATCTGCAGGCTGTTTTCTTCTTTTCTCTTCTTTTTCTCTGGTTTTATATCTTTCTCTATATCTCTCTCTTCTCTATCTCTTAATAAGGGGACATTGTCTTGACATTCGTTGGACGCATTTGGACACCCTTGGACATTGTCCAATTCTTGCGCTGTTTGTCTTTCTCTCTGCTTTCTTTTCAACTCCGCCCAATGGGTTTCTGATGCCATCATATCCACTATTTGCGGCATGAAGAATGTATTTTCTTTTCGTTCAATAAGTCCGTATTGTTCAAATAAAGAAATACCCATCTTTACAATCTCCTGAGAGGTATCCGTTATCATTGCTATAATTTCTTCGCTGTAGGGTCTCCCATTAAAAAGTAAATACCCATCAGATTCTATTGATCTACACAATAATTTAAGATAAAGAAGTACTAGTTCCTTTCCGTTTGGTGCTTTTTCGATAAGTCTGATTTCTGTTTTGTCAAAAAAATCACCCATGAGCTTTAACCAGAAGTACCGCTTTGCTCCCATCGCTCCTCCTTTCTGGTGATGAACTCTAACCATTACATTTTCCATACAGTGTAATGCTGTGTAATGCAATCGTTACAATTCGTCACGCAAATATTTTTCAATTCTTGGAATGTCATAGACC
>CDYS01005565.1_pt1 | contig 101278 bp, 100 predicted proteins | sample 557491 | NCBI WGS metagenome assembly CDYS01 (sample SAMEA3182057, study PRJEB8094) | gut metagenome | biome: human; feature: gut; material: Stool; isolation source: human stools | place: Canada | collected 2012-11-26
GGTCGATTGCGGCGGTCTTGAAAACCGTTGAGCTGAGAGGCTCCGGGGGTTCGAATCCCTCTCTTTCCGCCGGAATGTCAAGGAAGAACTAAAATCCCTGCAAGTGCAACTCGCAGGGATTTTTTCGTTTCGGGCGGGATATGTTTTCAAGGCGGGGTTTCTTTGCGCGGGAAGTCCTGCTCCGACCGGATAAGAAAACGCTGTCCGACGGCTTTTCGGCCGCCGGACAGCGCGTTTTGCCCGGGAAGATCAGGGTTTCGTGTCGGCGAATACGTCCCGAACAGCCTCCAGATACTTCATGCCGTGTACCGAGTCGGGCTCCAGATAGCTTCCCTCGGTCCATTCGTTCCAGCAGTTGATGTTCAAAATACGCGGACCGTCGGGGTCGGCCAGCAGGCGATCCTTGGTCATCTGCAGCGCGGCACGAAAGTTCTCCGGCGTGTTGTCGCACAGAATGCCCGAATAGGGGTAGCCGTAGGCCGGGTTCCAGTCTTTCTGCTGGTTCGTGCGCGGCGAAGGGTCCCAGCCCATCGTTACGTTCGGGTAGTAGGGTACGCCGTACTCGGCTTTCGCCTTGTCCCAATAGGCCATATAGGCGTCGCGCACCGAGTTGTAGGCCGTACAAGTGTCGGCGGGCCAGCAGTGGTGTATCCATACGTAGGATGTGGCCGAGTCGAAGCCCAGCGCGCGCAGCAGTTCGAGCGTATTGGCCGGCACCTTTTCGACCGGAAGGATCGGATTGCCCCAGACGACCAGATTCCAGTGGACCCCTTTCAGCCCGGCGGTGACGGCTTTCTCGCGGAGCCGGTCCATGGCCGCTTTCGTGGCCTCGAGCGAGCCGAAACTCTCGACGAATTTCTGCACGTCGTAGACCGAGAAATAGGCCTTGCCGTCGATCAGCCAGTAGTTCGGTCGCGTGAAGTAGTCGCGCACCAGCTCGTCGCCGATCGTTTCGAACGCCTCGGGCGACACCTTGCCCGGGTAGAGCAGCTTTTGCGGTTCGCCGTGCGTGGCCGGATGAATCTCGACCCAGTCGTGATTGGCCCACATCAGCCCGAAGCGGATGTCGTTCACGTTCGGGGCCTTCAAGAACCCTTCGTCGAGGCAACGGTTCAGAAACGGCACGCTGTCGTAGCGATACCAGTCGAACAGCATCACGTCGATGCCGTGCGACGCGGCGGCCTCGATCTTACGGGCCATCACGGCCGGGTCCTTCTCGTCGGTATAGCCCCACAGCGGAACCTTGGGCTGGTCGTGCCCCTCGAAGCGCGGCTGCGCCTCGCGCACGAGTTTCCACTCGCTCCAGCCCTCGCCCTTGTTGAGCTCGTTGAGCGGGTCTCCGGTGTGGTAGTTCGGAAAATAATAACAGGCGACCGTGATGTCGTCTCCGGCTACCGGTTGCTCCGAGCGGCAGCCGGTCAGGACGGCCGCGGCGGCGGCCAGTGTCAGCAAAGTTCTATTCATAACAGTTCGGTTTGGTTAGTTTTTGACGGTTCGTTCTCCGGCCGTGCTCGTTCCGTTCGCTTGCTGCGAGCCGAATACGTCGCGCACGGCCTCCAGATAGCCCATGCCGTTTCCCGTGTCGGGCTCCAGGTAGCTTCCCTCGCCCCATTCGTTCCACGAGTTGATGACGACGATGCGTTCCGATTCGGGTTTGGCGAGGGTCCACGCCTTCGCTTCGGCTAGATATTTCTTGAACAGATAGGGCGTATTGTCGACGATCACGGCGCCGAACGGGTAGTCGCGCCGACGGAGCCACTCGCCGGGCGTTACGTTGCCGCATCGGGGAGACGAGTCCCATCCCATGCTGATGTTGAGATGGTACGGCACCGGAATGCCGGCCGCTCCGTTTTCGAGCCCGTTCGATCCGCCTCCGTTGCGGACGGAATTCATGTATTGGCTCGCGGCCTTTTCGTAGCGGGTGGCCGGAAAGTCGGGCAGAATGTTGTGATGAATCCAGACGTACGAAGTCGTCGAGTTGAGCCCGAGGGCGGCGACGGCCTGACTGAGAATGCCGCCCAGACCGAACAGCACGCCGTTGAGGTGCAGGTCGGGGAAGCCGGCTGCCTTGACCTTTTCTCGGAAGCGGGCGATCGCCTCGCCGGCCCGGGCGTAGTCGCCTCCGAACGTAGCGAGGAACGTATTCACCTCGTAGATCGAGAAGTAGGGGCATCCGTCGACGAGCCAGTACGACGGATGCTTGAAGTAGTGCTCGATCACATAGTCGGTCAGCAGTTCGAACGTTTCGGGTGTCACGGCTCCCCGGGCGATGTCGCCCAGATCGTGGTTGCACCACAATAGCGAGAATTTCATCCGGTCGTTGTTCGGAGCTTTCAGGAATCCTTCTTCCAGCGCCGAACTGAGGTATTTGTTGCCCGGCATCTGGGCTTCGTCGTAGAAATACCAGTCGAAGATGAAGACGTCGAGGCCGTGGTCGGCCGCCGCATCGATTTTCTGTTGCATCACCTCGGGGCGATTCTCGTTCCGGTAGCCCCATGCCGGGACTTTCGGCTGCTTGTGTCCGTCGAACATCGGTTTGGCCCGTTGCAGGCTTCCCCATTCCGACGTGGCGACGGGCCCCCAGTTCGGAAAATAATATGCGGCGACCGTCACGTCGCCCGGCGGGACGTCGATCGGCGGCCCGTCGGGAGCGGATCCGTCCTTCGGATCGGAGTTGCAGCCCGACATCAGAGTCGGAACCATGCAGAGCGCCGCAGCGCAACAGATCGGGAGTATGATATTTTTCATGGCGTTTGGGAATGTAAGTTAGCAAAAAAACTGCTGCGGGCTACATCGGCAGCCCGCAGCAGACTGCAAAAAAGAGAGAGTGTATTACCTCCAGCCCGGATTGTTGGGCAGCAGGTTCGGATTCTGTTGGGTTCGGCTTTGTGCGATAGGCCAGTAGTAGTGCATCTCGTTGAAATAGGGTTCGGGCGTTCCGCAGATGTTGTCGACGATCTCGACATAGTATTTCTGCGTTGCCCAGTCGAGCTTGTAGCGCATGCCGTGCCAAGCGTGCGAGAGGTCTTGTACGGCGGTCCGCCAGCGGCGTACGTCCCAGTAACGGTTGCCCTCGAACGCCAGCTCGATCTTGCGTTCGTGGCGGATCTGCTCGCGCGTGATCGATTGCAGTTCGGGCATGCCGGCCCGGGCGCGGATCTTGTTCACGGCCCACAGCGCCGAGTCGGGCTTGTTCAGTTCGAAGGCCGCTTCGGCGAAATTCAGGTAGATTTCGCCGAGCCGGAAGACGATCCAGTCGGTTTTCGAGTAGTAACGCTCGGGGATCATGGCCGACGACTCGTCGAGGTATTTCAGGATGCCGAACGGCGTGGGACGCCAGTTGTTCGCGCAGACGCCCAGCGCCGGCACGCCTTCGTAGAAACCGTCGTTGATCCACTGTCCGTCGACGAAGATGCCTACGTGGTAGTCGAGCGTCACGGAGGCTCCCTCGTGCGTCCATGGCGTGCCTTGCGTATAGATCGAGGCTTTGAAGCGAGGGTCTTTCTTGCCCCACAGCTCGTCGAGCGTCCATGTGTAGTACTGGGCGACCTTCTCGCGGTCGATCGTGGGATCCGAGCCGTCGATGTTTTCGTACGACTCGACGAACTCCAGATAGACGCAGTTCTGCTGTCCGCCGGCCCATGCGTTGTATCCGCTCGGATTCTGCCACATGTCCCACGAGTGGCCCTTGCCCGACTTGCCGTCGTAAATTTCGGAGAAAATCACCTCGCAGTTGTTTTCGTCGAGGAAGATGTTCCGGTAGTTTTTCGAGCGGTCGTCGGGATATTTCTCGTAAAGCGCGAACGGACTGCCGTACAGCAGGCGGTTGCTCGCGTTGAGCGACTCCTGCCAGAAGTGTTCCTTCTTGTCGGCCGGAATACCCACCAGACCGTCGATCTGGACCGTTCCCCAGCTCGCTATGCTACCCGCGTACATCGCGGCTCGGCTTTTCAATGCGGCGGCGGCATAGAGTGTCGGTCGTCCCAGATCGGCTGCTCCGTATGCGTCGGGGAGCAGCCGGTTGTCGATGATGTCGTTCATCTCGTCGAGAATGAACTGGTAGACGGCCTCTTCGGTCGCGCGTTTCGGGTAGAGCTCTTCGGGCGAATCGGAAAGTTGCTGCGCTTTCAGGATCAGAGGCACGCCTCCGTAACGCTTGACCATGTTGAAATAGGCGAATGCCCGGAGGAAGCGGGCCTCGGCCGTGCGGGCCGTCCGGACGGCTTCGTCGACCGGTGCGGTCTCCATCTTTTCGATAAATACGTTCAGTTTACGGACGGTCGGATAACCCCACCAGTCCCAGTCGCCGCCGCTGATGCTCAGCCAATGGGTTTTGGGTGTCTGGGTCCATGCGCTGGTCGATTCGTCGGCGAAGCCGGTCGCATACATGCAGTTGAACCAGTCCTGCGTCGCGCCGTAGGGCATCTCGTTGAAAAAGCACATTTCGGCATAGCATTGCAGCAGGTAGTTGTCGATCAGTACCGGATCGTTCCACAGCACGTCGTCCGAGATGATGTCCAGCGGCTCTTTGTCCAGAACGCTCGTGCAGGAGCTCAGACCGCAGAGTATCGAAATCAGTATGATATGGATTTTTTTCATGGCTGTTCGGGTATTAAAGGGAAATGTTCAGGCCGATCGTAAAGGTACGCATCAGCGGATAATAACGAGTTCCCGCGCCGCTCGGCGCTTCGGGATCGAGCTTGTACCTGTTCAGTTTGCTGATCGTGAACAGGTTGGTCCCGGCAACGTAGATCCTCAGGTTGCCGATCTTGGCGCGGCTCATCCAGCGTTTGGGAAAGGTATAGCCGATCGACATCGACTTGAGGCGCAGGTACGAAGCGTTGACCAAACGGTAGTCCGATGCCCAGTCGTTCGAAGCGGCTCCTCCCAGACGGGGAACGATCGCATGACGGTCGTTGTTCTCGTAGGTCCAGCGCTCCTTGTACATGATTTCGGGGAAAACCATCGCGTGGCGCAACACGACGTTCTGGCTGAAGCCGAAAGCCCCTTGGAACAGGGCCGACAGGTCGAATCCCTTGAATGCGAGATCGAGGTTCAGTCCGGCCATCCAATGCGGCATCGTACCTTTGCCGATCTCGACCTGGTCGCGCCAGTTCAGCACGTCGTCGCCGTTGGTATTCAGCAGGTGGACGTCGCCCTGTTTCAGGAACGAGTTGTCCGACCCGTCCAGATAGCGGTAGTCCAGCGCGTCGATCTCTTCCTGCGAGGTAAACAGTCCGTTGGAACGATAGCCGAAGTCCCGGTCGATCCAGTTGCCCGTCTTCTTGTAAAGCCGGATCTCGTCCGGGTCGGTGTATTCGGGTTCGTCGTAGTAGCCCCATTTCGAGCGGGCCCACGATATGTTGGCCGCCACGTTGTAGCGGAAGTCGCCCGCCGCGCCTTTGTAGCCGAGCGTGAACTCAAAACCGCGTGTGTTGATGCTGTTCAGGTTTTCGGTCGGAAGCGTGGCGCCGAACGTGTCGGGCAGCGAGACGGCGCGGCTGCCCGGGATGCCGTCCCTCACGCGGTAGAACACGTCGGCCTCGCCGTAGAGCCTGTTGTGGAACAGTCCGAAGTCGAGACCGACGTTCCATATCTTCATCTGCTCCCACGACAGCATCGGATTGGCGAGGCCCGTCGCGGTGAGTCCCTGCACGGCCTGCGAGCCGATGATATACGAGCTTCCGTAGACATAGCCGGCCAGGTAATCGAAATTGGCCACGCCGTCATAGCCGGTCATGCTGAATCCGGCCCGCAGCTTCAGGTTGTCGATCACGCTCGTGTTGTCCTTGATGAAAGGCTCCTCGGAGATTCTCCAGCCGGCCGATACGCTCGGGAATACGCCCCAGCGCGAATGTTTGTCGAATTTGGCCGAACCGTCGTAGCGGACGGTCGCTTCGAACAGGTATTTCGAACGATAGGCGTAGTTGAGCCGGCCGATAAGGCTCGAACGGCCCATTTCCGACGCGCGGCCGTCGGCGAACTGATTCTGGAGTCCTCCGGCGAACAGATACGGGATGGAGGTCGTCGCGAAACCGGTCCGTTGCGCCGTGATCCAGCTGTCGTCGTAGTCGATCAGCTCGTACAGCAGAAGAGCCTTCAGGTCGTGGTCCTCGGCGAAAGTACGTTCGTAGTTCAGCGAGAACTGGGCCGTCAGCCGCTGTCCCTTGCTGGCTTGCTGAGTCAGCTTTTTTTCGAGGGAGAGAGACTGGAGCGTGTAGGTGTCCGATGCGTAGTTGTACAGATAGGTATCGGGCAGGTATTGGAAAAATTTATAATCCTGGGACCATTTGTCCAGCGCTACGAATGCCTTGGCCGACAGGCCCGGTACGGCCGTCACGTCGTACTTGAGCGAGCCGGACGCTCGGATCGACTGGTTGTCGGTGTCGCGTGTGCCGCTCAGATTACGGTTGCTCGTGATGTGCGCGCCGCCGGTGCCGTTCGTGCTGGCGTACGGAATCTTCGTCGGGTCCGGAAGCGAGCTCGGATAGATCGGCTCGGTGTTCCAGATATCGTTCCAGACCGAGTTCTCGCCCTGGTCGTCGCGCCAAGGGAAGCGGCGGTTCTCGATGATCGTCGAGAAGTCGACCGACATGCTCAGGTTTTTGAGTATTTTCGCGTCGATGTTCGAACGGATATTGTAGCGCTGGTAGTTGCCGCCTCCGCGCCGGATCATCGATTCCTGATCCAGATAGCCGAAGAATCCGTAGTACTTGATCTGCTCGGTTCCGCCCTGCAGCGACAGGTTGTGCTGGTGCTGGGGCGTCATTTTGCGCATCAGGTAGTCTACCCAGTCCGTGCTCGGGTAGTCGGGATCGGTGCCGGCGTAGTACTTTTGTATCTGCTCTTCGGAGAACCGGGCCGTTTCGGCCGGCTGACCCGACTGGATATGCGCTTCGCGCACGAGTTCGGTATACTGTCCGGCCGAGGTCATTCGCATCAGGTTCGTCGGGTTCTGGAACGTGACCGTGCTGTTCAGCGTGATCGTCGGCTTGCCTTCCTTGCCTCGCTTGGTCGTGACCAGAATCACGCCGTTGCCGGCCCGGGCTCCGTATACCGCTGCCGAGGCGTCCTTGAGCACCGAGATCGACTCGATTTCGTTCGCGTCGATGTTGTTGAAGTCGCCTTCCACGCCGTCGACGATCACCAGCGGAGGATCGAAGCCCCGGATGCTGAGCGTCGCGGCGTCCGCTCCGGGCAGGCCGCTCTGCTGTTTGGTAATCAGGCCCGGCAGCCGTCCGGCCAGCGCGTTGGTCGTACTGGCGACCGGTGCGACGGTCAGATCCTCCGAGCGGACCGTCGCGACGGCTCCCGTCAGGCTTTCCCGCTTGGCCGTGCCGTAGCCGATGACGACCATTTCCTGCAATTCGGTGGATTCCTCTTCCAGCGTGATGTCGATCCGGGTCCGGCTGCCGATTTCTACCTGTTGCGGAATATAGCCCAGATAGGTGACTTGCAGCATGTCCTCCGGCGATGCCGTGATCCGGAAGCTGCCGTCCGTTCCCGTGGCGGTGCCGTTGGTCGTCCCCTGCACGAATACGTTGGCGCCGATAATCGGGTTGCCCGACGCGTCGGTGATCTTTCCTGTTACGGTGACCGGTTTGGACGACCGCGCGGGGACATGGCCGATCGTGATGTGCCGGTCGGAGATTTGGTATCCCAGACCGGTTCCCCGGAGCAGCAGGTCGAGCGCTTCCGAGAGCGGGCGATTGCGGACGTTCAGGCTGATTTTGCGGTTCCGGTCGATGTCATCGCTCTTGTAGAGAAACATCAGTCCGGTTTGCCGTTCGATTTGTCCGGCGGCTTCCGAGAAAGTTCCGTCCTGCACGGCTACCGTGACCGGTCGGTTCAGCACGGCCTGCTGGGCCGATGCCTGTAAAATGCTAAATGCCAATAATAAAAAGCAGGGTAATATGGCATGTAGTGAAAAATTTTTCATAAATTTGTACGTTTTTAAAAGGTCGCCGATACCCGTTCCGTCTACTTAGGGGGTAATGGACGGGGATCGGATTGAATGGATTAAAAACAAACGGAGTCGGATCGGGTCTTACCTGTTCCGGCTTTTTTTAGGGGGGGATCAGCTGGTTTTCATGGCTCGAAGTGGTTTTAGGTTTTCGGTTTCGGGATTATGACGGTTCACTTTTTTTCTAGCGCGAAGTCGTTTCCGTGCTGTACGACCGTGAATCTTTTCTCGAAGTTGAGGGTCTCGAGCACTTCCGTGATTTTCTGTTCCAGAGGGAAGGCGCCCGTATAGCGGACGGAGCCCAGCGAATCGTCGACGGCGATTTCGATCCCGTAGTATTTTTCCAGCCGCGAGACGATCATCGACAGCGGCTCGTCCCGGAAGCGGAACACGCCGTCGGTCCACGTGCGGTTCCTGTCTTCGTCCGAGAGCAGGGTTGCGGTCAGCTCTCCGGTGCGCGTGTCGAAGCGGCATTGCTCGAAAGGTTTCATCCGCACCGACTCCAGCAGCGAGCCCTCCGTTCCGAGCACGTCGAGCTGCACCGCCCCGCTCAACAGCGTGACGATATTGAACGTATCTCCGTCGTAGGCCATCACGTTGAACGAGGTTCCCAGTACGCGGATTCTCTGGCGCTCGGTGTGCACGACGAACGGTTTGCGCGGGTCGCGCGACACGTCGAAATAGGCTTCGCCGTCGAGCCATACCTCGCGGGCCGATCCGTCGAACGAGGTCGGATAGCGCAGTCGGGACGATGCGTTCAGCGTGACCCTGGTCCCGTCCGAAAGAACGACTTCCGAATGGTTTTTCGCTTCGGCGGCCACTTCGTTGTATCCGGCGGCTCGGTGCAGGACGACATGACGGCTCATTGCGAAGCCGGCCGACAGGGCGATCAGCGCGACGGCGGCATAGCGCAGCGCGGTCCGGGCCATGCGGCGCAGAGGCGTACGGTCCGACGTCCGGCCGGCGGTTCGGTTTTCGTCGCTCCGGATACTCGTTTGCCGGACGAGCCTTTCCCAGCCGGCTTCGATTTGCCGCTGGTCGAGCGGATTCATCCGTCCCATGTCGTACAGGTTCTTCATCTCGAACAGCGTTCGGCGGGCCTGCTCGTCCCGCTCGATCGTTTCGAGCAGGCGCTCTGCCTCCTCGGGCGACAGTCGGCCTTCGAGGTATGCCGCGGTCAGGGATTCTATCGTGTCGTTTCCGTTCATTTTCCTGTCTGTTTGGCGTCTTTGGGCCGCCCTTTTATATTACAAACGATTCTGAACGGTTTTTTACTTACCGGATCGGTCCGATATTTTGCATGGAAACGAGAAAAATCAGAAAATTTGCCTGCCGAGAACCAGCCAGCCGCCCAGCGTCAGGATTCCCGTCAGCGAGCGGCGGAGCAGTTTCAGCGCCTTGTACAGCTGAGCCTCGACCGTGCGCTGCGAAATGCCGAGTTCCGCCGCTATGTCGCGGCTTTTGCAGCCGTCGAGGTATGTTCTCCGGAAAATCTCGCGGCAGCGGTCGGGCAACTTGTCGATTTCGAGATAGACGGCCCGTAGCTGCCGCTCGTCGGGAGCATGTTCCCAGTGCGCTTCGTGGTATTCCAGTTCGTGCAGCTTCAGTTGCGCGATGGTTTTCGACAGGAAGTTGTTTTCGACCTGCTGATGTCGGACGTGATCGCGGCAGGCGTTCAATACGCAGCGGAACAGATAGCGGCGTATTTCCGTTTCGGGCATCCGGAACCGCCGTGCGGTCCAGATACGGACGAAGACATCGTGTACGAGGTCGCGTGCCGTGCCGTCGTCGACGAAACGTTCCGCATAATTGACCAAGGCCGAGACATGCAGCCGGTAGAGCAGGTTGAATGCCGTCAGTTCGGAAAGCTCTGTTTCCGTGGAGTATGCCGGTGACTCCGTCATGGTTGGTCGGGTGGATCGCTCGCGGTATGGGTTACGGATATAGAACAAAAATAGTATTTTCGGGCTTAAGTGTGCTTTCCTTCGGTTCTTTTTTTCGGGGCGAGGGAGAGGCTGGTGCGTCGTACGACGCGAGCGGGAAAAGGTAGGACGACTTTCCGGAGACTGGGAAGGTCGCGTTTCTGGCAGGATTGTCCGGATTCCGGCGCTGAGACGTAAAATGTTCTAGTCTGAGGACGGGTGATTCGCCGGGCCGGATAAAGGCGTACGCGTTCGCTACTGATCGGAGTCCGATATGGTTTCCTTGATTTCGCTCAGTTCGACCAGTTTGTTGACTATGGCATAGATCGTAAGTCCGGCCGGGCTGTGGATCTGGAGCTTGCCCGCGATGTTGCGGCGGTGCGTGATGACCGTATGCAGCGATAGGCACAGCTTTTCTGCGATCTGCTTGTTGGTCATGCCTTTGACGACGCATACGACGATCTCGCGTTCGCGCGCGCTCAGCGCGTCGTGTTCCTTGCCGCCTGCCTCGGAACCGTGCAGTTGGAGAAGCTTCTCCTTGATCTGCTCGGCCGTGTCGTAGATCGAGATCGTCTGGTCGTATGCTTTCAGCGTCGAGGAGTCCGTGACCGAGTATTGCAGCGCTATGCACTTCATCGGGAGACATCCTGCTTCGCTTTTGATCTTTTGGAGCGAGAACATGCCCAGCAGCGCCGGATTGACGATCAGCATGTCGGGCTTTTGGCGGCAGAGCGCCGAGCCGAGCTGCGCTATCTCGGCTATCTCAAGTATCTGGATATTCAGCGTTGTCAGCCGTCCGAGCACCGACAGCAACCCGCTGCGGATGATGACCGACGGCTCGGCGACGGCTATTTTCATGGACGTGCTCATCGCGAACAACCGTTTTTGCGCTCGAGCTCCGCGATCAGCGGCACGAACAGGTTGTCCTCGATGCGGTTGTGGGAAGCCAGATCCGTTGCGCAGGAGAATATGTCGAACAGCACGCTGTTGAGCTCGTTGCTTCCGGTAGCCGGATAGTATTTGATGATGATATTCTTGAGCTCGGCCAGCCGCGACTCGACCTGATCGTGCTGCTTGCTGAAGATGCCGATGTGATATTTTCCGTTGCCGGATTTTCCCTGTACGAGCGAACGGACGTAGGGGAAAACGGTGGTTTCCTCGTAGTTCATGTGCTTGCGCACCTCGGCGACGTACTGGTCGAAATAGCGCATGATGGCGAACGAAACGTCGCTGTGCCCGCAGTCGATCGCTTCGATCAGCTTGCGGCGGATCAGGGGCAGGCGGAAATCGAGGAAATAGCTGTGCGAGTTTTGCAGATAGCTTACCAGAGCCTCGACCGAAAGCGACGGATCGATCTGTTCGGCGGTCGTATGGTCGTCGAGCAGCAGGTTGACGATCGTCAGGAAAGTTTTCGTATCGACGCCGCTGTCCTCGCAGACTTCGCCGATCGTTTTGTCCCCGAATCCGAGCGATATGCCGAACCGGCTGAGTACCAGAAGCATCGGATAATTTTCGCAGATCAGATCGCTCATTCTGTCGGTCTGCTTGTATCGGCCGAGTTTGTACATCTTCATTTTTGTTTTTCGAGGCTTGTTCGCTATGACAAAGATAACTATTTCGCGCGACTCGCCTCGGTCGGGTCCGTAGTTTCCCGGTGCCGCTCGTCGGAAGCGTACCGTCGGACAGCGCTCCGCACCCCGAACGCGACTTCAAAGTTCGCGCTTTCCGCCGCGACGGGCAATCCGTGCAAATCGGTATTTCGGGCGGTCCGAATACCTATTTTTGGGTAGTCCGGCTCGGGGTCCGACCATATGGAGCGAGTCCGGATCGCGCCTCGCGGGATGATCCGGACTCCGTGAAACTTAAAACAGATGGCATGAAGATGAGAGAAGCTATGCGGTGGCTTGCCGCATGCTTTTCCGCTCGCAGTACCTCCGGCACTGCATCGATATGTCGTAGCCGAGCATCGCGCCCAGCATGAAGTCCTCCTCGGGCGACAGCCGGTTCAGAGGCTTGTGTATGAATGTCTTGACGGCGTCGAGGCATTCCTGTTTGCCGAAGTACAGGTTGACCTTCTTTTCGGAGACCTCCTGAATCATGTAGCCGATTTGCTGCCCGCGCAGCCTTTCGGCCACGATCGAGGCGCACGTACGGCACATCGTGCAGAGGACCAGGCTGCGGACTCCTTTCTTGAATTCGTAGATATGATGCATGAACATCTTCATATCGCCGAACCGGGCGTATTCCTGCTCGCTCATGACAGTTCCCTTTTCACCGCTTCGATCCAGCGGTCGGTCCGCGCGGCGGTCTTGTCGTCCTCGTTGAGTTCGTCGACGGCCAGTCCCACGAACTTTCCGTCGCGGCATACGCCCGAGTCGGTCACCGCGTAATCCTGCGGCTCGTATGCGCCGACGAACCGGCAGCCGGTAGGCTGAAGCTCTTCGTAAATCGTGCCGAGCGCGTTGCAGAACGTGTCGGGGTAGGATTCGCTGTCGCCGCAGCCGAAGAGCGCTACCGTCTTGCCGGACAAGTCCCGCGTCTTGATCTTGTCGAGAAAACCGTACCAGTCGTCCTGCAGGTCGCCGTCGCCCCATGTGGACGATCCGAGCAGCAGACAGTCGTAGCCGTCGATAGTATCGGGAGCCGCGTCCGCTACATCGTGCGTATCGGCTTTGGAAACGCCCGTTTTCAGGGCAATCTGTTCCGCGAGGGATTGGGTCGTTCCGGTCGAGCTCCCGTAGAATATTCCGATCTTGTGTTCCATATGTCTCTTTTGTTTTCGGCAAAGATAACGGGACACGACCGGTTGCGAAATACCTAAACATAGGGAAACGAGCGGCCGGAGATACCTGGAACCGGAGGAGGCCCTTGGGGGCCGAACGTAGATCGTCCGGCGGCGGACGGTTTCCGAAACCTCCGGCCCGGGACGTCGACAGGAGCGTGCGGCGAAACGTTTCGGCCGGAGCGGCCGTTCGGACGCATTCCCGGACCCGTGTCCGGGCGGACGGCGGGGCTTTCGGCTGCCCTTGCTTGATTGGAATCTGATTGCAGCCGCGTCTGCTGGGATGTTCCGGCGGCAGCGAGCGTTCCGGCATAACATGGAAACGGTACGGACTGTTCTCCGGATTCAGAGCGAGTTCTCGTGCGCCGTCCGGACGAAAGCGTGGCGGAGGCTTGACGAGGCTTGCGCGAGCCGGAAAGTCAGCTTCCGCCCTTCCGTCGTCGTCAGACGCAGGCCGTATCGCCCCGACGGATCGAGAGCGGCCACCGATGCCGAAGGCAGCGCGAAGACCGTTTTCTTCTTCCCGAAAATCGATCCGACGAAAATCAGCCGCCGGTCCGTCAGTACCAACCGGCCTCCGTGCAGACCGTACGTGGCCGCGCTACCGGCCAGCAGGACCTCTCCCGGCTCCATATCGGGCCGGATCCTGTCGTAGCGGGCTATTTTCTGCCGAATCCAGGTCGCGTAGACATAGCTGATTATCCAGCTTAAAAGAATGACGCCGGCCATGTTCAGCGCCAGATAGGACGGCGACGCATTCGGTCCGGGATGGACGAGCAGCCGGTAAGCGCCCAGTACGAGGGCGAATTTCCAAAAAAAGGAGCGGCGGATGTGCGTTGTTCGGTTCATCGGGTGAGATTTTGAAGGTTTATGTTCGTATTCGTTCCCCAATATAAGAATTAAAATATTTGTTTGCAAGCGGTTCGGCGTTTCGGGCTTTGGTGTTTCCGGTTCGGCTGCGCAGTGACGCTTCTTTGGGCTTTGATAGGTAGGGCCCGAGCGTGCCTGTCGCTGTCGGCGGTCGGAGACCGTACTCCCGGCCGGGGAATGCGGCGTGCCGGCCGTTGTTCGGAACGGACCCGGATCGAGTTCCGGAACCGAAAAGGTCATTGTCCCGACCGGCCGCGTTGGCATGCCGCTTTCCGAACAGAACCTTGAGGCCGGCCCTTCTTTCCCGATAATTTTCGTAACTTGCCCGCCGGAAGCGTTTTCTCGCTCCGTCCGTGCCGCTCGCGCTCCGGGGCTGCTTCCGAATAAGAACGGATCATTAGGAGAAAAACTCTATGGGACACGATCATCACCATCATCTGCCGGTCGACCACCTGAATAGGGCTTTCGTGCTCGGTATCGTGCTGAATCTGGTTTTCGTCTGCGTCGAGTTCGGGGCCGGACTTTGGTTCGACTCGGTCGCGCTGATCTCGGACGCCGGACACAACCTGAGCGACGTAGTCAGCCTGGTGCTGTCGCTGATCGCTTTCCGGCTGGCTCGCGTGAAGCCTACGGCAAGCTATACCTACGGTTATCGGAAGAGTACCGTGCTCGTCTCGCTGCTCAACGCCTGCATTCTGCTCGTGGCCGTCGGCGTGATTCTGGTCGAGAGCGTCCGCAAACTGTATGATCCGCAGCCTGTCGACGGCGACAGTATCGCGTGGGTGGCCGGCATCGGCATCGTGATCAATGCGTTCACGGCCTGGCTGTTTATCCGCGATAAGGAGAAGGACCTGAATGTCAAGGGGGCTTATCTGCATATGGCCGCCGACACGCTCGTGTCGGTGGGCGTGCTCGTGTCGGGAATCGTCATCCGGCTCACGGGATGGTATGCGATCGATCCGGTTGTCGGCATCGCGATCGCCTTGGTCATCCTGTTCTCCACGTCCAAGTTGTTGCACGACAGCCTGCGCCTGTCGCTGGACGGCGTGCCCGTCGGAATCGACAGCGAACGCGTGCGGCGCTCCATTACGGAGACCGATCCGCGTATCGAGGATGTGCACCATGTGCACATTTGGGCCATCAGTACGACGCAGAATGCTCTGACGGCGCATGTCGTAGTCCGGTCGCTGGACGATGCCGAAGAGCTCAAGCATGAGATCAAGCACCGGTTGGAGCACGAAGGAATCGGTCATGCGACGCTTGAGTTCGAGCTTTGCGGCGAACATTGCGCGAAGGAGTGCCCGGAATGCAGGTAAGCCCGAGCACGTGCGACGCAGTCGCTGCGGCGACCGCCGGGACGAGCGGGCGCCCGTAACCCCTCCGAGGCGAGCCGTCGGACTTGTGAATCGGTAGCGCGCCGTTTCATTATTTCGTTGTTGTGCGGCGATAGGGTACCGTTGTCGCTCCTTAACTCGTTTCGTGTTGCTGGTCGATTCCCATAGCGGATGTTTTCGTGCCGTCGCGTCCGTTCTCGCCGTATGCACACAAAATTTGAAGAAAAATTCGCGCGAACTTTCAAAATATCGCGGATTTGTATATCTTCGCACCCGGAAATGGAGAGATGCCGGAGTGGTCGAACGGGGCAGACTCGAAATCTGTTGAACTGCTTATGTGGTTCCTAGGGTTCGAATCCCTATCTCTCCGCCACGTTGAAAGCCAAGAGGCGACAACGATAGGTCAAATCCTGCAGGATCAAATACTTGCAGGATTTTTTCTTTTTTGGGGTATCGTCAAAACCAGCACGGAAAAGGCTCTGAAACAGGTAGCAGAGTATCCAAATCGTTACCTGAAGACCTTACACCCGATCAGGTAACGATTTGTCCGGAATTGTCTTACTTACAGCCGAATATGGCTAAGAGAATCTATCGAGACAAAAAACGGAGTCAGTAATTTTGTAAACAAATCAGTTACCTATGAAAAGCACATTCAAAATTTTCTTCTACCTGAAGAAGACTACCCCCCGTACAAATGGCTGCGTGCCCATTATGGGACGTATTACCATCGACGGCAAGTTCGTCCAGTTTTCGACTAAGTTGGAGATTTCTCCGGCGCTGTGGAACCAGCGAACCCAACGGGCGAATATCGCAAAAGGCAGCTCTGCCGAAGCCACGGATATCAACGAACGGCTCACCTATATCACGTCCCGGATGCTGGAACTCTACCGGGAACTACAGGAGCAGGACCTCTATGTCACCGCCGAAAAGGTGAAGAATGCCTTTATGGGACATACGATCCGCGAGCATACTCTACTCTCGTTGTTCCGGCAGCACCTCGACAACCTCGAAAAAGTCAAGGGCGTAACCATCAGTCCGGCTACCGTGCAAAAGTATGACCGGGCCTATCGTCATTTGGCCGAATTCCTCAAAGCCGAATACCGCGTTTCAGATATCGCCTTGTGTGAAATCAACCATATGTTCATTACCGACTGGGAGCGTTATCTGCGCACGAAGTGTAATTGCGGGGCCAATACCACGGCCAAGTTCATGCAGAGTTTCCGGATGATCGTTCTGATGGCCCGCAACAACGGATGGCTTTTAGGCGATCCTTTCGCCCACTATAAGATCAAGCTCGAAAAGGTGGACCGAGGCTATCTTACCAAAGAGGAAATACGACGTATAGCAGAAAAAGAGTTTGTTTGCAAACGGCTCGAACAGGTTCGGGATATTTTCCTCTTTTCCTGCTTCACGGGTCTTGCGTATATCGATGCCAAAGCCCTGACCGAAGACGATATCCGACCGGGGTTCGACGACCGGTTGTGGATCATGACCAAACGGGTCAAGACAAATACCGACGTGCGCGTGCCACTCTTGGACTTTCCGCTATCGATTCTGCAAAAGTACAAAGGCAAGCAAGCCTTTAAGCGCGTCCTCCCGGTCTTGAGCAACCAGAAGATGAACGCCTATTTGAAAGAGATCGCCGACGTGTGCGGCATACAGAAAAACTTGACCTTCCACCACGCCAGACACACTTTCGCAACCACTATTACCCTTTCCAATGGCGTACCGATCGAGACGGTCAGCAAAATGCTCGGGCATACGAATATCGAAACTACGCAGATCTATGCCCGTGTCGTCAACGAGAAGATGAGCCATGATATGAATAACTTGGCTACTAAGTTAGGGAATATGCAGATAGCAAGGGGATAAATACTTTTCTTTTTTACGACACGATTTTCATGATGTCGAATTCGACGCGATTTCCTTCTTGCATGGAAAACCCGTCATGGTATCTTTTCATAAGAGAAATGAACGATCCGTATTGTTTGCCGAAGGATAGGCCCTGATCGTAAATGGTATTATGAAATTGCGTATCTTCGTGAAATTAAGAATATAAAGGAATTATGGATACTAAATCCGCCATCAAAATATTCGAGGACAAGAAAGTACGTTCGGTCTGGGATGCCGAAGCTGAGAAATGGTATATCTCGATCGTCGATGTAGTCGGAGTGCTGGCAGAAAGTGTGGACGCAACAGTCTATTGGCGTAAACACAAACAACGGCTCAAAGCCGAAGGGAACGAAACCGTGACAATTTGTCACGGTTTGAAAATGCAGGCCGCTGACGAGAAAATGGGCATGACCGATATAGCTGCCGTAAAGCAACTTTTCGACGTATCCGTTCCGCCAGGCGAACATTCCAAGCAATTTTTCCGGTACCTCTTTTAATGAACTCTTCGGAAATTCCGAAAAGTTGAAATTTTCTACATCCCATCCATTATTCTTAATCGTCTACATTCCTGTCCTAAAACAGAGCGTAATGGCCGGCCAATTTCCTCTATTTGGCAAAATATCCAACTCTATGACGGGTTATGTCTGCCGTTTTTCCGGATACGGCATCGACCGACACCATCATCCGATGCCGGTAATAATCGAAAACAGCGGTATTCGTGACGACTGCCGCTTGCAGTAAATAGTCCGCTTAAAAAGACGACGCAAAACATAAAACTTTTTGCGTCGTCTTTATTATTACACTCTGATTTACGGCTTCTTTACCGGGGTTCTCTTTCAGAACCTTTCGACCCTATCGAATCCATTTCGCTTTCTTTTATCGTCAATACCCCGACTGGCCAACTTTTGTTTTGCCAGAGCAATCGGAATTCAGCTTATCGGGCTGTTCTTCTTGCTCTTTTTTCGTAGCCCTACGCGGTTAGTGTCCTGTTGACTGATCATCCCCGCCCGGTTGCGGCTCCCAAGGCATAGGGTCGACCGTATCGTCCGTTTGAGGACAGCGGTCGATTTCCTCGTCAATATCTTCCCACAGCGTGCATCCGCTCATCATCATGCCTGAGAGTGCCGCCAGTACCAGCAAAAATATCTTTCCTTTCATACGACTATCGTGATTTAATCAGTTCGTTCAGCTCGGGATCGAGCCCTGCCCGGTATTCCAGATTCGGGTCGAGAGCGCATGCCCGGGCGAAGACTTCGAGGGCTTCGTCTTTTCTTTCCAGCCGGGCCAGTGCGATGGCCCGCAGGTAAAGCGTGCGACCATTCTCGGGAAGCCCGTACAACACGTCGAGCGCCCGTTCGTCCTCGCCCAACGAGAGCAGAGCGATGGCCGTATTACGGTCGGCGTAAGGGAGTAAGATGCCGACTGCCGCGCGGTAATTGCGCTCCTCGAGCTGCCTGCGGCCCCGCAGGTAGAGGGTATCGAGCTCCATCGTGTGAACCGTATCGTGGGTCATACCTACCCTTTGCAGGTAGTAGCGCAGCTCCACGGCCCGCAGTTTCGGATACATTTCTTTGCGCATCCGGGCGTAATCTTCCCCGTACCGCTCCCGGATCAGCCGCTCCCGCCGGTCGGAGTTCGGTTCCGTATCGATCAATTCAAGGATCCGTTCCCTGTTTCGGATCAGACTGTCGCCGTGCACCATCTCCCGAAGCCGCGTCCAGTCCTCTCCGGCGGAACGTATCGCTACCAGCGTGTCGAGTCCCGCATCATCAGGGAAACGCTCCTTGAGATAATTGCTTAACGTCTGCGCCCGCCTGCGGGATAACTCACGATTCATGGCCGCACCGCCCTCCGGGGAGGCGAAAGCCGTGACCGAAATGCTGTCTACCGTGAACTCCAGCTGGCCGAAGAGCCGCTCCAGCACCACGCCCGTTTTCATCAGCTGGGCAGCGTTACCCGAGAGCGTATCGACGATCGCAGCGCTCCCCACGGGAAAGGCGAGCAGAACCCGGTCGTCGAGACGAACCCGGCGTTCGATGATATGTGTCAGGTAACGCGTGGTCGTATCCACGAAGTCGAGCATCGAGGAGATCGTATAGCTGAGCGTATCGGACGGCGGCAGAAGATAAAGGCTGCCGTCGAGTCCCTCGACGCGCCCTTCGAGCGTTACGCTCAGACGCTTACCCGCATCGGCCGTGGGCACGGTCTGCGTGTAGTAGTAGGATATGTCGCTGCGCGAGGCCCGTACCGAGTCGCAGCGTACGTCCTGTGGGTACGGGAAGCGCACGAAGCGGTCGAAGGCTTCCTGTGCCCGGAGGCTGTCGGGACGGTACAGGTCTATGTAGCGCCCGTACTGCCAGTAATCGCGCTGCTGAACCTTGTCGAAGAGCGCGCCCCGGATGGAAATATCCTCCAGTGGCGTCCGCCCGCCCCGGTTGTACAGCACGGGCGTAACGACGATATTGCGGCAGGAGCCCTGCAGCGTCTTGGGAAGCGTGACGACGAAGTCGATATCGACCTTGCCCATCCGCTCGGGCAGGCTCCGGGTACGGGCCGTGACGACCACCTCGTCGAGTTCCATCATCATCACCTGCTCGCCGTTTTCCAGTGTGACGGCCGGTACGAAGAACTCGGTCGGCCGTCCGTCGGTATGTCTGATCTCGATGTACTGCGGCGGAGCTTGCTCGCGCCGGGCTTCATGGCGCATGACTTTCGGGGTATGAGCGAGCGCCGCCCCGGCATGACGTCGCTGCAGGGAACCGGTCACGGAGCAACCGCACACAAGCAAGCCGAGGATCGGTATCGACAGATAGTTTTTCATAACGGTTCGTATATTAGTCGGCATTGAGTTGAAAAACTACGCTTCCGTAAGAAGAGGGGGTTATCGCGCCCGGTCGGCAGGAGACGCTTTCATAGGCATAGCCGGGATCGGCGGGCATGTTGTCGCTGATATAGTAAGTGGGCGTACCCATCGGCCAAGGCAGGCGCACGACGTTTGAGACCGTACTCCCGGCAGGGATCGTCACGCTTTGCGTTACAGGATAAGTTTTCAACCCACCTTGATAACCGGTATAACGTCCCGTGCAGAGCACTTCGACCGTTGCGGTGACGGCTGTCGGTACAGCCTGCCCGGCCACGACCTTCAGATTGACATAGGGCATCATGGTGTAGAGGCTGTCCATGGGATACTCCCGTACCGTCTCCACGTTCAGTTTCGGATGCAGCACGATGATATCGGGCGAGACGCTCGCCGTGCGAGTCACGCTGCGGCTCTCGTTCCAGTCGTCGGTCACGGTGGCCGTAAGAGCGGCATCGCCTCCGAAGGCGTTCGCGGCGGCGAACTCCACATTGTGCGTCCCAGCGGCGACGGTAAAATCGGCCGGTACGCCGGGTGTGATTTGTTTACCTTGAAAGTTGAACGAGCCGACAGAGGATGCCGTGGCGGTCGAGAGCCTGAGGCGGAACGTTCCGGTGTAGTTCTCTTCCGATACGGTGATGGGGAAAATACTTCGGGAACCGGCCGTTACGCGGTCCGGCGCCGTCATGGCGATCTTCAATTCGCCTTTGGGCTTGATGTAGGTCGAGAGGCTGCGGCTTACCTGCCGCCCTTCGGCGTCCGAGACCGTCAATGTGAAGGCCACCTGCTGCCCGTAAGCCGAGGGCTCGAAGGTAAGCGTCCGGGTGCTGCCCGTAGAGGGTAGACTTACAGGCGTGGAGGTGATATCCGTTCCGTCGAGCAGCACGCGCCCACGGCCCTGACTCAGTGCGCAGCGGAGCGTGAAGCTGTTGCCCGTCTGGTTCTCGGCCGTGAAGGTCAGCGGTACGGATACCTTATCCAACGGCAGGTAAGAGGCGGCGGGCGTACCCAGCGCGAGCGAGAACCGAGCTACGCGCAGGTCCGTAGGCTCCGAGCCGCTGAGGGTAATATTCAGGTGGTGAAGCGTATTGCGGGAGACGTTAAAGTCCGTGGTGTTGTTCGCCCCCAAATAGACGCTGTACGTTACGGGACGATCAGCATGCCGTGCCTTGATGCGCAGCCAGCTCGCGCCCGAAGGGGCGTGGGCCTTGTCCTTCTGCCGCTCGGAGGTGACCGAGGTGTTCGTGCCTGCCATGTTCTCCGGCAGGTAGTAGGTCCGGGAGAACGACGTCCCGGAGAGGCTCTGTGCCGGATAATCCGCAAGCCCCGCCGGATCGCTCGTGCGGTTATCAGCGAAATAGAGACAACGGCTGGGGACCGATAGCAGTTGCACGCTCTCTATCGCAAGCGTGCCTTGCAGAGCCGGAGCCACGGACAACGCGAGCGAGAGTTTCGCCACGAGGCGTTCCATGCGCAGGGTAAGCGAGGCCGGCCCCGAGATGTGCAGTTCGCCGCGGGCGGCCATCGGTATCGCTTCGCCTGTACCGGGTTCTCCTGAGAAGGAGGCGGCAAGGGTTTGCAGCGCCGCTTCGTTCATCTCGCCCAAATCATGCCCGGCGTTGGCCACGGCGTAGAAGTGATAGTTATCCGGGATAAGCGCAAGCGTGGCGCTCCTCTGTCCGTCCGGAACGTACAGATGGACATTGCGGCCAATTCCGGTACCGCAAGCCCATATATTGAGATCGCGGATAGCGTTTTCATCCGCGGCACGGGTAGCCGTCGGCTGCATATCCTCCTGCTCGAAGCGAAGAGTAACGGGACAGGAGCCGTCCTCAGTTGGGCGTGCCGCGCCGTATTCCGCCTCCGGAGCTTCGTTGCAGCCGGCAAGCGCCCACTGCGCCAGCAAAAAGAGCGACAGCAGGGGGATCATATTTCGTATGTGCATGTCGAAACTGTTTTACGGGGTTAAAACAAATAGGTGAAACCTACGGTGCATTTCGAAGGCCCCAGCACCAGACGCCGGGTGTGATAGATGTACTCGTCCCGGTCGTCCGGCACGTAATGGTCGCGGCGGATATCCTTCATGTAGTAGAGCCCCAAGCCGGCCTCCACGCTGAGGTTCCAGCGTGTGGAGAGCAGCCAGCTGTAACCGTACGAGAAGCCCAGCCCCATGAGCCACCCTTTCCGGTGGAACCGGCGGCCGCCTATGTCGTACTTGGCCGCGGCCAGGTGCGTCCCCAGAAAGTGGCCCGCGTACTCCTCGAACAGCCAGTAGCGCACCCCCGGCTGGATGGCCAAAAGGCGCATCTGCACCTTGTCGGCTTTGACGGGATTCCACATCAGTGGTACGTCGACGGACCAGTGCGGGGCGAAGGCCGCCTCGAAAGAGGCGTTGACGGTGCCCGTGAGCAGCATGGGGACGTTCACTCCCACGCCGAAGTATTGCGCCGAGGCGCGCTGCGGGCAAAGTGCGAGCAGGCAGAGGCCCGAAAGCAGGAGCCAAAGTCTTTTCTTCATAACGGATGAATTGACAGATAAGAGAAAGACCCGCCGGAGAGCATCGATCCCCGGCGGATCCGTGAATTACTGCCCCAGATCGATCGTCTGTGTTACCGGGGTTTCCCAATCGGCCACGGTGATCGTGGCGCTCACGTCCTGTCCGGTGAGTCCCGCCAGCGAAACGGCTACACGGTAGTAACCGTTACGCAGGATCGTACCGTTATCGGATGTACCCTTGAGCTCCACTTCATAGGTAACCGGTGTCTGATCACCGGTAGTGGAGAAATTGCCGTCCTTGTCGTAGGTGGCCTCGAGGGTCAGCAGTACCCGGCTGCCGGCAGCTAAGGTACCGTTCTCGAACAAATAGAAAAGAGAGTTATACTTCCCGGCATCCTCTTGCGGGGTCTGTGTATGGGTATAGGTCATAGCGCCGGACGCAATGGTCCCGCCGAAGTATGGAGTCTGGGACGCCGCACGGGAGATTTTAGCGGAATTGACCTTTATCTTGCCGGGATATTTGGAGGCGAAGTCGTCCGAGAGGGAGGATTGGACGGCGATCTTGGCTACGTCGCGTTTGAGTGTGATCGCAACGTCTGTGGATGCACCGGCGGTAACGGTCTTCGTGGCCGAACCGCTCATCAGAAAACCGCCGGAACGCTTGGCAGCGGCGGACACCTCGGCGAAGGTGCCGTTATAAACGGCGGCGGAGGTTTCCTTGAGCGCCAGCAGAGCCGCTTTGTCGGCGATATCGCCTACCGTAGTATTGGCGATCGCGTAAAACTCGACGCTCTTGCCGGCTGCGCTTTTGGGAAGGGCGAAAGTGGCTTTCTTGGCCGAGACTTCCGCGGGGGTGAAGTTACGCCTTACGATCAGGCTGCCGTCCGTGTCGAAGCAGAACAGAGAGATCGACGACAGCGATTTCTCTCATACTTCAGTGGTGGCCGAGGCGTCGAAGAATGCGCGGGTCTGGGCCGAATTTTCCTCGGCAATGAACGAGACGCTCACGTCGTTGTTTCCGGCGGAGGGCGTCGGAATCTCCTGCTGTTCCTTGGCGCATGAGGCGAAGGCCAGCAAAGCGGTCAGCGAATAAAGAATCTTTTTCATGATAAAGAATGGATTATTATGCTGCATGGCAGCGGTGAACGATTACGGAGCAAAAATATGTGTTAAAACAATACGATTCCCGGTTTCGGAAGATGCCGAGTCCGAAGTACCGTTTATTTTTTTGCAACCTCGACTCTATTATATCTCTCATGTACAACAATATAATATCCGAATGCATCAAAAAAAACGATATTCCGAAGGTGAAAGCAGGCCATTGAGGGCACCCGTCCGAAGGGTTATCTCCGAGTTGTTCTGAAGCTTGGCGTCGCATCTTACTATTGTCCCGTTTTTTCTTTGAATTCCAATGCGAGGGCGTACTCCTCGTCCAGCGACAGGGCCGCCAGATAGGGTTTACCGCTCCTGCGGCTGATGAACTTCAGGTAAGGGGTTTTTCCGCCGCCAAGAATTGTCAGCAGCTCCTCATCTGTGAGGGTCCTTCCGTTGATGTTGCGAAACAGAAGCAACGCGCAGTCCGGATCGCTGCACTTGGCCGCCTTGGGATAGAGCCGCACCTGCCCCTCATGACACTTGGGACAGGGACAACTGACGTACTCCGGACGGGTTATCTGTACAGCTAATAATTCGGATACGATCTGTCGGGTGTAGATATCGATGCTGCTGGTGAAGGTCACGGGACGGATTTCCCCGGAGGCAATCTTACCCAAGGCCAGCTCCCACATGCCGGTCATCTCCACATCGGCAATCCGCATCCGACGGACGATATCGTACACCTCCAGCCCTTTGGCCGTCGGCACGAGGAATTTGTCCTGACGCTCCACATAGCGGCGGGCGATCAGCAGCTCGATGATCCCGGCACGGGTGGCCGGCGTGCCGAGTCCGGAGGCTTTCATCGCCTCGCGCTGCGCCTCATCCGTCAGTTCCCGTCCGGCACTCTCCATCGCCGCCAACAGCGAGGCTTCGGTATGAAGCGGAGCGGGCTTGGTCTTTTTCTCCAAGATGCGAAGGTCCGCTACTGGAACCTGTTCCCCAAGAGCCAGCTCCGGCAGAGGGGACTCGTCCTCAGCTTCGGGCTGTGCCGCCGACCCCAGCACAGCCCTTCAGCCTGCCGTTCGAACTGCGATGCCTTTTCCCTGAAAGGGCACACCGCCGCAGATGAGCGAAACGGTCGTAACGGCTTTCACACACTTGCCGGAAAACGCCTCGCACATACGTGCCCCGATCAGGTCGTAAATGGCCTGTTCATCTTCCGGCAAAGCCTCCGGGACATTCTCCGTGATAATGAGAGCATGGTGGTCTGTGAGTTTAGTATCATCCACCGAGTGCGTATTCAGCGTGCTGTCTTTCAAGGCAAGGGCACAGGCACCCAGCGCGGGATGCGTTTCGAGCAGGGCAAGCAGCGAGGGAATCTGCTCGAACAGGTCGATACCGATATAACGGCATCCGGTACGGGGATAAGAGATCAACTGTTTCTCATACAGACTTTGAGCTAACGAGAGCGTTTTGTCGGCCGAGAATCCCAGCCGGACATTGGCATCCCGCTGCAGGGCGGTCAGGTCATACAGCAGGGGCGCCTCCTGAGCGATCTCTTTGCACAGGACATCGAGCACAATGGCGCGATCCGCTTTCCGGGCTTCGGACAGCTTAGCTTCGGCTTCCGCCCGGTCTTTATAGACACCCGGATTCAGGGAGGTAAAGCGGACGCCCTTTTTCTCCACGATCAGTTGCAGCTGATGAAAAGTGTCGGAGATAAAGTCGCGGTTCTCCCGGAAACGACGACAGATCATGGCCAGCGTCGGCGTCTGCACGCGTCCCAGCGAGTAGCCGCCCCTTCCGGCCGAGAGCATGAGGGCTTGCGAGGCATTGATCCCGACCAGCCAGTCGGCCTCACGCCGCGCCCGGGCCGAATGGTAGAGGTTGTCGAACTCGCGGCCCGGACGCAGACTGTCGAAGCCCTGACGGATCGCCTTGTCCGTGAGCGAGGATATCCACAGCCGATCGAAAGGTTTATTACACTCCAGGTAATCATACAAATAGCGGAAGATCAGCTCTCCTTCCCGACCGGCATCCGTGGCCACGACAATCCGTTCGCACCGGGCGAAAAGCCGGCGCAGCACCTCCAACTGGCGGAGCGCCGCAGGGTCGGACTTGTAACCGTCCTTGGTCTTGACGGTCCGCACGATCAGCTTGAAAGCGGAGGGGATGATAGGCAACATGTCCCGCTCGATGCGGCTGTATCCATACTCGTCGGGGAGCGCCAGCGAGAGCAGGTGTCCCAGCGTTCATGCCACGGTGTAGCCGTTTCCGCTGTAGTATCCGTCCTGTTTTTCTGTTGCGCCCACGACGCGGGCGATCGCCCGCGCCACGCTGGGCTTCTCGCAAATAACACAAATCATAATACATGAATTTAATATGGGTAATAGGATTTATTTGAGGCGTTTAACACCCTGTGGTTTCTTTTTCATGGATTTCAACGGCGACTTCTTTTGTCGGGCCGGCTTGGACGGTTTTGGGACTATGCTGTAATGTCTTTTATCCAACAACGCATCCTGCCTGCGTGAGAAATCGGTCTGTAGCGGGAAAGTGCCGTCGGGACCTACGGACAACAAGCAGGAGCATATGGGCCGAAAGGCATAGCCTTTACCCCCGCTAAGAGGTGCAAGTCGATAAAGGGAAGCGGGCCGCCCGCAGAGGATCTGTTCGTAGGACTGTGCCTGCAGATCCATTTCCGATACCCCGGCCTCCCGGAGCCTGTAACAGAGTTCCTCGGGGGTGAGAGCGGCAAAGCGCCGGTCATAAGGAGCGGCGAAAATATAGTTATAGGTCGAAGCCCTTACCTGCTCATGCTCCAGATCGGGACCGCCCGGATAGGCCAGATTGTCGATCATACGCTCGATAGAGCGTATAACGCGGAAAGTACGATTGCCTGCCTTGCCCAAGGGCGTGCGGCCGAGCTTGTCCAAAGCACAGACGATATCCGTCACCCGCCTGCGTTCCCAGCGCTCCAGACGATCCCGGTAGTTGTCGAGATAGCGTTGCCGCACAAGATACATGGGATTGGGGCTGCGCAGTAGCAGTTTGATGTTCTGCCACCCTATGGGTCGGCGACCGTGTACAGCCCTTCAGCGGCTGCGCTCCAGCTCAAGACTGCGGCGCCACAAGGCAAAGGGGTTATGGTCCCGGCCGAACAGTTCCCGAAGGGTTTGCACAAAAGCCGAACCTTCAACCTCGCTACGTGTGCTGACGGGTATGATCCCCTGCGTAGCAGGATACCTCTCCTGAGTACCATGTTCCTGAAATGTGGATCCGTTTTCGATAATCTCCATCTTCTTACGATTTAGGCTTGACGGTTTTGGATGATGGCCGCTTAGGCGTTGTCGGTGTCACTACCTGTTCTTTGTGATTGACCACGCGATTTCTCTCTGCGGCGGAGGGCTCCCTGCGGATGCGGACCTTTTCGCGCAGGATATGCCGTGCCAAGACTTTGGCATCCTCCTGTATCTGTCCGTACTTTTCTCCAAAAACATCGGCGGTAAGTGTCCGGCTCCTGCGATTCAGTTTTTCGAGTGCCCGGTCGATATCGCGGAATTCCTCCCGAAACGAGAAGGCACTGTCTACGGCTCCCCGGTATCCGTCCCGTGCGATATCTTGCAGCGTCAGAATGTCGTTGTTGTGCTCGCTCAGCCGCAGTCCCGTATGGTTCAGGTAGGTATCCAGATTTCAGCCGGCAGGACGCATATCGAACCCGATCATCGGTTCGCGCCCGTGCAGCTGCGCCGCCTGAGCGTTCAGTACCGGGGTGAAGTCGTACCGGCAAACGCCCTGAGCGTCGATACGGCAGCAGGTGTCGGAAAGTTCGATCAACGGGCGGCTGGCGCTCTCGAAACGGAACAGCTGCAGGAATGACAGCCCCTCATGCTCCGGGGAGAAAAAGCTGTCGGCCATATGCTGCAGGTAATCCGTCTGCGCCTGACGGCCCCGCAGCGAGTCGCTGAATACGAGAATGCCCCGGTCGGTCTCGGCGACCGTCAGCATCATCTTGACGGGACGCCCCTCGAGGAACTTTTCCTGTGCATTTTCATGAGCGGAGAACCGACGATAGGATTCCCTTCCGGCTACTTCACGCAGAGCCTCGGAGGTTATCGTCTCACCGTGGAAACTCAGATAAGCGGCCTGACGCAATGGGATCATATCGTTGTCGTCGACACTGTGCCGGATGATAAATTGAAGTAGAGGCGTTCTATCCTCTCCGAACGATTCCTGCCGGGAAGGTATATCCTCGGGTCGCACCCCTTCGTAGTGCAGGATAATATTGTCCGGCACGAAGGGTTGCTGCATGGCATCCTTGATACTTTGCTCCATGAACCGTTGCAGATCGCCCCGGCGGATACCGCCAGAATCGGTCACGGCCATACGTCGCAACGTATTGTCGGGCGTCAGTTCGAGGTAGACTTCTTTACCGGCGTTTCCGCTTGATGTATGATAAATCTTAGCCATAACTATTGCCTATTAAGTACAGCTTAAAGCCGGCGGGATTTGTCGCTCCATTGCCGGGATTCCTGCCGTTGCCGCATATCCTCCTGATGTTCGGGCAACCTGTAGGGACGAGCAAGCGTAATATTATATTCGGTTTGCAGCAGCCGGTGCGCCTGCATCTGTATCCGGTGGCGGATCCTAACGATATCACCAAGAGCCGCGTTGCGTTCCCGCTTTTCGAACCACTTCGCTGCAAAGGGGTCGAGAGACCGCATCGCGGAATGCGAAGGGTGTTGTATCCGCTGGACCGCACACTCTAACTGCTGCGCAAGCGGCAGCATCCGCCGAGCGGTCGACGGCAGAAAATAACGCTTCAGCTCCCCGGACGGAGGCAGCGTGCCGGTTTCCATCGCCAGACGCAGGTTATCCGAATCGATCATGTCAGGTGTTCTTTCTTCTTTCATTGTTGACATGAATTATTTAATGCGTAATACCTTGCGTTTCTCCGGCTGATTTTTCACTTGCGAAGATTGCTGTCGTACGGAAGTCCCGGTCAGCTGCGGTTCGGGAATCGTGATGCCGTACTTGTTGCGCAGAATATCGCGGGCCAAGAGCTGCTGCCGGTTTTGAATGCGGTAGAAACGTTCTTCGTCGCCGGGAGCTTGTCTTTTGACCCTTTCCAACTCTCGGTCCAGACGAGCAAAGGTTCTCCGGTCGGGATGGTCCGCGTAGACCGGATCCCGCTGGAAATTCTGCGGGCAACCGTACTCAGCGATAAAGATCAAGGTAAAAAGTTCATTGTTCCGCGGCGAAACCTGTAGGCCGTTGTCCTCGATGAAATAGTGGAAGTCATGGTAAGTCGGACGCAGGGTATAAACTCCTTGTCTTTCCCGCATCCCGTTGTCTTGTAGCAGCTTATCCACAGGATGCCACAGGGCCTTCTCCGGCAGGAACTGTCCGTTGTCCGGAGCGAACATATATCCGACACGGGAGAGGATTTCCTGCCGGTCTTGATGCGGGACCGCCATTTCGTACATCCGGATGTGGCCGAATTGCCGGGCCGTTAGCGTGAAATAATGGTTGGCAACATATTGCAAAAACGACCGTAACCGGTTCGGGTAATCCGCATAGGGCAACAGTAGCGCTCCATGTGCGGTTTCGACAACCTGCAGCTGGTTCGCGGCGCTGTCATTCTGCAAGTCCTTCATGCACTGGTCCACTCCCTCCCGGATATCTTCCCGGAGCTCGATGCCCGGATCCATATATTGCTTCAACCTCTGCAAATCCCTTATATCCTCGATATTCTTGAGCACATACAGCAGCGCATCGAACCTGCGCAGGGAAAAGTCACAGGAGGGCTGCGGGCATCTCTCCCGAATAAACTCCTGCAATCTCTGCGGATCGTGCAGAGCATCCGGCCCGGGAACGTCACTCCCGATGTCATACCGGCATACACGCAGGTTGGGAAAGGTCCCGGATGAAAGAACTGCATCCCGTTCCGCCTGCAAATAATCCATAAATATGCGGTCGGCCCCGGCGCTGTCCGTGATTTCGGATTCGCATTTCACGTTCGCGGGGATGCCGAACGGATCATAGGTTACCAGCATGATATTCTGTACATTCTTGTTTCTCATGAAATAAGACTGTTAAAGATGAATTTTCGAAGAGGGTTTGCGTTGCGGTTTTTCCTCCCGCCGCTCTTTGCGTAGATTATACACTTGGGAGGGCGGCAGGTGGTAGTGCTTCTCGAGGATCTCGGCGGCCCGGTCCCTGATCTGGCGCTGCACGGCATAGATATCCTGCCGGGAGGCACGGGAATCTTTCGATAACGCATCGAGCCGGTCAGAGAGGGGCTGGAACTCTCCCTGCGCGAGCAGCGGTATGCGCCGGTTCTCGTTCCACCGGGGGATACTGCCCAGCGCCCGCATGTAGAGCAGCCGCATCACCTGCACGTTGTGGACATTGGTCGTCAGGCGGAACATATTGACAAAGCTGTGGAACATATCGTAGTCCTGCTGAACGGGATGCGAGCGTAAAGCCATCTGATCTTCGAACAAGGCCCTGTCCTGATACTGTGCCTTATGGGGAATAAAGGCATAGTCGTACAGGGAGAAAGCATGGGGCTGCCTCCGGTAGGAGGTCCTAAGTGCCTCGGTCGGATGCTCGACCAGGTATTCGCGCACGTAACCGATCTCCCGACCCTGCGGGGTGAAGTAGTTATCGGCCAGGTATTGCAGATAAGCCTGCCGACACTCCATTCCCCAGCCGTCACGGCCGAAGATCAGAACTCCCTTTTCGGTTTCGATGGCGCTGAGCGCCTTAGTTTCCTGATGATCGATAAGACGCTGGCACTTCAGCATTTCGCGCGTATGAGAGTCGTCGCCGAGACGATTAATGATCCCCGTAGCGATATATTGTTCCAGATACTGCTCTTCATGGTTGTCGAACAGGTATTCCAGTGCCCGCAGATTGATGATATGCGTGGCCGTGCCGCCGGCCATACGGATCTTATCCATAAAGGAGTCCCCGCTCAAGTTATTGGCCGCACGGATATCGGGCAGGCGTTCCGGATCGGGAACTTCATAACGGACGACATGGTAGTCGGCAGGGAGGTAATCGCCTTTTTGAGCCATTTCGTGTACGCGGCGCAGGTACTCGGCGAACGTTCGTTCGCGCAGCCAGCCGGCCGTGGTGGGCGCGATATCAAAGGTGACGTGCAGCGGCCGGGCCAGGTCGTCCGGCCCGTCCTCGACCACGTAAAAGCACGTAGTCAACTGATTATAATCCTGAGTTGGCATAGACTATCGGGTTAAAGATGGATTTTAGGGCTGTTTTTCGGTTGGATTCCACCGGGGTCGATCCGGCAATTGAGGTGCGGATGGTCGGGGTTGTGAACGGCGATGCCGTATTTCTCCCGCAGCAGGCGACCGGCCAGAAGCGATTCGGACGCCGTGAAAGCAGTTTATCGGCTGCGTCAGCAAAAGCACGATTACGTTGTTCCATAGGGTTATCTCTTTATTCGGTGTTTATTTATCGGTTTTATGGCGGCAGACTGCCGGCGTACCATCCTGCGCGAATCGCCGGAATCGGGAACGATATCGTAGCGATCCCGGAGCAGCCTTTCGGCCTCCCGGCGGGCCCGGGCGTCGAGTTGCGAGCGGTTGATGTTGCCATACTGAGACACTCCATGCACTATCTGCCGATACAAAGCGGAGTCTATCTCGGAAAAACCGGAACGCAGCGAGGCTGGATATTCCCTCTGGTCGGCAAAGCCGGCCAAGTAGCCCTCTTCTCGGATTTCGAGCAACTGCACGATATTGCGGTTAGACTGCGAGAGGTGCAGGTCGTATTGCCCGACAAACGTGCGAAAGCTACGGGAATCGATCCCCAGCGGTTGGCTCTCCAGCAGCCGGTGTCCGTGCAGGATGCCGGGATCGAGGTATGCCTCTTTCCGCCGGACGAAGGAGCCGTCCAGCGCCGAGAACATTCGGTGCTGCCGGCAGGCCAATTGCCGGAGCGTGTCGTCGCTCCGAAGACCATATCGCTCCATGTATCCGAGCGTTTGCCCGTAGGGTTTGAAGTAATGGTCGGCAACGTATTGCAGATATTCCTTCATATACAGCTGTCCGAAACCCGATCCGTCGAACAGCAGGACGCCGCGTCGGGTGCCCAGCGCCTGCATCGAAGGACGGGTAAGCGTGTTCTGTTCTTGTTTTTGACGGTCGGAGAGTCATGCGTCGATGACTTTCTGACGCGGATGAACGCCCTTTGCAGCATCGCTTAACTCCTTCAGTACAGGCTGACCGGACCAGCTGCTAATGCAGTGAACGATCCGGTACGGCAGGTCGTACATTTTCGCCGGAGTTTGCCGCAGGAGAAATTCCGCCAAGGTATCGCCGTCGCAGCATAGTGCCCGGGCCGTAGCCACCGACAACCGCTCTCCGGTCATATCATAACAGCAAATTTTACCGTGAGGCACATACCATCCGCTACGGTTCACCTCATAAACCCCACGGATAAAAGCCATAAAGGGCATATTGACCCGTTCGGCAGGAATGGGACTGACTTCGGCCTTCTGAGGATAGCCCAGCTCGTCATGCAGTACGAAAAGGCTACCAGCCCTGTGTGTTTGATTATCAGATTCCATGATCGAAGTTAATGTAGCGATGGCTTATGTTGCTTTATACGTTCCGGAATTTTAACATCCACCCCGAAGCTCTCTTTAAGCATACGGACCGCATTATTGCGGACCGAACGGGCAGAGCCACTCTCGACAATACTGAGCAAGGCGCATATATCGATGTTCCGGTCCGAGATACTCAGGTTGTAGCGATCGATGAAGGTGCGAAAATCCTTTGAATTATGACCCAAAGGCAAACGGTACATCTCCTGTGTCGGAGGTTCTCCTTCGAGTGTACACTGTCTATAATCGAGCCTCTCGGGTATCAGGGTGAAATCCGGAAGGCCGAACATCCGCCGTGACTCCACACCCAGAGCATGAAGCTGGGGGCTGCATCCCCGGATAACCCACGTTTCCAACGAGGTGATGTCTTTGTGGTCCGGATCGAAATAGTGGTCGGCCAGGTATTGCAGGTACCCGCGGTGGCAGCGGTTTCCGTAACCGGTATGCTCCAGCACGATGCTGCCGCGGGGTGTGGTGTCGACAATCACCCCGCGCTGATGCATGGGTTGTTGTAACTGTTCCCGGTGAGATATTACGCATTGCTCGATCCGTTCATGCAGTTCCGCATCCGGCCTACGGGAATCGTATGTCCGGCGCAGAATATCCATCTCGGAATGGCCCGGCATGTCGCTAAAGCAGAGGAATACGGTCATGGCTGCGATCAGCGAATACTCCTCACGGAGCTGTCCACCGTGTTTATCGATAAAACGGGCAAGGGTATCCGCATCGGGATCGGCCCACGAAAAACGGTGCAGCGGAGCGTCGTCATCGAAATCGTACCGGCAAAGACGGTAATCGGGCACGGTCGCCCGAATATTGTTGATATGCACCTCTTCCCGGACATAACCCTCGAACGCCCGGTCGATCTGAGGATTGCGCTCCCAATCGATACAGGGGCGCAGGTGAACGGGAGTTCCCGTCTCGTCCAGCGTGGCGAACAAGGATTTGTGAGATGGAGCTTCCGATTGGGTATCTTGCCGTAATGCAGTATCGTTCATAAATAGGTAAGGTTTTATAGTTTGCATGATCCGTTTATCGGGCGGCGGGAAGCAGCCGAACAGGATCGCACGCTTCTCTGGCCCGATTCATGCATAGTATGGTCAGGCCGCATCTTCTCCTGCTCGGGCAGGTAAAGACAATGACCTTCACCAAGCACCATGCGGTGGTAGATGTTCAGCTCGACACCCTCCACCCGAACGCTCCAATCCCGATTGGCCAGAATCAGCGGCAGGGTGCGCCGGCCCCGGTCATCTCCGGAGAAGAAAAGCAAGCCACGGAAGGTTTCGATGGCCGTGTGCCGATTATCGGTAGCAGATCGGACGGGCATTTTTTTAATGGGGTTTTATGGAGTTGTTTCGTTTGGCAGACTGATTCTCCCGCTGCGTGCGACGGGAAGCGTGCGCCTGCCGCATCGACTCTTTCTCTTTTTGGGAGAGTGTGGTACTGCGCTCGAAGAGAAATTCCATGCCCCGTTCGGCGGCGCTCATCTGAACGCCTGTGGTGACTTTCTTCCCGTTCGCGGAGGTAAAGGTGACCTTCACTTCTTTCCCCGCTACATAATCATTGAACTCCTGTTCACTCAGCATGTAGTCCTTGACCTTCCGCACCAGGTTGGCCCGATCCCTCCGAAGACCGAACATTTCGTTGGTGAGCGGATCTTTCGAAACATAACACGGACGGGTTTCCATCGTGGAGTAGTCTACGATCAACTCAGGGGTATGACCCAGGTTGCCGGTCGTGTTCAGATTTTTGATATCGTCGGCCGTGAGTTTATACCCCCGGAACTCCTCCCCTTCCCGCAGAGCCCGGCGAACGAAGTGCACATCGAATTTGACGCTGCCGTCCTCTGAACGGTAAAGCGAGAGCTTGGCATCGCCCCTTTGACGCCCCAACTCGGACTCGAAGCGAATAGGGACTAATGAGGTCGATTGCCGCCCCTGAAGCATGCGTTCCAGATTATTGCCATAGCGCAACTGGTCGGGAGTGATCCCATAACGCTCGGCCTGCCGCCAGTCGATCTCCCGCTCGTTGAACAGGTGCTCGTTATAGATACGATGGCTGGAGAGGCTGCGCCGTGCCGACTCATCCTCCGAGTGCAGGCAATCCTCGATCTGCCGGGCTGCCACCTCCGGCTTCGTATCTTTGGGCATATGGTAGAACAGGAAGCCCGAAGGGTTGTTGAACTGGTACATGAAGTTTTTGCCGAAATTGCTCAGGATATTGCCGTGCCGGTCGACTTTCATAAAATGGTGGCGGTTCTCCCCAGAGGCCTCCTCCAGCGTGAGGTTCCCGTCGGCATCGATGCCGGTAACGCCTTTGGCGCGCTTCTCTTTCTTGTCGTAGGCCATCAGGTAACCGGCATGATCTACGGACTGCTCTTGCTGAGCTGTATTCATCTGATCCATATACTCGATTTTTTATGGTTAAGCGGAACATTCCGGGGATAAAAATAGAGGAAGATTTCTATATTTGTCCTCAAATCCATTGAGTATGAGGTTGTTGTCTGCAATAGTCCTGTATTGTCTGGGAATGTCCGGTTCGCTGTGAGAGCCCAAAATTCCTCACCATTGCCGCGTCAGAGGCAGATCGACTCGCTGATGTGCAGGGTACGTACTCCCCGGCAAATGCAACAGGTCATCGACAATCTGAAGACAACTCCGAACGAGATGACGGCATATCCGTTACTGTTCCCGTTGGACGGACGCAGCTGCTCGTATCGCATCAGTTCGGGATTCGGGGAAAGAGCTCATCCGATATATGGAGACAGGCGGATGCATGCCGGGATAGATATCGCAGTATCAGCAGGGGTACCGGTCTATGCCGCTGCGGACGGTGTGGTTACCCGTGCCGGATATGACCATGGATATGGCTGGATGGTGGAGATACGACACCGGGCCGGTTTCACGACCCGTTATGCCCACCTGAGTAAAGTATGGCTATCGGCCGGAGACTCGGTTGTCATCGGAGAACACCTGGGAAATATAGGCCGCAGCGGAATGGCAACGGGATATCACCTGCATTTCGAGGTGCGAAAAGACGGCAGGCTATGAAACCCAATGGAGCTATTCAGGATAGTATTCCCTAACGACCCATATCCGTAATCTTTGGAGATCGAATCCGTCTTACCACCACTGTATCAGCAAAATAAATCCGCAAAGATTTGATACGCGCGCAAAGATCTATTTACTTTGCAATAAACCCTTTAGCAGATGAAAACCTATGATTATTCAGAGAAATACGCAACCTGTGCGGTGTGCGGGGATATTCACGGAGAGTTCGACTTTCTGGTCGGGAAGATGCTGCGCATGGAGCTTACCGATACGTTGGTTATCGTCGCCGGGGACTGTGGCATCGGTTTCGACACTCCCGGATATTACCGCCGGACCTATCAGCGTATCGCTAAGACACTCAAAAAACTGAACAGCAGTTTGCTTCTGGTACGTGGCAACCACGACGACCCGGAGTTTTTCCAACGGGAGAGGATCGTCTTTCCCCGGATGAGAACCCTGCCTGACTATTCGATCATCCGATTTAAAGACCGCACAATCCTATGCGTCGGTGGCGCCATATCCATCGACCGGCTGTACCGCATCGATCAAATGAGAATTCTTGCGGATTCAGGTCGTGCGCCCCGGAAACTCTATTGGGAAAACGAGACCCCGCAGTTTGACGAACGTGAGATGAATGCGATTAAGGAAGCGGGACTGCGCATCGACACGGTCGTGACGCATACAGCCCCCTCATTCTGTTACCCCACGACCAAAAGAGGAATAGAGATGTGGATGGCCTACGATCCGAATCTGGAAAAGGATATAGATGAGGAACGTGCGACGATGGATCGACTCCATAACCGCTTACTCTCGGACGGACATCCACTCACCCAATGGTACTACGGCCACTATCACTGCACTTCCAGTGATCGGATCGATGGAGTCGGTTTCTACTTGCTGGACATCGGGCAAATCCGGGAAGTCCCGATATCCCGGTAAATCTTCCCGATCATCGATCCGAAAAAATACTACCGCCCGCATGCTTAATCATGAAGCGCGCGGGCTATTAGCGGTGGCATCCATACGTCTGACAATCCGGACTCATGGAAACCATTAAACGATTACGGTGCGACGATGCGCCGCTTTTTAATATCGTATTTGCCCAAAGGACCATTGATATTCTCCAGATGCACATATTTCTGATCTACTCTGCACAAAGCTTCATTAGGCTGTTGGTAGATTAAACCGTTATTCTGACAATAACGAACATAAGCCTTGACTGCGGTTTCGAAAATCGAATCTTCCATATAGATCGGTTTTGTTACTCAAATATAGGGAATTTCCTTGTCTACCCTTGACTGCTTTGATTATTTTTTACCTACTTTGAAAAACATAAAATTTAAGTAGAAATTATTGTTTTTAGAATGAATTGGGGTCGTTGGAGCTACTTCAGTAAACTCATTATATATCTTTGTTTATTGCCGATTTAGTTGTATTGAATGTGTCGATTTGCCATTCCTCAGGAGATTGTTCTAAGAATTTTTGCTCATACTTAGAAGCATTTTCTATATCGCCATATGCTAAATAGGCATTCGATAATGTCGCATATTTCCATAATAATTCTTCCGGATCATTCTGTTCTAATGATTTTAGTATCAAATACACTATTTCTTCAAACACCTTTTTGGCCCCTATTTTATAATATATACTTTCCTCACCAGTCTCTTTTTTTGCCATTTCCAACAAACACAGGGCATAATTCTCCCCTGTGTAATAATCTTTATAGAGATTCCAACCTTTACTATAAGAATCAATAGCTCTATCTAAGTAACTTGCATCCCGTGTCTCTATCCATAAACACTTATTAATGGCTCCTAATATACCAGTTGTTTCTGTATCACAAGCGTCTTTGATAGGTTCGATAATTGTTAATGCATCTGTTAAAGCAGCCAATATTGACGGGCTCTTACTTTTGTATATACAAAAAGCCTGCTGTTGAATATAATATTTTTCATTTTCAACTTTTTGACTAAGCTCCTTCCATATTGCTGCGGCCTCTAAGAATTTATTATCACTCATATATTCTTTGGCCTTAGAAGTTAAAATATAGATGGAGTTTTCTTTCTCTCTATGCTCACCTATAATCTCTGCCAAATCCTCTTCCGATATGACGGGTTGAATTGCTCGAGGAATGTATATGTACAGCGGACTATCTATTTTAGGCTTTTGAGTAATAGCCGTAATAAGTTTTGTCAACTCTTCTTTGCATCGCTTTGCTTCATCATTTGAAATTTCATTTCCCAAGTGTTCATAATTGAGAACCCTATTATGGTTAAAATCAAATGGAATATTGCCTTTTCCTTCTTTTATAATAATGGTAGAGTGCTTTTTAAGTGTGTGTCGAACTCCTAATTCATAAATAGCATTAGGATTATTGGTCGAAACGTCTGCTATAACTATATCCGCTCGATATAAAAGAGCATACATACTTCTATCAATCAGACCTGTTTCTGTAATTTCGTCTGCACGAACACATTCCATATCGCATGCTGTTACGGCAGGGCGAATGATATGCTGATATGTTTGATCTAAGTCAATAGTTCTATTTGTCTCCGGGTCTTTCTTTTTTCCGAACCCCATTACAACAAAGCAAATCTTCCTATCCATATTTATAACTATTTAGGATATACAATCACATCATCTGCGATAGGTTGACCTCGCTTATTAAATGCTTTTTCTATGTATACATTGGGAGCTGTCGCAAAATCTTCCCATTTGACGAGAACGCAATATCTGTCTTCTTCAGAATACGCGCATTTACCATGGTTGTTCAAATAGTAATTCCGTCCAAACTCTTTGATTACGGTACTATCATTTATGTCTATAATATTATGCGAGCCTTTACAAACAACACATGACTCTGTTCCTTTATATATTGTACTATACATTTGAGGTAAAACTACTCCCAATATTCCATTTCTCGTATTTCCCCTGCCATTATATAGCGACGCTTGTAGTTCTCTTTTAATATATTTTTGTTCTTCCCAACCCCGACTTTCGGAACTATATTGTCCTATTAAGAAAATAGTGACTGTTGAATCAGAAAGATAGTCCTCTCTAATTTTCCTCATTATATAATCTTCATTATCTGAATCGATAGGCGTATTTAATGATTTGTCAATCATATCCACCTTATCCTTATTAGCCCAACTTTGTATTACTGCTTTATAGGTTTTGTCTTCCGCTTTGAAAGATATATAGCATTTGTGTCCCATGTTATTAATTGTTTGTTTCATAAAGATATACAATAATGCAAAACAAAACGAAATAGGACAGATTATTTTTTCATAAAAAATAATTTTGATTTTATGATATGCGAAGTTTACCAAGGTTAAGACACTATTGTTTGTCTGCTATGTTTGTCAATGACGTCTGACCATCTTAGATAGTGTGGTTTGTTTAGCTAGAACTTGTATTGCATTAACTACATATATGAAATTCAGGAAAAAATCATAGAAGTGTATTGATTAAAAGCGTAAATTGGAGTGACCCGGTATTGAACGTACTCTTCAATATATGGTAAACAAAGATTAATGGCAGAAAATGTTTTACCTCAATTCGTCAATATCATTCAAAAAAATGATGTGGAAAGGAGATTTTTATTAGAGTGAAATAAAAGACACCAAAAGATTGGTTTGAAAAAATTCCAAACGTATTTACCATCATTAAAGTAATTATTAGCTTTTTGATTACATTTACACGGTGTTATTTGAAAGCAACATAGCGAAATGCTGAAATTTGCACGATTTCCAAATCGTTACCGCTATTTCTCAAATATTCCGTTAAATATTTCTTTGTTCAAATGGTTGTGCCAAACCGTTGAAAATTTAAAATAAATCGGGGCCAAATATTTGGTCCCGATCTATTCTTAATAATTAGTAATCAGCAGTTCGTTAACGAATTCCCGCTTGGCGGCTACCGAGCAGATGCTGCGATAGACGTTCACACGCCGGATTTTGTAGTGGGCATACAGGTCGTCGAAGAAGGTGTTCTCCGGGTCCTTTTGCCTCGGGTCGGAATTCGAGAGCATTCACTTTACGCCCATCGAGTCGAGTTCCTCACAGAACCCGGCCAGAGCGACCTGCTCTGGATCGTCGAACCGGTCCGGCATGTAGGGCGTACAGTCACCCGATCTGCTGACCGGCTTATACGGAGGATCGAAATAGAAGAACGACCGCTCCGAAGCATACGGCAAGCTCTGCCGGTAATCCCCATCGAGGATCTCCACGCCCTGAAGCAACCGGCTGTCGGCCATGATCAGCTCCCAATCCAGCAGGTTCGTACGCTTTCAGTTGCCGAAACTCATGCTAAGTTCCCCCTTGCGGTTGACCGAGTGGAGGGCGTTGTAACAGGTGCGCATCAGAAAGACGAACAGCGCGGCCCGCACCAAATCATCCAATCCGCCCGCATTATAGCGGGTACGCTGCTCGAGGAAATACTCCTTACGCGGCTCGTATCCCGCCAGATCGCCATAGTAGCTTTGCAGGGCCAGAAGCGCCCGGATCAGCTCCTGCGGCCGGTCGCGGATCATGCGGTAGACGTTGATCAGGTGCTCATTCGAGTCGTTAATGACACACCTCACCTGCGGGAAGTTTTGCCGGATTCAGAAGAAGAGGGCACCGCCTCCGACAAAAGGTTCGACATAGGTTTCCATCCCGGCGAAATCCGCAGGCAGCGACTCGCTCAGAATGGGCAGCAGGCGGCGCTTGCCGCCTACCCACGGGAAACAAGGGCCTCCCGCCGGTTTTTCCTTTTCTTTCATGATAGGTAAACAATGATTAAAAAATAAAATGAATTAATTCTGCGCCGTCTCCTCTATAAGGTGGCGCAGTGAGGGGTCGTTTTCGATACGGGCCATTTCGCTGGTGATAATCTGCTTCACGTCGGCTTTGATCTGGTAGTAGTTACGCTCGATCTCCTCCTTCATGTGGTCTTTACCGTCAGCTCCCGTAAAATCCGTGATAATAGGGATAGGTTTGTAACGTTTGGTTTCGGCAGCCACCTTCGCATTGTCGACCACGATCTGGGCATGGAATATTTTCTGATCGATCTTCTCCCCGACGTTATCCGATACGGAGCCTACGAACGTGCCCTGACTCAGGTTGGAAATCTTCGAGGCCGGGATCAGCGAGTCGAGCTGGGTAGAGATATTGGTCGAGGTATCCTCCTTGGTCATATTGATCGACTGGCGCCTCTGAAGCACCTTTCCGAACCGCTCCGAAAGGGTCTTGGCCGTCTCGCCTACGACCTGGCCTGCGAAGATATTGCCAATGGTGTTCTGGATTACTTTCGCCTCCTTGTCGCCGTAATCCCGGACCAACTGTGAGAAGTCCTGTGCTCCGAGACAGACGGCCACCTTGTTGCTGCGGGCCGTAGCGATCAGCGTATCGAGACCTCGAAAATAGATGGTAGGAACCTCGTCGACGATGATCGAACTTTTGAGACGCCCCTTCTGATTGACCAGTTTGACGATCCTTGCATTGTAAAGTCCAAGGGCTGCCGAGTAGATGTTCTGCCGATCCGGATTATTCCCTACGCATAACACTTTCGGTTCTTCGGGGTTATTGATATCCAGCGAGAAGTCGTCCCCGGACATCACCCAATACAATTGCGGGGAGATCATCCTCGAAAGCGGAATCTTGGCCGAAGCGATCTGCCCTTGGAGCTGCTCCTGCGCTCCGCCCAACCATGCGTCCATAAACGGAGAGAGGTAATTCTCCAATTCGGGATATGAGGTCAGAATAGTGAAGACATCCGAGTATTTCTTATTCAGCAGCTCGATGGCATGCGGGAAAGTGCAGTACCGGCCACTGTCGTAGATTTTCAGGAATCATATAATGGCTGCCAACAGGATGATCGGACTTTCGACGAAAAAATCGCCGGCCCGGGTGATCCATGTTTTGTTCAGATTGAGCATCGTGACATAGGCCGATTCATAGGCGTCGGCGATATCGCTCATAAATTTCGGATTGATCGGATTACATCGATGGCTGCGTCTGGGATCGTCGAAGTTCAGCACATAGAATTTAGGCGCAACGGTATAGTTTTTCCGGTGGTGCAGCAGATGGTTGTAGGCTATGACACTCAGGTCCGGAAACTTGAAGTCGTAGATATACATGGCGAAACCCTTCTCGATCTGCTGTTTGATGAAGTTGTTGATCACAGCGTAGGACTTCCCGGAACCGGGCGTGCCGAGGACCGCTGTCGCCCGGAAGGGGTTGACGACATTGATCCACCCATCGTGCATCCGGCCCTGATACCGGAATTTTGTGGATAGGTTGACCGAATATTCATTGGTCAGCAGCCGCGTTTCCTGCATGAAAGATTCGTTCTCGTCGTTGAACACGTCCTCCATCATGTTGTTTTTCAGCAGGCGACTGATCCACACCCCGGCGGTCATGAGGAACATGTATCCGGCCCCGAGCGTCGTGACATAAAAAATCGTTACTACGGCCGAGGTGAAGCGCAGGTATAGCAGCAGGCCGCTGCCGAAATAGAGCAGCGTGCCGACAGCCAGGTATATTCCGATTTGCCTTCAGGTGATGGACGTGTCCTTGCGTCCCCTGACGCCGAGACAGGAGAAAGCGAGGAACAGCAGTGCGAAGAGTTTCGTATGAAGCGGCGAGGAGTAGAAACCCGTGCTTTGCTGGAAGTTCAGCAGGATCCGGTCGACGATGCCGAACGTTCAGCCCTGCGAATCGAAGAACGGGTAACAGAAATAATAGACGTGCGTCAGCAGTACGATGATGCTGAGCGCCCGCATGAAGTCGAGGTTCTTTTTCAGTCCTATGGTTTCGTTGGCTGACATGGTAGGTTAAAACATAAGTCGGAAACTCTTTTTATTCGATTTTTTGTGCCCGTCGATTTCCTCTTTCAGGGTCTTGGCATGTTGAGAGGCCATAAAATCCCGGAACGGACGGTTATCTTCTCTATCTTGGCTCTCTTGCAGAGACTGGATATAGGCTTCCCTGTCCTGCCGATGTATCTTGGTCGGGATCAGGCCGTGGCAGAACTGGATATAATTCATCAGCAGACGGGCAGTCCGGCCGTTCCCGTCAGCCCACGGATGGATGGTCACCAGATTCAGATGGGCATCGAAACTGAGGTTATAGATATCCTCCATAGATGCCGCCTGAGCCAACTTGTCATTAAGGATTTTACACATACTTTCTACCGCCTGCGGAACTTTCTGATAGTTCATATAAGATTTACCTCCATAACCGGCCGTTACACCGCACAGACGGAAATCTCCCGCTGCCGTATTGAAAGTGCCGCCCATCGTGCTCATCTCGCCTCCGGTGGATTTCATAACCAGAGCATTGAACCGTCTCAGCAATTCCGGAGTTATGCAAACATTTTGCCTCTCCGCCATCTCGGTCGCAAACTCGTAGGCGCTTTTCAGATCCAGGTTCATCAGGTTTTGCACCATCGGCTTACCGGCGGCGATACCCTCGTCGAAAAGCATCTGGGTTTCCGCTTCGGTCAGCGTGGAGCCTTCGATGGCTGTCGAATGGGTGATAATCGAATAGATATAAAACTTTCGATAATCGATGGATTCCGTTAAATGGAGTTTCCGATACTCGTCGGTCAACCTGTAAATAACCGGCCAGATATGTTCTGCTGTTTTCATATTGTCTACATTTTTATCGTATTCATCAAAACATTTCGACACCTTCGCACAAAGGGATTTGGAACCGTATATGGGAAGTAGCTTTTCTATTTCTCCCCTGTCCAACAGACTCAAATTGTCAAAGTAATAATTGTCGGTCAGATACAGCATATCCAAAAAAGCCCGTTCCGCAGTTGCGATATGGATGACTCCCGTCTGCCGGATTCCCTTAGTTTGGACGATGATCTCATTTTTGAGTTTCCGGTAACGGTACGAGCGCCCGTCGATCTCCATGCTGCGGCTTAAGTAACTGACAGCCGTCAGCCGCGAGTCGCACTGGAATACAACGCCCGCTTTTTGCAGCACATATTCCAACGAAAGATACGAAGGAGAATACAGGATATTGCTCAGCTCCTCCGGGTTATAGCCCTCTTTAGCGTATATCCCTTTGCGGGGGTTGAGCAACCGTCCGGTACGCACGTAATAGTTCAATCGCTGTCCCAGTCTAAGGGGATCGCTTTCTCCGGTGAGCAAGGCAACGTCCCGCAGCCGGAAGACTGTATGCGGATTATTATAGAGCAGATAAATCAAATCTACACTCTTATTACGTGTACTATTCATCGCAATATTTTAAATGTTCAGTTCACAAATATACGGCCAGATTTTGATTAAGAAGCTATATCCAAACAATAAAATTCATATTAACGGTCGTTACCGTTTCAACTATGCTTATAATTGCTGCCCTTTTTTCTTCTTTTTCTTTTTGCGCCCATAGGGGTTCCTCGGCTCGGGATCTTCGAGAAAGGGGTGCGGGTACGACTCGAAGGTAAACAGGTCGAGCATGGCCTCCGAAAGCGACATCCCATCCCGGGCAGTGTGCCGGTCTTCTTGCTCCAGAGGGTGCGTATCGCCGTATTCTAAAGGGTGGTACTGTCTGTTTATCGCCGTTGCCGAACACTCTTTACCCAACGCAGAACCTTTGAACACGCACCGGCTTCGGTGGTCGATATAGGTCACACCGTAAAGGTGTCCGGCATCGTTCTGCCACAACACAGCGTCGATGTTCCGTGTCTTGAGTGTATCCACGAAAGCCTCTTTCGTCGGAGCGAACCGCAAGGCTTCCGCAATGGTTTGTCGGAGCTCCGGCGAAGGCGGATGTTTTGTCAACCAGCCCTTGTTCATGCCGATCTTGCGTTGCAAAGCCGGCAACCCGGTACTCTTGCCGATGCTGCTGGACTTGATACCCAGACCGACCCGGTTACCCTTTTCGTCCGTAGCTGCGTAAACCACCCCGGCGTAATCCCTGCCCGCCGCCTGACCGCGGATCTCTTCGAGGGTAACGCGATACAACCCCAACACGGCCTTGAATTCCTTGAGCGACTGAAAGCGGTACTGTTGCAGAACGCCTTTTACGACATTTGCAATCTGCCGCTTCAGATCGGAGGCTTTGTAGTCGACCGCCGTGAGTGGCTGACGGTAACTGTAATCCTGTTTCTCGGCCGGATGCAGGCCGTATTTGCGTTCCAAATGGCGGCATATCGACCATGAACGTTTCCAGATTCGGAAGTCGTTGATCTTGCGGCCCTGCTCGGTGATGCAGGTCGTGAGAATATGAAGGTGGGGCCTGCCGATATCCTCGTGTTTGTAGATGATATAAGGTTGGTTCCCGTAGCCGAGTTTTTTGAGATATTCCCGTGCGATCCGTTCCAACTGTTCATCGGAGAGCTTATCTTTCGGCGAAGGGTTCAGCGAGATATGCACGACCGGGTTTTCGACCCGGTGGTTGGCCTCCAGATACGGTTCGAACGAGCGCATGCAATGCCCGACACCGGGAGGCCCCTTCGGAGGCTCCATGATACGGTTTCATGCCAGCACGTGGGCCGTATCCTGATCTATCTTCTCCTGATTATATGCGAGGGCACCGTACAGAGAGGCCCCAGTAGTGATCTTGGCGATCATACACTCTATCTATTACACATACACAGCATTCTTATCCCGGTTCTCTATTGCCCGCGCAAGTATTTTTGCTCGAACTCTTTGCTCAAATGCAGGATCTCTTTATTGGTTTTAACCAGCTCCATCGTGTACCGCTCCAGTTTGTAAAGCGCCGCAAGGGCTTTCCTTTCCGGCAGGCCGGAGTTGATGGCTTTGACCACTTGGTTATAATTCACGCCTACAGCCCTATATTGGCTTTGCAAATTGGTCAGTTTCACATAGTAGTCCATCGCCCCCTTGTCGATCCTGACCACCTTGAGCGGACGATCGAAAATGGCTGAGAGGATGAACTCCGATTTGGTTTTAGCCCCTGAGAGTTCATAGAGCCTTTCGAACTCGATGTTCTGCCGCTCGTCGAGTCGGAATCCATAATAATACGAGTGCAGGTTTTCCTGCTGCTTGGGACGGCGCCCGCCCCTTCATTTCTTTTCCGGATCTGCTGCCGGAGATAATTTCTTGGTGATCTTGGCCATATATAATCTATTAAAGTCGTTTTCTGAACCGTCGATTCGATTTGGAAGGTTTGACTTTGGCCGGAAAATTTCATTCCGTCGTTATACGCCTTTGGGGACCGGCATGCAAAGTACGCTCCAGCTCGTCAAGCTGTCTGACGTATTTTTCAGGGTTACTCTCTTTAAGTCGGCAGATATTGAGTAGCTTCCATCGCACTGCCGGATACCGGCCGTAATCTCTCCCTTCCCATTTAGGGCTTCCGGAAGAAAATGACAGCAAGAATTCTTTGTCTTCGGGCGTCAACGAAGCATTTACCGTTTTTATGAGTTCCGCCCTTACTGTTTTGTATTCTCCATACCCAAAAGGATGGTCGGTCATCCCACCGAATTGACTCTCCAAAACTGCGGATTGGTCTATCATATTTGGATTCAGCAATTCGGCTATGGGCCGTTTACTGCACAGAAGAAAAAACAGAGTTCCTTCTTTTATTTCAGGGGTATAACCAACCATGCGGAGAAGATTTCCGACATCGAACAAATCACGGGGATGCTGCCGGTCCAGTGCCGCAACGATTTTACCGCCCCACAACTGTTTATGGGGTACGACCCTGACTTCACAGAATTTATCGAAAGTTTCCTGAGCCTTATCGCACAATACCATGAATTCCGTACCACCGATAATGCCCCGGTTAATCTGGTTCACTTCGATTTTAACGGTTACCTCACGGGATGTGCAGATGAGCTTAAGTTCTTCTCCTGCACGCTCCGGATCATCGAAATGGAGCAGCGGCATACGTTCCCCCAACCGATCCTTTACCCGTTCCAATGCTGACCGAATTTCTCGCAGATCAGCATTTCTGTCGTCACTGGCCTGAATATAGGTCAGATCGATATCTACAGACAGTCGGGGCATATTCAGGCAGAAAAGGTTGATGGCCGTTCCACCGTGTAGAGCGAATACATCCTCTTTAGCTATTTCCGGCAGGAGATCCAACAACAAGGATGTCTGTTTTTTATAGGAATCTTCCATTATGCCAATTCTTCAGGTAAAACCAATTTATATTTCGGAACCAACACTCCGCCTTTAACTAGACTGCGATTGCCATTGCCCAGTTCTATTCGGCTCGTGTCGATGTGCTTAAACCAACTGTGGCCGGCTCTTTGGGCAAAATACAGGAACAGTCTCTTGGTTTTGATCGATTTGCAGGACTCCAACAATTCCTGCACTGAACCAGGACGTAACGTAGCAAGACCTTCCATCAGTTCATACCCCTCGACCAGCGGAAAGCCATCAGGACACAGCGACAGACACTCCAGCATGGCCCGTGCCGGTGTCGATATTTGCATTTCGATTCCGGCATCCTGATAATCGGCAAGGCCAATCCCGTCATCTTCAAATAAGGTATTTCTGAATATGACGGGGGTTATATCCCATTGGTTAGCCGTAAACCATAGGGGCAATTTCAGCCCGCCCAAGGCGAATAATGAGGCTTCGGAGAGGGTGAGTTGCAGGTAGTGGGCTGCACCATGCAGTTGTAACGCGGAACGCCCTCCCAGATGGATTCCGATATTAGCCTGAGACTGTAAAGCGGCAAGAGCGCCGGACAGTATGAGTGGATCGTCGGATTTCAGCATAGCGCCTTTGCCTATCGAGCGCAGCCAACCGCTTCTGCGGTATTGTAGCAAAAGTTCATAGGAATATCCTTGTGATACAAGCCATGAGGACAACAATACAAGTCCTTTAGGATAGTCCTGCATCAGTCGACTTATTTTAGATTGATTTATATTTTTATCCAGAACCATATTATCACTTCATTTATTTGCGTAAATATAAACAAAAATAGTGACACATATCTCTATAGCACAGCATTTATATTTTCGCGTCATTATTAAACATTACATGTATCTTTTTGCTGTCTGCAAGTGTACATTCCCATTTAATTTTTGTCTGACTGATTTTGAAAGATGCGACACCGGAGCATTTCCCCGGCGGAGTTTCGGTTTAACAGGTTAAACCGAAATGTTTTCGTTTAACGAAAACCCAACTTGCTGCCCGCCAATGCGGGCCGGAGATTTTGAAGCGAAAGAGAAACCCTGCGGCCCCGTCGGGAGCCGCAGGCGCGATTGACGGTGCAATATTAGGGATTATTCCGCGATGCGGCAATAGCCGGAAACCGGACAGACCCAGACTTCCCAAGACTTTTGCAGACATACCACCTCCTCTGCAGCTGCGGACTGCGGAGTAGTCGGCGATACAACCCGCCCTGTGGCGGTTTACGGCGGCAATATACGCTTGTAGTTCTCCTTTCATGGAGCGATCTATTCATGTAGCAGTCCTTTCGTGTAGGGCTACAATTCAAGATGAATACAGAATTGTAGCCCTACAAAATAATAGGCTGATATTGTTGGAAGGCTCCGGCATTCCAATATTCCAATTTTGTAGAATTATCAGGATGTAATCGTGTAAAATCACACTTAAACAACTGTATATAAGTGCATTATAATTTTGAAAACTGGAATATAAGTATTACCTTAGATATATAAATAAAAGGAAATAACAGTCTATGGATGAGCAAATTAGAAGTATCCTTGCGCAGGAAACGACCAAAACCCGTAAGATACAGCAGCTGCTTCTGTTAGGACTGACCCGTCGTCAGGTGGCCGATCTGGTGACCCGGGGCAATTACGGGTGGGTTCAGAATGTCTATAAAAAGATGATCGAGAGCGGGATGTTGATTCCCTCACAGGCAACGGCAACTCCTACTCCGGTATTGGACTACTCGTTCAACCATCGGTTCGGGGTAGAGATCGAAGCCTACAACTGTTCCCGCGAGAGGCTTGCCCGAGAACTCCGGGACGCTGGAATCCATGTGGTCGTGGAAAGCTACAATCATGATGCACGGACTCACTGGAAGCTGGTGACCGACAGCAGCCTCGAGGGCCGGGATACATTCGAATTGGTCAGTCCGATACTGGTCGGCGAGGAAGGCTTGAAGGAACTGGAAACCGTATGCTGGGTGTTGGATGCCTGCGATGTCAAAGTGAACGAGAGCTGCGGTTTCCATGTCCATATGGACGCTTCCGATTTCAGCATCGACACATGGAAGAATCTGGCTTTGTCTTATAAGCATATCGAACCTCTCATTGATTCGTTCATGCCTCGCACCCGCCGGGATAACCGCTACTGCAAAAGCCTGAACGCTCTTCCCGAGACGCGGATTATACGGGCGGCGACCATCCATGAGCTGCAGCAGGTCTTCGGCAACAGCCGATACTACAAAATAAACCTCAAGGCTTATTCACGTCACCGGACGGTCGAGTTCCGTCAGCATTCGGGCACGATCAATTTTGCGAAGATGGAAAAATGGATCAGATTCCTCAATGGATTGATTATCTTTGCTCAGGCAGGACAGTTACCCAGCCGGACGACATTGGACCGGTTGCCGTTCCTCGATGAAAAACAAAAGCTGTTCTTTAAGTTACGAACCAAAAAATTGGCTGTATGATAAAAAATTATGAACTGGCGGACGGCGGCAGGATTGCCGCCGCCACCCCTGAAGAATTCGTCCGGCGGCTCCGCGAGGGCAGCTGGTTCGACTCCGATTGTACGGATGAGGAGTTTATGGAGCATTTTGCCTCTCGCTATAAACTGCTGCATGGCGTGGACGTGTCGCATGACACGGCCGAACATTTTATGGCCGACCTCCGAAAATTCGGATACATCAGAGCGTAGTGCGGGCATTCGATGCTTTTTCTTTTCGCTGGAATTATCCGTATGACTGACCATTGTATGAGGCTATGTGATTGTGCTTAGGTAAAAAAGCATATATTTGTATACTTAATTCGTTAATGGTATGACAAAAGCCGAAATTGTAAATAAGATCTCCAAAGAAACCGGAGTAGAGAAAGCCGTTGTGCTTTCGGTAGTGGAAGAATTTATGGAACAGGTGCGCCACTCCCTGATCGAGGGAGAGAACGTCTATTTGAGGGGATTCGGTACGTTTTTGCTGAAGCATCGTGCGGCTAAAACGGCCCGCAACATTTCCAAAAATACGACGATCGTCGTGCCCGCCCATAACATTCCTGCCTTTAAACCGGCCAAAATTTTCCTTGCAGGTATTGCCGGAAAAGAAGAATAACCGAACATTTCCAATCCCGTAAACAAAACTTGCTCATAGCGTAAAATTCAAACTAATGGAAGAATTACTCAAGCAGATCAACGAACAGATTGCCGTATTTCAGAAAGAGTCGGCACAACAGGTAGAAAAGAACAACAAGGCAGCCGGAACCCGGGCCCGCAAAGCCGCTCTGGAAATCTCCAAGCTGATGAAGGATTTCAGAAAAGCATCCGTAGAAGCCAGCAAATAAGAATTTAGTGATAACACAAACGAGGGAGGGTTTTGCAAAACCCTCCCTCGTTTAGTTATTCCTGTACTCGTCTCCAATTCAGACTCTATGCTTATCCCAACTCATTTCGCAAATCCATACGTTCATGCAGGATTCTCACGATTTCCACCCCCGCGCTTTCCACGATCCGGTAAAAAATGATATGTCTGTTCGCCTTCATACCATAAAGGCCATCGGCAACTTCATCATACTTGCGGCCGAGTAACGAAGGACTCTCCGCGACTTCCCTGCACATATTTATGAGCATTTCATAATATTTGTCGGCCTGCTTTTCAGACCATTTGTCAAACGTATAATTCCAAATGGAAGTCAGGTCTTCGACCGCTTTTCGTGTAAAGTAATATTTAGCCATTCACCCGTTTCGATTTCATGGCTGCCAAGTGCCGGTCCGGATCAAAATTTTCAGCCTCCCCGCTCTCAATGCCTTCCTTGATCGCATTTTTGAGTTCTATCAGACGGCTTTCGTTCTCTTCCAAAAGTCTTAATGCCGCACGCACGACCTCACTGGCATTATTGTACCGACCTTGGGCTATTTTAACCTTAATAAAATCCTCGAAATAAGTGCCCAGAGCTACTGATGTCGTTTTCATCCCTGTTCTATTTTTTACAAAGTTACCAATATTTGGTAATGCAGCAAATTGCTTGCAGATTTATTACCTTGGGGCATAAGGCGGAATTTTTCTGGACGAGACAAAACAAATAACCGGACTATTCGGAACTATTAGCGACTATCCCGGACAGGGTGTTTCATAAGGCTAAAGCTCTGTTTTATTTGCGGTTTGTAAGCGTAGACAAGGCAATTGGTTTACGAGTTTACCAACGCAAAAAGAAGAGTGACCATGAACGAGAAAACCCTGAAAATCGCCATCTCCTCGCAGAAGGGAGGTGTCGGCAAATCGACCTGCACGATCCTCGTGGCCGGAGTTTTGCACTACCTGAAGAACTTCAACTGCGCCATTGTCGACGGCGACGCTCCCCAGCACAGCATCCATGTACTGCGTCAGCGGGATATGGAGGCCGTCGGCCAGAGCGATTTCCTGAAAGTGGCCCTGTACCGGCAGTTCGAACGTATCCACAAGAAATCCTACCCCATCATCCGCAGTACCCCGGTAAGCGCCGTGGAAGAGTTGGAAAAGTACCAACGGGAACACCCCGAGCAACACTTCGACATCGTGCTGTTCGACCTTCCGGGCACACTACGCAGCGAGGGGGTGATCTACACCATCTCGCAGATGGACTATGTCTTCGTACCCTTGAAGGCGGACAATATCGTCATGCAGAGCTCGCTGCAGTTCGCCGAAGCGCTCGACGAGGAGCTGGTGCAGAAACGAAACTGCAATCTCAAAGGGATACACCTTTTTTGGAATATGCTCGATCGGCGGGAGCGCACGGATATCTACCAGCGGTGGAACGCCGTGATCCGCGAGGATAACCTTCGCCTGATGGCGACGGCCCTGCCGGCCAGTGCCCGGTTCAACAAGGAGCTGTCGGCCGAACGCAACAGCATCTTCCGCTCCACGCTCTTTCCGCCCGACACCCGGCAGTTGCGCGGCTCCGGAGTACAGGAACTGGCCGGGGAGATATGTTCCATCATCGACCTGAAATAGCGATGGCTACCAAACGGATCGACCCAAAATCCATCGACGAACAGGCCATTCTGGAGATCGTCGCCGGCAAGAACGAACGTGTCGGAACCCTCATATCCGAAACGGAATCTCCCCGTCGCAGTGCCACGCCAGTTTCCCCGATACAATCCGTACCGCAACCGACCGTATCTGCCGAACGCATGGCCGCATACGAGCGGGAGTTCCTGTGCGGAGTGACTCTGAGCGAGCATCGGAGCCTGCACATCGACGGGAAAATACACCGGCGCATCACCGCCCTGACCGGTATCTCCGGAACTCAGGTAACGGTATCGGGCTTCGTCAACCGGGTGCTCGAACATCACTTCCGAGAGTATGGAGCCGAAATCATGGCTCTACTCAATCGCTATTATCAATCCTTAAAACAACCGTAAATTATGAGTACCGTGATTATTATCCTACTGTTCCTTTACTCCTCGTACCTGACGCTGGAGAAATATATCGTTACAGGTCATATTTTCCGCCCACGTACTTCCGGGAAAAACACGCCAGAAACGATCAAGGAGAGATCGGAGCAGGTTGCAGCAGAAGTATCCGAAGGGCAGGAGCTTATCGGAGCCAGCCGTTTTCGGCCCGGACAACCCCCGACACCCGTGGACTATCCCGGACAGGCTCTCCGGCAGGGGGTACAACCTGCCGATCATGGTGTTACTTTTACCGGGCGGAACGATCTTCCGTCCTCTGAAACTGCCTCCGTCGGCTTCCGGTCACAACCGGAAAGATATATGGAGGCTCCCCGACAAAAATTTTCCCCCATACAAAACAACAACCAGCAACTTCCGTCAGAGACACTGCCACCCCGCTGGACGGGACAACCCCTGCCCGGTATTGATGAGCTACCACTCTACAGGGACGACATCCCTGAACGCGGCCAGGTGCTCGGCTACACCGAACGAGAAAACCCGCAACGGGCTACGGGCGTGAGCTTCGACGATCTGGACGCCGTCGAGCAGAGTCTGGGCAGCGATGCCTGTACCGAGGAACAGAAAGAACAGGCGCGCGGGGCTTTCCGCCGGCTCGAAGGTACGGACATGGAACGGCTGCTGCGAGCCAGCATACTGGGTAGTAGCGAGAAGCTGAAGCGTTACATGGATCTCTACTTAGGACAAAGCGAGGGACGTCCTCTCACACGTAAAACGAAAGAGTCGATACTCGGAATCTTCGATATCGAGGAGTATGTTTAATCGTAAAAAACAAGGAGGTACTTATGAGAGAGTATATGGATTCGAGCTGAAAATAGCTCCATGAATGTGGTTGCAAAAAAGTAAGGGGCCGCAGGCGGCTTCGTGCTGCCTGCGGTTATTATAATAACTTCTGAAAATGACAGATATGAAAACGAATAGTCGTTTGAAAAAGACATGCTTTCTGCTGCTATGAATAGCCCTGTGAACGACCGCTGCCTATGCGCAGGGGGACGGCACGGCGGGCCTGATCAAGGCCGAGGCGATGGTCAAGAGCTATTTCGAACCGGCCGTACGGCTGATCTACGCCATCGGCGCCGTAGTCGGACTGGTGGGTGCCATCAAAACCTACAACAAGTTCAGCTCGGGCGATCCCGACACGGGCAAGACCGCCGCGAGCTGGTTCGGCAGCTGCGTCTTTCTGATCGTCGCCGCCACAGTCCTCAAATCCTTTTTCTTGGGAGGCATCCTGTAGGCATATGGAATATAACGTCAATAAGGGGATCGGCAAGCCTGCGGAATTCTGCGGGCTCCGTGCCCAGTACCTCGTCTTTTTCGCCGGGGGACTGATCGCCGTTTTTCTGCTGTTCGTGATCCTGTACATGATCGGCATCCATCAGGGAGTCTGTATCGGCTTCTGCATCGTGGCGGCCGGAGCGCTCGTCTGGAGCATATTCTACCTGAACCGCCGCTACGGACAATTCGGGGTCATGAAACTGCAGGCACGGCAGTACCGCCCCCGTTACATCATTAACCGCAAACGGATATCCCGCATCGTAACACGCATCTCTTAAAGAATATGGTCAATACACTGAAAACCGCCACATTAGAGCGTAAACTTCCCATACTGGCCGTCGAGCAGGGCTGTATCCTCTCCAAAGACGCCGACATCACCGTCGGCTTCCGGGTGCGCCTGCCCGAGCTGTTCACCGTCTGCTCGCAGGAGTACGAGGCGATCCATACGGCATGAACCAAGGCGGTACGCGTACTGCCTCACTACACGATCGTACACCGACAGGACTGGTTCGAGAAGGAGTCGTACCGGGCCCGGCTGGACGACCCGGAGGCCAGCCCGTTGAGCCGAAGCTATGAGCTGCACTTTAACGAGCGGCCCTTTCTAAACCATACCTCCTACCTCTACATCACCAAGACCACGCGCGAGCGCAGCCGCCAGCAGAGCAACTTCTCGATCCTCTGCCGGGGCAACATCATTCCCCGCGAGGTCAAGAACCGTGATGCCGTAACGGCTTTTCTCGAGTGCGTAGACCAGTTCGTACAGATCATGAACGACTCGGGGTTCATCACCCTCGAACGCCTCACCACGAACGATATCATCGGCACGGCAGAGAGTCCCGGCGTACTGGAGCGTTACCTCTGCCTCTCGCAGAGAGATACCGCCACGCTGCAAGACATGCAGCTCAATCCCGAAGAGATGGTCGTAGGCGACAAGATACTATGCCTGCACACCCTTTCGGACGTGGACGATCTGCCCGGAAGCCTTCAGACAGACTCCCGGTATGAGCGCCTCTCCACCGACCGCTCGGACTGCCGCCTCAGCTTTGCCGCACCCATAGGGCTGCTGCTTAGCTGTAACCACGTAGTGAACCAATATGTGTTTATCGACGATTCCGCCGAATCACTCAAGAGGTTCGAGAAGCTGGCCCGCAACCTCCATTCGCTCTCCCGCTACAGCCGCGCCAACGAGATCAACAAGCAGTGGATCGATGCCTATCTCAATGAGGCGCATTCGTTCGGACTGACCGCCGTACGCTGCCATGTCAACGTGATGGCATGGAGCGAAGACCGCGAAGAGCTGAAAGCCATCAAAAACGACACAGGATCGGCTTTGGCGCTGATGGGCTGCAAGCCCCGGCACAACACTATCGACGTACCGACACTGTTCTGGGCAGGAATTCCCGGAGGCGAGGGCGATTTCCCCGCCGAGGAGTCGTTCTACACCTTTATCGAACAGGCTCTCTGTTTCTTTATCGAAGAGACCAACTACCGGGATTCGCTCTCTCCTTTCGGAATCAAAATGGCCGACCGCATCAGCGGAAAACCGCTGCATCTGGATATCTCGGACCTGCCGATGAAAAAAGGTATTACGGCTAACAGGAACAAATTCGTCTTGGGTGGTTCGGGCTCCGGAAAATCGTTCTTCATGAACCATATGCTGCGCCAGTATTGGGAGCAGGGAGCACACATCCTGCTGGTCGATACGGGTAATTCGTATCAGGGCCTCTGCTCGCTGATCCGTGAGATGACAGGCGGCCAGGACGGCATCTACCAGACCTACACCGAGGAGAATCCCATATCGTTCAATCCCTTTTTCACCGAAGATTACCAGTACGACATCGAGAAAAAGGAATCGATCAAAACGCTGATCATGACCCTCTGGAAACGGGATACCGAGCAGCCCACACGCTCCGAGGAGGTGGCCCTCTCGAATGCCGTCAGCCTCTATATCGAACGGATCAAGCAGAACCGGGATATCGAGCCTTCGTTCAACACTTTTTATGAGTATGTACAAGGCGACTACCGCGAGGTGCTCCGCAAAAAGAAATACCGCGAGAAAGACTTCGATGTGGATGGTTTTCTCAATGTGCTGGAGCCGTTCTACCGGGGTGGCGAGTACGACTTCCTGCTCAACTCGGATAAGAGGATCGACCTGCTGAACAAACGCTTCATCGTCTTCGAGATCGATTCTATACGCGATCATCGGGTGCTGTTCCCTGTAGTGACGATCATTCTGATGGAGGTCTTTATCAACAAGATGCGCCGCCTGCACGGAATTCGCAAGCTGATCGTCATCGAGGAGGCATGGAAGGCCATTGCCAAGGAGGGCATGGCAGAATACGTGAGGTATTTGTATAAAACCGTCCGTAAATATTTCGGCGAGGCCATCGTCGTGACGCAGGAGGTCGATGATATCATCTCCTCGCCGGTGGTCAAGGAGTCGATTATCAATAACGCAGACTGTAAAATTCTGCTCGATCAGCGCAAATACCTCAATAAGTTCGACGCCATTCAGCAGCTGCTGGGCCTAAGCGACAAGGAGAAAGACCAGATACTCTCGATCAATCTCTCCAACGACCCCTCGCGCCGCTACAAGGAAGTATGAATCGGACTGGGCGGCGTGCAATCGGCCGTTTATGCCACCGAGGTATCGATGAGCGAATACCTCTGCTACACCACCGAAGAATCGGAGAAGATGGAGGTGCTCGAGCGGGCTAAGAAAATAGGCAGCATGGCCCGGGCGATCCGGGAACTGGCCTGGGAGAAAACGTCCGGCAAATAACCATTTGAACGTAAAAACACGAATATGAAAAGATGAATAGCCATAGCAGCCTGCGGACTATTGTTCGCGGGTAAAGCGCAGGCCCAGTGGGTGGTGACCGACCCCTCGAACCTGGCCCAAAGCATCGTCAACAGCGTGAACGAGATCGTCGAGACCTCGGCCACGGCCGAACGTATGCTGGCCAACTTTCAGGAAACCGTAAAAATATACCAACAGGGTAAAGAGTATTACGACAAATTGAAGGCCGTGCATAACCTGGTGCAGGATGCCCGTAAGGTACAGCAGTCCGTTCTGCTGTTGGGTGAAATATCGGACATCTACGTGAACAACTATGGCCGGATGCTCAGCGATAAGAACTACACCGCGCAGGAACTGTCGGCCATCGCTTTCGGGTACAACAAGATCATGCAACAGGGCAGCGAGGCCATCCTCGAACTGAAGAACGTCATCAATCCTACGGGGATGAGCATGACCGACAAAGAGCGTCTCGACCTGGTCGAACGGGTCTATAACGAAATGGTGCGTTATCGCAACCTTTGCGACTATTATACCCGCAAGAACATCGCCGTATCGTACTATCGGGCGCAGAAAGCCGGGCAGACCCAGCAGATCATGCGTCTGTACGGCAATAGCGAGCAACGCCATTGGTAACACCTATAAATCGCATAACTATGCTGCTTACCTTATCGATAGAAAACATGCACGGGCTGCTGCAGGACCTTTACAGCGAGATGATGAAGATGTGCCGCCCTATCTCCGACGTGGCCTTGCCGCTGGCGGCCCTCGGAGCCCTCTTTTTCATCGCCTACCGCCTCTGGCAGTCGATGGCCCGAGGCGAGCCTATTGACGTATTCGGCCTGCTGAGGCCCTTCGTGCTGGGCATCTGCATCCTGTTCTTCGACACGATGGTGTTGGGAACCATCAACGGGATCTTCCAACCCATCGTGCAGGGAACAGGAGCCATGCTACGCGACGAACAGTTCGACGTACGGGAATATCAGGCGCAAAAGGACAAACTGGAGAATGACGCCCGCCTGCGTAATATCCTCTCGGGAGGAGGCTACGTCAGCGACGAGCAGTTCGACAAACTGATCGGACAGTTCGGCTGAAGTCAGGAGGATTATGCAGCTTTGGAAAATATGTATAACACGGTCAATATGTTCTCTCTCGACAATCTGGTGCAAATGGCCATGCGCAAGGTCGTGGAGGTCATCTTTCAAGGGGCCTCACTCGTCGTAGATACCATACGCACATTCTTTCTGGTCGTCCTCTCGGTGCTGGGGCCGCTGGCATTTGCCATCAGCGTTTTCGACGGGTTCCACAATACCCTGATACAATGACTCGCACGCTACATCAGTGTCTACCTGTGGCTGCCTGTGGCAGACCTGTTCGGGGCCATGCTGGCGAAAATTCAGGGACTGATCATCCAAAAGGATATCGCCGACATACTGGATCCGCTGGCCATCTTCCACCCTGACGGATCGGGTGCGATCTATATCATCTTCATGATCATCGGAATCGTCGGATACTTCTGCATCCCGACCGTCTCGAACTGGATCGTGCAGGCCGGAGGCATGAGTGCTTATAACCGCAATGTAAACAATACGGTGAACAAGGCCGGCAATGTCGTAGGGGCCGCTGCCGGAGCCTCGACCGGTAACGTATCGGCCGTGCTGCTGAAAAAATAGAACTGTTATATGGAATTCAAGTCATTAAGAAACATCGAGTCTTCGTTCAGGCAGATACGCCTGTTCACGGTCGTACTGCTGGCCATCTGCGCCTGCGTGACCCTCTACGCGCTGGGCAAGTCGTATGCCTTCGCCGAACGGCAGCGCCAGAAGATCTACGTCCTCGATCAGGGCAAATCGCTCATGCTCGCCCTCTCGCAGGATGCGGCACAAAACCGTCCCGTAGAAGCCCGCGAGCATGTGCGCCGCTTCCATGAACTGTTCTTCTCGATGGCCCCGGACCAGGCCGCTATCGAGTCGAACATCAACCGGGCGCTCTTCCTCTCGGACAAGAGTGCCTACGGTTGCTACAAAGACTGGAACGAAAAAGGGTACTACAACCGCATCATCGCGGCCAACATAACGCAGACCGTCGCAGTGGACAGCGTGTGTTGCGATTTCGAACGCTACCCATATCATGTAGTCACCTACGCGCGGCAGATGATCATCCGCGAGAGCAACATTACGGAGCGTTCGCTCATCACCGAGTGCGACCTGCAGAACACCGTCCGCTCGGACAACAACCCGCAAGGGTTTATGATCGAGCGCTTCCGCATTCTCGAAAACAAGGATTTACGAACCATAGAAAGATAATTAGCGATGAAACCTCTGAAAATGAATTTTACGAACCGGCTGCGCGAGTGCTGCGACCGGCTCTCGCCCCGCCAGCGCAAAGCGGTCGTGCTGGGCATGATCCTGCTGATGCTGGGCGGATGCCTGCTCTCAATGCTGCGCGGCGTGGACCGCCTGATCGAAGGGAGTCATCCCCGGCAGCCGGCCGTCACGCTCGACTCGCTGGAACGCATGGCGCCTGTCGATGATATGTCGAATGTAATTCCCCGTAGCGATGAGCGAACAGATAAGTAGTGCTGCACCGCAGGAGCCGCAGAAAAAGGAACTGACCCCCGAACAGCTCCAACAGCGCCGCAAGCGCATTGCCATTCCTCTGTTCGTACTGATATTTCTGGGTGCCATGTACTGAATCTTCGCTCCGAGCGGGGAGGCCGAACAACCAGCCCCAAGCGGCACATCGGGGTATAATGTCGAAGTGCCTGACCCCAAAGAAGAAGATATGCCCGGCAGCAAGAAGACAGCCTACGAAAAAGCCCAACTGGAATCGGAGGGCAAAGCTCGCCTGTCACTTTCGGATCTGGCCGGCGAACTGATGAAGGCTAATGCCTGCAGTGACGAAAAGCCGAAACCGCAGAACACTCCCGAAGAGAACATCCGCCAGTCGGCCCAGACCTACGGACAGATCACCCAGCAGTTGAACGATTTTTACAAGCCACCCAAGGAACAGGAAAGCCGCAAACTGGAAGAGAAGGTGGACGAACTGCTCGCAAAGCTTAAAACGCAGGAGCAGCTACAGGACGAGCGCAGCCGGCAGGAGCAGATGATGGAACACTCCTACCAGATGGCCGCCAAGTACCTGAATCCGGGAACGGCAGCAGAGCAATCGGTAGTGGTTGCTCCGCCACAGCCTGAAAAAAAGGTGGTCGCCGTGCAGGGTATGGACCGGGAGGACCCGACATCGAGCCTGCCCCAGCAGATGGGCGACTCCGCGCTGTTGGCATCGCTTTCAGCGCGGCGCAATTATGGTTTTAATACGGCCGTAGGTGAGAATTACCGCTTGGGAGCCAACACAATCCGGGCTTGTATCAGCGAAGATCAGACCATCATACAGGACCAGCGCGTGCGTCTGCGCCTGCTGCAGGCCATGCAGGCCGGAGATGTCATCATCCCGGCAGGAAGCCTCATAACTGGTGCGGCATCCATACAGGGCGAACGTCTGGAAATCAACATCCAGAGCCTCGAGTACCAAGGGAATATCCTGCCCGTGGAACTGTCGGTTTACGATGTGGACGGCCAGCGGGGCCTGTTCGTGCCCGGTTCGGACGACCGCAATGCGGCCAAGGAGGCCATCGCGGACGTAGGGAGCAATATGGGCAGCAGTATCTCGGTCACCCATTCTGCCGGACAACAAATAGCAATGGATCTCTCGCGGGGCCTGATCCAGAGCGGCACGCAACTGCTCAGCAAGAAAGTCCGGGCCGTGCGTATCACCCTTAAAGCCGGGTACAAGGTCCTGCTCGTACCTAAAGAATCATAAACTGAACGAACGATAAAACGCTATCTATATGAAAAAAGTAAAACTGACGGCCGCGTTGCTGGGACTGCTGCTCTCGGGAGCGGCCTATGGGCAGCAGGGCCGCGAGATCGCCGCCGGACAGGGCATCGTACCCTACCGGCTGGAGGTAACGTTCAGCAAAACCGTACACCTGATCTTCCCCTCGGCGATCAAATACGTCGATCTGGGCAGCTCCGACATCATTGCCGGCAAAGCGGACGGCGTAGAGAATGTCGTACGGGTAAAAGCGGCCGTAGAGGGATTCAGCGAGGAGACCAACTTTTCGGTAATCACCTCCGACGGAACCTTTTATTCCTTCATTGTGGTTTACGCCGATCAGCCCGCGCTGCTCAATATCAACATGGACCAATGGAAGACCGCAGAGAATCCCGTTCCGGTGGGTGGCGGCGTGCAGGTGGCCGAATTGGGGGCACAGGACCCGGCGCTGGTGCATCAGCTCATGCGTACAATATACGAGCGCAACCGCCGCGATGTGAAACATATCGGCAGCCGTGAGTTCGGCATGACGGCCCTGCTGCGCGGAATCTACGTATACCGCGACCTGCTTTTTCTTCATGTCAGTCTGGACAATGCCTCGAACGTACCCTTTGATGTGGACTTCATCCGCTTTCGAATCGTAGACAAAAAGGTGGCAAAACGCACGGCACAACAGGAGACGACGATCGAACCGGTACGCATCTACAGCGCCCTGACCCGCATCGAGGGACAGAGCTCGGGACGCATGGTCTACGCCTTCGGCAAGATCACCATCCCCGACGACAAGTTCCTCGAAGTGGAGATTTACGAGAAGGACGGCAGCCGCCACCAGCGGTTCCACATCGAAAATGCCGATCTGGTCGCCGCACGTCTGATCGAACGGTTAAAGAAGTAGGTCATGAGAGGATCACTTATCATCTTATCCCTCGGTCTGCTCCTGCTGGGCCGCGCTCCGGCACGGGCGCAGCGTTACTTGCCCGCACAGACGGGTGTGCAGATCACAGCCGGACAGGTCGACGGACTTTGGTTCCGAAACCCCAAAGGAGAACGGCGCTTCCATTGCGGCATCGGATGAAGCCGATACAACGGGAACCGAACCCGCTGGGTCGTGGGGGCCGACTATCTGCACAAGGAGTACCGATACCGGACGCAGCTCGTCCCACGCAACCAGTTTACGATCGAAGGAGGTTATTATGTCCCGTTCCTTTCGAATCGGGGCAAGGATCTGTTCCTCTCGGCGGGGCTCTCCGCGCTGGCGGGTTACGAGGTCGTGAACTGGGGCGAGACCCGCCTGCGGGACGGGGCAACGCTCCGCAACGGGAACGCCTTCCTCTATGGGCTTGTCCCGGCATTGGAAGCGGAAGTATTCCTAAACGACCGGATCGTACTGCTGCTGAACCTGCGCCAGCGGGTCCTGTTCGGATCGGATATTGGGAACTTTAATACGTTGGTGGGGTTCGGGTTAAAATTTATCATCGATTAATATGTACTACAGACCTGTCGGCCGGGCACTTGGCACTCCATTCCTGTGACAGAATAACCGGGGCGATCCCCGCACATACTCGCATTCGTCCGCTCTTACCGTTCCCTGATCCTGTGCGCTGCACGGATGCAGGGGAGAAGGTATCCCCAGGTAACACAGCTAACAACATTGTAACGAACACGAATGATATTACTGGAATTATTTTCGGGTATCGGAGGTTTCTCGAAAGGATTCGAGAAGGCCGGATATCCCATCGAACAGACCTATTTCTCGGAAATAGATAAACACGCCATCGCCAACTTTAAATACAATTTTCCCCATGCACAACACATCGGACCGGTCGAAAAGATCACAACGGCGGATATCCCGCACCCCGACATACTCACTTTCGGAAGTCCTTGCCAGGATTTTAGCGACCTCGGAAAAGGAGCCGGAATGGCAGGACGCAGAAGTTCCCTTATCGGCTACGCAATTGAAGCGGTTCGGCATTTCAGACCTGACGTTTTTATCTGGGAAAATGTTAAGGGAGTGCTCTTCGCAAAGCATCGCGCGGATCTCTTCTCCATACTTAAAGCGTTTGCCGACATTGGGGGTTATCGACTCGAATGGCAACTGCTTAATACAAGCTGGTTTCTACCCCAGAATCGAGAGCGGATATACCTTGTCGGACGTCTTACAGAACGATGTGCCGGAAGCGTTTTTCCTATCGGAGAAGTCAATTGTCAGAATGGTAAAACACGGCTACACCCGTGTGCTTGTATTGGGACGATAGTGAGCAGCTATGCCGCACGAGGAATCACCAACAAATATATCGTCGAATCGCCCGGAGAAAGCGATCATCGTACAGGGATGAAACCGGAATATTTCCAAAAAGTACGGATGCTCACTCCCGTAGAGTGCGAGCGGCTGCAGGGATTCCCGGACGACTTCACCCGGTTGGGTGATTATGACGGTCAGATGAACCCCATTCCTTTGGTGCAACGATACTGCCTGCTGGGTAATGCAGTCAGCGTACCTACGGTAGAGGCCGTAGCCGCGCGGATACGGGATAATACGAACTTTGATTAAACCTCATTAAACCCGATTTTTATGAATAACAATAAATTGAAAAACGGCCCCGTTGCCGCCGCGTTCGTTTTTGACGGCACGGACGATCGCTTGCTGGCAATGGCGGGCACACCCTCTCCAGAAGTATCACTGTCCCTGATTCTACCGGAATGCATGTGCCACTCAGTCCTTCCGGACAGAGTACATGACATGCGTATCATAGTGTATGAATTTCCGAGCGAGGCTTCGATACCCAAGCCGAGCCGTGAAACCGCTATCCGTTATTACCACGATATGCTGATGCCAACGGTAGAGAAATTAGGGTTAAATCCGAGTATAGACATCCATACGCAGGAGATCGTTTTCTCCTTGCTCAACAACATACCGATAGAGCTGAACAAACCGGGCAACGGGATCCGGCATCGAAGCGAATATGCCGAGCATTGCCGATCGTTCCGGGGAGGATTGTCCGACGTGAACGGGAAAGGCACGACGGTCGTATTGCCCTCCGGGGAAAAGGTCGGATTCGGGCTGAAGGCCGGCGTCTGTCAGGGAAGCGGTGCGGTATCATCCCTAAAGCATAAGACTCCGGATAAGGAGGTCAAATCCCCAAAACATCGCATTAATTAAAAATCAATGGAAACAATTATGACGAGAATACTGGCTATCGGATGTACGGCCGCATTAGCCGTACTGTTGCTGTATGCCTGTAACGACAAACTGGACGTGCAGCAGGAGTATGATTTCTCGCTCTCCTGCTGGCACCTTCAGAGCGCCATCCGCAAAGATGAGAGCGTGGAGATGCGCCTTACGCTGAACCGCTCGGGCGACTTCCGCGATACCCGCTATTACATCGGGTACATCCAAATGGAAGGTAAAGGCGAGGTCTACGACAAAAATGGAACGCGACTGGTTAACCGTGAGCTGCACGAGCTGGAGACTATAACCGATTTGGATCAGAACAATCCTAACGAGCAGGTGTTCACGCTTTTTTATAAGAGCCTCTCCTCAAAAAGCTCGCAGATACGGCTTGTCGTCGTGGATTCTTTCAATCAGGAGCGAACGCTCGATATCGCTTTCGAAAATAACTCGGAGGAAGAAGAATAAAGATGGCTGGAACGATGTGAATAAGGCCGGGAAATTCCCGGCCTTATTTTCTGATTATTGATCACCCACGTTATCCGAAATACACGGTATAATGAGTATATCGAAAAACGATCGGCCGATTTGAGCATGGCAAAGAGGATGGACAGATTCTGTCTCAACAAAAAATACCGAAGACTTTCGTATCCTGTTTTTGCGGCGCTACTACCGTATTATACGTATCCCAACATTCCGGGCATGGGCCTTCCAGTAGTCGTTCAAATCGTTATACTCCTTGTAAAGTTCGCTGCGGTCGATCACCGTACATCCTTCGGCCTGCCGGCGTATCTCGGCCATCGTTCTACGTCCGGCTTCATCATTGTCCAAGTAGGTCAGGATCGTCGTATGCGAAGCGATGGCAGACATTGCGTTGGAGAGATTCGACACGGAGTTGAGCACGATAGCGTCGGAGCCGGGACGACGTTCCTTGCGCATCGACATATAGGAGAGATAATCCATGAATCCCTCGAACACGGCTACCGTATCGCTGCCGCAGGAGAGTGTAGAGATGGTCTTGGGAGAAGTGCTGATCTTGAAGCGACTGTTGCGCAGCTCCCAGCCACCGCCGTCGTTACGGAAGCCGACAGCAAAGTAAATACGCTCACCGCGGGTTTTATAATAGACTTCCCGGCAGTAGCGGAAAGCTATCTCCGGAGAGATGCTCCGGCTTTTCAGATAGTACAGCAATCTGGGATCGCTTAGAGGTCGGACGCGCTGTATCTCGATGGCAGGGGGCTGCGGCGGGAGTTCTTTGGGGACATAGGTCGGGATGTAAATACCGGCCGAGTTTTCCAGACTACGGAGTGCTGTAGTCAGGTCACAGCTTTGCAGCGCCATGACCAGATCGATGATGCTGCCCCCGCGCCCCAGCCCGTGGTCGTATCACAGATTATGGACATAGTCGACACTAAAACTCGGAGTGCGTTCTTCGCGTAACGGGGAAAGGTACATCCCGCCGCGAGGGTCCTCCTTTCGCGGAGTAATACCTCGGCTGCTCAAAAATTCACGGATACTGATCCGTTTCAGATCTTCTATCGACATAATTATTAATGGGGGATAATAAAACGGTCAAGGGTACAACAACCGCCGCAAGATACTCAAAAGATAACGTCGTGATTCCAGCGGGTGAAACCGTATCGCAGATAGTCCGGAATAGTCTCTCTCTTGAAAACGAATCTTTGCAAATGAATATCCTAACGAATTTATCGGATAGGCACAAGTAAGATAAACGGGCCGAATAATATAAGAAAGCGGATAAACAAAGTACCAGGAGTATTGCACATTGCAATAACTTCTTTATATTTGAAGTGACGATTCGCCGGAACAACGGCGGGTTGCTTTGCTTCCTTAAAAATTCTGGTAAAATTCGACGTAGGCAAAGCACAGGCGAAGTCCCACAAACGGCCCATGCCGGGCGGGGCATTCCGTATTATTTGGATTCCATGCTACGGCGTGGGCCTCTTGTGCTTATATTGCGGACGGTTTACCAGAGCCTTTAAGGAGTATAAGCCAATGCCCACGCTCGTTTTTTATTCCGGCGGATAGCGAAATTTTGTAAAAGCGAAAATATGCTATCTTTGCCACGTAACAATACGGCATAGCCGTAACATATCGTTTAAAGATTAAGACAACCTTTGTACCTACGGTAAACTCGCGACTGTTATAGCGATATAGCAGGTTTTCTCTGGTATAAATCTTGTCTGAAACCTCTGTTATGCCCCGGCAACTCGTGCCGGGGCAGCAGGGGCGTAAGGGCAACTACCGGAGAAGGCTCGCGAGGCCGACCGTAGGGGTTGTACCTGCGCTCCTGCTTTTTTATTGTATCTCGCAGGGAGCGGGGAACAAAATTACACATCTCACCCCCCCTCGATATGTTACGGTCCTGCCCGTTTCTCAAGATACGCTTCACGTGCTCCAGTGCCGGAAATACCTGGCAGCAGGAGCATTCCATGACTGTACGGACCTTTCGTCTGCCTCTAACCCTTTTCAACACTTTCAATATATTTCCCCGCACAGGGCAATGCGCTTTCCCGTGGGCCGTAGGTCATGGGCAACAGCGGGCAAAGCGCGTTTCCTGTGCGTTTTTTTCTGTTGCACCGTATCGGACGGCCCCGGCTGTCCGCCCTTCGGAGGAATGCACGGCTCTCGTCGAAACGGACAGGGACTTCGCCGACCGTAACCCGCCGCCGCATTCCTCCCCGAAACATCCGGAACCATTCGATATACTTATCGGGGACGGCCCTCTGCGGAGCTATCAACGCCTACGACTGCTCCGCCGCCGAGGGACTCGTAAAGCTCGCAAGGCTGTGTATCACCCCTCGCTGCGACCGATCGGCCGCCCCCGATTTTACTTCGTACTGTAACTTTTCGGCAGAGAACCGAGTTAATAATAAAGACAAAGGACGGATGCGGCCTGCGGCAGTATTATATCGGGAGGGGACACTCCGCAGGCCCTCCGGTCCTTATTTCGGAGAAAACGACCGAGCGACGCCAACGTAATCGTGCAGCGGAAGGAGCGCGGAGGATGGCATGCGATTATGACGACGGATACGGTCCTCCGCGCTTACAATCAATCTACTTTTAACCATCAAAAATGAGAAATCATGGCAAACGATGAACAAACCCGAACGGTCGCGGTCGTGACCTTCTTTTACCAAGGAGAGTATCTGAGCTCTCTGGTGTTCGACGATACGGAAACGGGCGATACGGTCATGGCGACGCTACAGGAGATTCTCGACTTTCGGGAGGCCGGTCTGTCGTTCCGGTGCGAGATCAAACCGCTGTACGACGCGCAGTCTATCCTGCGGGAAATGGATGCTTGGAAGGAGGGATTCGTCCGTCCGCAGGGAACGATTCTCAAACTCATGCGGATCATCGAGGCCATGAAATCGAATTGACCGTTCCAGAGAACACCCATTGACACGCTCCGCTCATCCGAGAACCGTAATATATAACCGCAATGAACCGAAACGAAACGCTCCCGGCCACCGATCTCGACAAGCTGCTCGACCGGGAAAGAACCCTCGCCGGACTGCCCGCACGGATCGACCTCTCGCAGATCACAGGCTTGTGGCGACTGAACGATTCCTACCTGTACGATCCGGATCGGGAAACGTGGGAGGACCCGATCTCCCTCGCTTCCCACCGGGTCCGCATCCGCTTCCATACGGACGGTACGGCCGAAGAGTACGAGGCCGAGCTTGCGGTGGGCCGCTGTCCCTACCGCCTCGACCCGCAGCACGGAACACTGACGTGGGAGAACTGCGAGCATTACATCGTCTCACTCACATCCTCTCGCATGGAACTCGTCGTGCAGGAGCCCTTCGCACGGGTCCGCGAGACTGCGGCGGTGCTGAAATTCGTCTACGAGCGGACAGAGGAATAATATACCCCGGTCTTTAGTGCAGCGAATGGAGGCCAGTGTGCGGACTTCGCCGTTGACCGCAGACGTCCGCAAGACTTGCATCCCGATTTTGTTTGCCATGACTGAACATCCCGACATATCCGATATGGCCGTCCTGTCACCCGGAGACAGAATCCGCTTCGTGCAGAAACATGCGGGCATGCCGTCGATCAATGCCTTGGCCCGGAGTCTCGACCTGAAGCGTAGCGAGAACCTCTATCAGATTCTGAAGGGAAACAACGGCATCAGCAAGGACTTGGCTTGCCGGATCGCTAAGTGCTTCCCGTGGTTCAGTATCACTTGGCTAATGACGGGTTAGGGAGAGCCACTGATGCGTATACCTCTTCCGAGCGGTTTTAAAGAGTTACCGCTGTATACTGCATTGAATTTTGAAAACGACGGCTCCCTATCCGAGCCGGATCATGTGCTCTTATTCCCGGATACTTTCTGTCCATCGGCAGAAATGATAACAATCTCTCATAGCGATGCGATGATTCCCCTCCTCTTGCCCGGCGACTGGATGTTTTTGGCTCGTTCACAGATCGACGCCCTTGTCTTCGGGCAGGTGTATATAGTGATTGCAGGACCTATCCGGCTTTGCAGAATCGTCCGAAAGGGAGAAACGGCAGCCTCCGTGCGACTCGTATCGCTAAAGCCTGAAAAATATGGCGAACTGATTATACCCCGGGCAGATATTGACGAGGTTTCCCGGTTGTGCGGAACATTTCGGCATGGATAAAACGAAATCTGCAAAAACGACGATATTCTCCCTCCACTTCAAACATGTGGTTTTTAACCGTTTGCAAACTATATAATTCTCTGAAAATCTCTTCAATAATAAATCAAGCTGCATGCAAAGACGTTAGTTTATAGATATTTGCGTAAATTAATATTCATAATTAAAAAAGCTCACCCATCATGTTAAATCCAAACTTTTTTAATTATGAACAATTCTATTTTTTGCAACCGGGTTTTATCGCTAATCTCGGAAACGGATGTGGACCGTCTGATGCTGAGCTTTAATGAACTGATCGTTGAACAGTATGCCGCCACAAAAAAAACTTTCTTGCTGATGCGTTCGATCCGACAAGCCCGTATTCGCTTATCGATCGCAATAGAAACATACGAGGTTTCAGGTCGGTGTGCCCGAACCGTCCTGAAATTGTTGGAAGCGGAAGAAGAATTGCTGCATGATCAATCCCAGGATAAGGAACTATGTGATTTCATCGTCGACGATCCCAAAATGCGATGGACCGCAACGATTAGCGACTATACGGAAATGGTGTATGGAATACATGCCATCTGCTGTATTTCCGGAGGCGCCTGCTCGCTGAACGATATTCATCGGGCGCTCGGAAGTATATTCCATGTGCGACTGTCCTTGCCGCAGATGTATAAAATCTTTGCGGCCATCCGAGGCCGAAAGAAAGAGCAGCTGGTTTTTCTTAAACGAATGTACGAGGCTTTGAAACAGAGAATCGAAGATATGGACCGGTAACGAAGCTCGTATACGTTTGACTAAAACGAAGCGATAGCGGGTGTAAATCACACCTACTATCGCTTCGTTAAAATTACTATTTTATTTGGACACCTAAAGATGTACTCGGACAGCTAATTTCCAATCCCTTGCAATGATCTATTTTTCAACGAATTATTGACTATCATCAGCCTGCATCGTCCGTCGAAAATCATATTGTCGTCGGCATCGTACAGACAACTGTCCGAGGGGTTGCGCTCACGCCGACCGAGAGCAGGCGGTAGCCATCGTACGTGTAGGGGAGCTCGTGCAAGTTCTCCCCATTACTGCCGGTCCGCTGAACCGAGAGGATATTGCCGTTCAGGTCATAGGTCAGTCCGCCTTCCTGATAATTCGCGGACGGACTCCATACGCCGCCGGAGAGCAGTTTGTAATCCGCCGATCGGAGCTGATCCACGTGATCGTATGCATAGGCTTTGTCCGTCGATGCGGCCGAGCCCCAACGCATAGCGCTGACGTTCCAGTCCAGACGCGGCACGGCCCTTACTACGGCACTCTGCTCATAGCCGGGCACGTAAGCTATTTTAGTTTAGAATTGTTTGCTAAAAAAGATGCAGAGAATAAGTAAGGAGGATAATAATTATTACCCTCCTTGAAATAAAATATGTGATTATTTTGTCATGTAAATATCCATTGATTTAATAATTTTTTTAATGGTTTTACTTTTGTATAGATAGATACTGCGAGCAATGATACTTTTTTTCCCATGATGATCTTCAATGACAGATGGTTCTATATGATCAACATAATTTTTTGCAATACTGTCAATTAAATGGAAAGCCATAGGATCATATCGTGCAATATCAAAATAAACGGAAGGGGAAATATCACATGTATCTAAGCGTAAATTATCAAAACCATGTACAAGACAACAACACAAAAAATATTCTTGTAATAAGTCCCTATTTGCTTGACTGCTATAGTATTTATTGGTTGTCATACAGCTGTTTAGCAATAGCACACTAATAAATCCCATAAAATAATTCAAAGTTTTTATCATGTCTTTAAAGTTTTGTTGATTATTTGAAAGGCCATAGATTATAATCTGCTGCATATGGCCCTGCATAACTATGACCAATTGTTGTTGTTTTGTTGAATAAAGTGGCATGCCCCCATGCTCCAAAGTCCCTAGGATAACTTGCCCTCATTATATATATACCTTGTTTACCTGCTAAATTAGCAAAATGAGTTGTTGAGAAAGGTTTTCCGAATGCTCTTGACATCCATTTGTATAAATCTGCAGCACGGAAAAAATAATTGTTCCCATCTCCTCCTTTTAATGTTTGTCCTGTCAATTTAGGAATTTTAACACCACTTTTATTCAATGCTCGTGACACTCTTAATGCACATGCGTTGCGATAAGCGACAGGATCTCTATTGAATTCAGCTTCTACATCCCCTCCAATTATTTTGTATACTTGATCGGCTGGTAATTCATTACCATCTTGATCTGTTGGAAAATTCGCTAAAAGTTCTTCAAAAGTAGGCTTTGTTGCAGCTGCCGCTAAATGATTAAGTCCTGAAATTGTTAAGCCATTTATCAAACCTTTCCAGAAGTCTCCGCCAGAAAGTTCTGCTCCTAAACCTCCAGATAACCCAGAAAAAGCTAACAGTCCTACTTTGCTTTGCCCTATTTTGGTTAATTGAAATGCAGAACCAGCCCAAGAACTTAATCCGCCTGAAACGAGTCCTGTTAGAAAATTTCCTCCTTGTAATTCAGAAAGTCCTCCTTGAGCAACTCCATGTGCTAGTCCTCGACCAACTTCATTAAGAAAATTCCCTGCTGTGCCGAATATTTGTCCGATTCCGGAAGTAACAGCCCCGGAAACAGCTCCGATGCCGATTGATTGGAAGAACCCTCCCCAGTTCCAGTTATCGAATCCTCCGGGACTCAGAGCGACACTAAGTGTATACGACGCGGCACCGATAGCAGCACCGATGGCAATAGCCGGAATCATCCAGAAGAGCCTCCCGTCCTGATCAATATACATCATCGGACTGTTTCCGCAGAACAGATACGGGTTGGCCACCTGCGCCGCCGGATCGACATTGAACCATCGTCCCAGCACGGGATCGTAGAACCGGGCCCCGAAGTCATACCATTCGAGCATCGAACCTCCGAGGTTTCCGTCCTGCAACTCCTTCCCGCTGAACAGGTATTTGTTCTTGTTTAAATTACTGTATTCGAACGCAAGACCGAACGGATAGAAATCGGTGGTCTGCGAGGCTTGCAGCGTTCCATCGACGGCCGAGAGCATCACGCGCGTACTGCCCAGATGATCGGTCTTGAAGTAGTTGTACGTATAGCTCGTTCCGGCGGAACCCTCCGTGCGGGACACCGTTCCCTCCGGAGTGAGCATGTACAGCAACTTGTTATCGCTGCCGTAGACCATCACACTACGGTAATAGGTCAAAGATCCGTTGGCATCGCAGGCCAGTTTCTCGCCCGATGCGCTATAAATATAGCTAATCTTTTGATTTCCTGCAACGATCTCTTCGGGAAGATTCAGTGTATTATAGGCAATTGTCAGCCCGCGGCGACCGTCGAAAGTCATGTTGCCGTCGGCATCGTACCGGTAACTGTCCGAGACGGTTCCGTTCACGCCGACCGAGAGCAGGCGGTAGCCGTCGTACGTGTAGGTCAGCTCATGCAAGTTCTCCCCGTTGCCATCGGTCCGCTGAACCGAGAGGATATTGCCGTTCAGGTCGTAGGTCAGTCCGCCTTCCTGATAATTCGCGGACGGACTCCATACGCCGCCGGAGAGTAGCTTGTAATCCGCCGATCGGAGCTGGCCCACACGGTCGTATGCATAGGCGTAGGCTTTGTCCGTTGATGCGGCCGAACCCCAACGCATGGCGCTGACGTTCCCGTCCAGACGCGGCACGGCTCCCGCCACGGCGCTCTGCTCGTAGTCGAGCGCATAACTGAACGAAGGCGAGGTGACGGCGTTCGTGCGTCCGGTCATATCGTACGCGTAGGATTCCGTTTCCAGTCCGTTGTGGATCGCTTTGGTCGCCGTCTGTCCCAGTTCATCATACGTGTAAGAAGCCAAGACGACTTTCCCGTTGAGTTGATCCCCGGTAATTTGCTGGCTCACCTGCTGCAAGCGCCCGAACGAATCGAATTCGAACCATTTGTCGTACTCGTAAACCGTATTGTCCACGGTCTGCTTCACTTTCGTCCGCGTCACGTTGCCCGTGAAATCATGGGTATTGGAGGTAATTTCGATACCGGACGGATAAAGATCCGTCACCGACTGGATCGTCTGATAATCGCTGTCGAAATAGACCGCCGCGGTCAGCCACCGGTCGGTCTCGATACCCAGCACCTTACTCTTGCTGCCTGTGCTTTGGCCCTGCACCCGGTAGTTCGGCGTGCCGCCCAAAGCATCGGTCGTCGAGAAGGCGTGCGGATCGTTCTCCGGCAGCCAGTCGTAATCGTCGTAATAGGTGACGCTCAGGTAATCGCCTTCGGCCGCCACCGAAGGATAGCTCTGGTTCGTGTAGCCGTGAACGGTCGTGCCCCGGACTTCGTAGAGTACGGTCGCCGCGTCCAGCGCCGCCTTATGCGATTCATATGTGCCGCCCGTGACGATTCCCGAAAGCACGGGACGGTCCATCCGGTCGTACTTGGTGAACGACCACTCGTTGGCCGTTCGTTGCTTGCCGCTTTGGGTCATGGCGAGCCGACCCCGCCGGTCGTATAGCGAGTAGACGCAGTCCGTACCGGGGTTCCACTGGCGCACAGCCTGTCCCTTGTCATCGTATTCGGTGTAGTAGCTGAGCTTGTGCAGTTGCGAAGGTGTGTAGGTCGTTCCGTCGGTCAGCGCCTCGTGCTGGGCCGGAGGCAGGACGTAGCGCTGCTGCCCCAGATCGTCGTAAACATAGTAGGTCATGCGGCGGTCCGTTTCCGATACCCGCACCTCTTTGGCGATCACCTGTCCCTGCGCATTCGTGTACTCGTAGCTTTCCTGACGCTGGGCCTGTTCAGCTTCGGTGGCGTTGTCTTTGGCTGCCAACACCCGTTTGACAGTCAATTGTTCGGCAGCGTAATAGCCGTCGAACTTCAGGGACGAATCGCCTTCCATACGGTAGTGACGGATCGCATCGGCTTGCGTATTGAGCCGGTAGCCGAAATGCGTATAGTATCCCGAAAAGCTCCGGTATTCTCCCGGCGAGGTCTGGTTCAGGACGAACCCCAATGGAGAATCGTCATACGTTTTGTACGAACGTGCGTAATCCCCTTGTCCGGTTCCGAATTTCGCCGAGTAAAAGGCCATTTGTTCGCTCAGCGGGTCGGAGACTTTGGTTCCGGACGCCGTCGTGGTAACGAAAGGCAGATAGCTGACCGAATCGGTGCGTCCCATGCAGTCGTACTCGACGAACGAGACGATATCCCCTCCTGCGGGAGAAGCTCCTACCTGTACGGTCTGTTCCGGTCGGTAGAGTCCGTCGTAATAGGTGACGGTCGAGTTGTAGGCCGTGCCTGTCTCATCGGTATAGATGCGCTCGGTCGTGCTTTGCTGCTGCGCTACGGGAAGCGCCGAAGCCTGCGTGAACGAGATGGCGTGGGTCAGCATTTTCGAGTGATCCGTCGGGTCGGGATACTCCAGCACGACGGTACCGTTGATGGTCTGGCCGGTCGTATTGGATTTGAAAGCGATGACGCCCTTCTGTCCGTTTTTTGTTGCCGGACGGAAATTCGCCTTGTCCACTTGAGGATGTACCGGCTCGCCCAGACGCGGTGTCGGCATCGTCTGAATCGAATCGGTCGGGCCGAAGGCGAAGTCGTACTCGTAGCTTCCGCCGCCGGCATCGACCGTAAAGCGCTCGGTCGGGATCTCGATCCAGTAACCGGTATAGGTCGGTTGACTGACGCTAAAAGAGACCGTCACAGGACTTCCGCCGAGCGGATCGGTAAAGGAGGCAGTGACCTCTGCGTATCGGTCCGGTCCCCGATAGTTCGGCGTGGCGGTTACGCTCAGTGCCGAGTTGGCGAATGAGGCCGAACATCCTTCCGGCAGTCCGCTCGTGCCGAGATAATCGAGGGTAACGCTCCCTTCCCGATTTTGGTATGAAAGCATAACCGACTGTGAGCCTCCTTCAGGGGCGATCGTTACATATTGCGGCGAGGCCGACAGACTGAAATCCAGCGGCGGTTGCTCGACGGTCAAGGTCGCGGAGACAGGCTTCGAGGCGTCGGTCTGATTCGTAAAATGGAGCGTAACGGTTGCCGAGCGGGACTGTGTGCCGTCATTCGAATCCGACACCTGAAGATTCAGTTTCGTTCCCTGCTGCGAGATCGTACACCATGCGGGCAGGTTCTCCGCATGATCGTAACTCAGGGCGAAAGCGTCGGTGCGGTACGTGTAGGCCAAACCGATTTCCGCATTGCCCCCGCCGGCAGGGACGCTCGCCTGCGACGTGGAGAAAGAAACGGCATAATTGTCCGGCTGTTGGGTATAGGCTAACGTCGCCGAAACGGGATTGTTCCCGTCCAACGGATTCTCGTAATAGACCGTGATGTTTCCGCTGCCGAGCGAGGTGAGTCCATTGCTCCCATAGGCGAGAGTCAGTTGACCGTTCGCTCCGGGAGTGATCGACCAACCTTCGGGAAGCCCGGCTGCGGATTTGTAGTTCAGCGTGACCGGTCCCGGGCGTACCGTATAGACCAAGCCGAGGGTTTGCGTGCCGCCTCCCGAAGCTAATTCTATTTCGTCTTGCTGAAACCGGATGTCGTAGGGGGCCGGTTGCTGGATAAGAGTCACGATGTCGGAGAGCGTTCCGGAGGCATTGGCCGGATCTTGGAACGTAAAGGTGATGTTTCGGGTAATGGTCACATCGTTCAGGTTCTTGGCGAATTCGACGGCCAGTCGGTTCTCCCGAAGAATTCGGGCAGAGACTACCTGTCCCTGATCGCCGCTGCACCCCAAATATTGGAACGTGAACATCGAATCGACCGAATAGCTCAGATCGAAATACCGGGTCTCCCCGCTGCCGCTTGCCTCGACGGTTTGCGGCGTCATCACAATCCACGAGCTCATAGTCTCCTGAGAGACCGAGAAGGTGGCTGTTACGGGTTGAGAGGCATCGAGCGGATTGGCAAAGCGCACCGTGATGGCGTGGTAACGGGTTGCACCTGTGCGGTTCGGCTTGGCCTGGAGTGTCAGCGAGGATTTGTCTCCGGACTGAGAGAGTATATATTCCTCGGGCAGATTCTCTGCCCCCAGATACTCGAGCGTCACTTCCTCCGGACGGTCGGCATAGGAGAACGGAATAGTTACGGTACCGCCCTCGGGGGCTATCGTGAAGGGTGTTTGCGAAACATCGACATTGAAGCTCGCCGGGTTCTGCGAATAGGAGAAAGTGGCCGATATCGGTTGGGCGGCATTCACCGGATTGTTAAAATAGACGGTTGCCGTACCGGAGCGCACTTCCGTAGAAAAATTGGGCGTGAAGGTGGCCGTCAGTATCCCGCTGCCGTCATGAGTCAGCGTACAGCCGTCGGGCAGTCCTTCGGTACGGTGGATCGAAAGCGATACGGGGTCCGTACGGTACAGATAGTCGACGGCCAGCGTCGTGGAGCCACCGCCCGGAGCGGGAGCGATACTGCTTTGCGGCAAGCTCACCGCATAGTTGTTCGAGAGCTGAGTGAATGAAAACGAGACAGGTATCGGAGCGTTCGCATCGAGCGGATTATTGAAATTAACCGTCACGGAGGAGGTTCGGGTAGCGTTTGCCGTATTGGCATTACAGGTCAATACCAGTACGCCGTTCGCACTCGTGGACAGCGAACAACCATCGGGCAATCCCGATATGCTGTGGATCGGGAGGGCCACGGGTCCGTCCCGGTGTACGTAGCTCATCTGGATATTCTGTGTGCCTCCGCCGGAGGGAATATTAAATGAGCTTTGAGCGAGACGAATCTCGTAGGGTGCCGGAGGCTGGGAAAAGGAGACGACGTCCGAAAGCTGCCGCGATGAGTTGATCGGATCGGTCACATAGACGGTGATCTGACCGGTAATCGTGCTTTGGGTCAGGTTCTTTTTAAAATCGAATTTGATTTGATTCGGTCCGGATGCTCCCACCGAGTTGAGCTGCGAGGCTCCGCCGCTGTAACTCCGGTAATCGATATTGAACAGAGTGTCGGGATCGCAGTAGGCTACGGTACAATAATAGCTTCCTCCGGTTCCGCTGACCGAAAGCTCTTTGGGAGAGAGGGATATCCATGAAGGTATGGGTTGCTGACTGACGGTAAAGGAGGCCGTTTCGGGGCTGTTCGCATCGAGCGGGTTGGAATAGCGGACCGTAACGGTTCCGGCGATGACCGATCCGGTTTTGTTCGGTCCGCTGTACAGACTCAGCGCGCCGTTGGCTCCGGCCGTCAGCCGGTAACCTGCGGGCAGACCGTCGGCTCCGAGAAACGTGGTGTTTACCGCTTCCGTCCGGTGGTTGTAGGAGACCTGCAAGTTACTGTAGCCGCCTTCGGCCGGAGGATAGACGGCGGTAGGAGCGATCCTGATGCTGTAGTCGGGTGTAAGTCCTTGTTGAGAGAAGGAACACGAGCCCCAAAGCTGACTGCCGGAGTACGGATCGGGATAATACAGCGTGACGCTGCCCGAACGGGGCGTATAGCCGGTATTGGCCGGGAAGGTGACCCGCGCAGTCAGATTGCCGTTGTCCGACACCTGAATATCGGAATAGGGAGCGGTATAGCGGGTCATTCGCCAGTCGAACAGAGAATCGGGCGAAGGCGCATAATCGACTTTCAGGGTATAGGTTCCTCCCTGTTGGGGTACGGTAATGCTGCCGGGAGTAACGGAGACCAGCTGCTGTGCATGTGAAGTGAAAGTGCCGGCCAGCAGCAGGGCCAGCAAAACGATATATTTTTTCATGACGAAGGCGTTTGAGGGTTGAATCGTTCGTTATTCGTACCGATAGCTTTTGAGCAGGCGGCGCTCGTTATCCCGGATGGTCGAAAGACGTCCGAGAGCATCGTATTCGTAATACGTGGTATGGCCGTTAGGATCGCTCTGAGAGCTCAGACCGATGCCCGGCAGATGGGTGTATGTCGTCATGACGGCGTCGCGAGGATGGATACGAACTTCGTCGATGAGCTTTCCTGCAGCACTGAGTTCATAGCCCGTGCTGGCCTCATTCACTTCCAGCGTCTGTTGTACCCGTTGCCACGATGCGCCGTTATCGACGCTTTCCCAATATGAAAGAAGATAGCTTCCCGGTATGAAATTCCGCAAATCGATCGAGTAGGTGCCATTGAGTACACGTTCTCCGGTTTTGGCTGAAGACCATTCAATGCCTTCCTGATTCTCCTCGAAACTGGTATGGAAAACCTCTTTCTCCCGTAGAGCGTTGTCATGGAGTGTGAATACTTCGTAACGACCGTTCAAATTCCAACTAATCTGTGGCATTTGAACGTTTAGTGTCAGCGAGTAGTTACCGACGGAAACAGGTATATCGAAGTATAAACTAAAATTGCGCGCGCTGCCCGACGAACGAAACTCCGGCATATAAGTAGTGCTTTGGGAGGTGGTCGCATTGTGTACGACCAGACTTATCGTACAGTCGGTTTCGACCGTGACGAGCGAATCGGCGCTCATGTCGATCTCCAGACGCAAGGTTTGATCCATATTGGAGGTAAACGTATGGACGATACCGGAGGCATTCCCGTTAAAGGAGTATGCCTGCGAGGTGATATAATCCGAAGCTCCTCCGCCTTGAGCATTTTCCACCTGAGCGATCGGCAGCGAATGGTCGTAGCCGTAAATGACGGCCTGATAATTTCCGTACGGCGCATGGGTAGAGGTCGGATTGCCCCAATTATCGTACTTGTCGAAGATCATCGTCTCCTCGTAGCGGGAGTCGTAAGTGAAATGGCCGGAGGCATCGATCGAAGACTTGGTGAAATCGCTCGGCGAGATCGGCTTGGAAAGTTTTAAAGCGAGCTTTCGGTCGACCCATACCGTGCTGTCCGGCAGATCGCTCATGCGGAAAAGCGTCAATTCGGCTCCCGTGATCTTGCCGTTTTTGTAGGAAATCGTCTCGATGGGCACGGCCCGCATGTTGCGCCGCTGCATGATCGTAAGCGCGCTCTGCATCGGCGTGGCGAATCCGGACTGAGCGCCGTAATCGAACGGATAGGACATCTCGGAGGTGAACAGGTTATCCTCGGCGTCCCGTTGCACGGACGTTTTGGAGGTCATATAGGTCGTGTCGTAGGCGATCGCCGTCGAGGAAGGAAGATTATACGGACCTTTCGAGACGATCGTACTGTCCAGATAGACCGGTTGTGAAAGCCATTCGTATACGCCCAATACGTGGTGCGTCTCGGGACGGACCATCGAACCGTAATTACTGGTCAGGCCCACATAGCCCAACACTTTCGATTTGGCCGGAGCCGTCAGCTTGTAACGATTGGACTGCGAATAGACCAGTACATCGTCGGACGTATAGTGTTGCTGTTCGAGCAGCAATCCCCGTCTCCACATGCGTGAAGATTTCGGGAAAAGCTCTCCGTCACCGAAGTCGAACGTTTTCGGAGCTCCCGGACCGTAAGAATTCGGAAAATAGAGGACTGCGGCAGAATCCTGTTGGCCATCCGAAAAAGACGTATACCGGTTGATCGTATAGGAACCGTTGGGTTTGATTTCCTTGACCTCGGAATATACGACCGGAACGCCGTTGAAATCAAAAATCAGATTTTGGCTGTTTTCATATACTGCATAACCGACAGGCCGGCCTACGGTTTGTTCCTTGAAGTCTGTAGAGGTGTATAGAATCGTTCCTTTGAATATTTCGCCTGAAGACTCTCCGGTCGATTTCACGTATCGGTATTCGGTCGCATTTTCTTTCCCGTCCAATGCTTCGATGATCCGCTTGATGCGGACTCCTCCGCCGATTATTGCTTTTTCTCCGAAATAGCCACCAGCGGCTACATTGGCTTCGTACTCGAACTTTTTACGTCCGCCTCCTTTGTAAACGATATCGGTCAGCATATCGGCCGCCGTTTGCGGAAACTTCGGCGAACGGTCGGCGCCCTCGACGACGTGACCGTGTATTTCGTAAGTCGGAATATATTCGCCCTGGCTGCTGCCTGTTCCGTTAAAGTAACCCCAATGGTCGTAATCGAGAGAATAACGGGAAGGCAGATGATATGCCGTATTGTATTCGAAATGGCAGACATGCTCGGTCGTCTCTCCGTTCTTCTCGTCGATCGAGGAGAGTTTGGTGGAACCGTTATCGAATGTTCCGTAGGAAAGCACGGTGGATTTAAGGTACCTATCCCCTGCATACAGTTTTACTTCCGTAAGACGAGGAGGTTTGTTGTCGGTATTTTCTTCCGTAATGAACTCCAGTTTCCCTCCGTTCCATTCGATCCGCTGTAAATAGCGAGGATAGTTCGTAACTCTGCGGCTATTGGTTTTTTCTTCTACGGTTTCAATACTCCATCCGGTTCCGAGTTCCCAATTGGCCGAATTTATGATCGTATGAGAGGTCGTGACGTCGACGATCGGCGCGTTTGATGTGTAATAATAGCGAATCGTATCGTTCTGATTGGTCACGATCCGCGAGAGATTCCATGAAGTAATCCAATCTTTGACATCTTCCCTATCATCCAGATTCTCGGAGGCGGTCGTTTCGACCTCATTGAAATAATAACGATTGCCGCTCTCATCAGTGACCGTAAATGTAGAGCTGTAAGGAGTCCTGTTCCATTTCACTTGAATTCCCTGATAAGGTATCAGGTGTACGTTCCCGTTGTAATCGGCCACGAACTGTCCGCTTTTGCCTGGAATCTCGAAAAAGAACAGATCGGGTTCGCTGTCGAACTCGGCATCATTCCGCTCATCGATTTTATCCGTATTCCATGAACTCAAGTTATTGGCTTGCTCTCCGTCCGGCGTGCCGGAAACTCTGCTGTATCCTTCCTCGTCGGCCTGAGCTCCCCGCACCATGCGGCTGATGCGTCCGCCGGTCGAAAGCCTCCATCCGAGGCCCACCCACGTTTCCATGTCCTTCACCTTGATCCCCGAAGCCTGATAGCCCAGCGTCACGGGAACCTGTACGCCACCGGCAGAGATCGTATATAAAGGAATGTTGATCGAGGCCGTTCCGGTATAATGGCTTACCGGGATGTTGATGCTGCGCATCATGGCCGCAGCCTCCGGAGAAGGAGGTGTAATGAGCGTCTGCTCCTGTCCGTAACTATACGGAACGATTCCCGCAAATAACAGAAACAGAGCGAGTAGTTTGGGTCTAAACAGGTTCATAAGCGATAATTTATTTTGAAGTTTAGGAATTACTCTTTGTCGGGATGAAAAAGGCGGGCGAAATCGGGATAACATACCCTCTGGCAAGGCATGTTCGCTCCCGCATGTAAAGTTCCGGGGTCCGAATAGAAAAAATATAGGAGTAGCATGGTACTCCTATATTTTTTTGATCAACTTCAATTTTAATCTACTGATTTACAGTTTATTATAAATCACAAATGATGATGATTACAGCAAAATCACGGATCGCAAGACAGGATATCCTGTCCCGTAAAAAAAATACGAAATCGACAATTCATCAAATATTAAGATGCTTATTATCAATAATATAAAAGAATATAAGACATAAAAAACATAGGACTCCTATACTACTCCTATATTTTCCCCGATTCCATTTCCGACCTTCGTACAGCAATCGCCCGACAACTATTATTCTACTGATTCAGACTTAGGATTATGACACGAATCGTTTCCCGACGTCTTCCCGCTTTTTCTCTGCCGGAGTTACTCGTTGTTTTGGTCATTATCGGGATTCTGGTACTGATCGCGCTGCCGAACCTGATGCCGCTGATTTCTCGTGCCAAGAGCACCGAAGCCCAGCAGCAGCTCGTCTTTTTGCACACGCTCGAGAAGAACAACTTCTACACCTACTCGAAGTATTCCGCCTCGCTCGAGGAGCTGGGCTTCGAGCAGCAGCCTCTGGTCACGGACGGAGGCCATGCCAACTACCGCATCGAGATCGTCGAGGCTTCGGAGCGGGGATTCCGCGCGACGGCGACGGCCGTGGTGGATTTCGACGGCGACGGCGAGTACAACGTCTGGGAGATCGATCAGGACAAAAACCTGAAAGAGACCGTCAAGGACTGATAACAACCTTTTCTGATCGGCGGACCGGAACAGGCGGGACTCAGGTCCCGCTTTCCGGCACGCTTCCATCTCGAATCCGTTTGATACCCTCTTCATTTATGCCTTGGCAATCGCTCGCATACCTGCTTCCGGTCGTTCCGGCGACCGTACTGGCCATCTCCGATCTTCGTCGCCGGACCGTCCCGGTAAGCTGGCTCACCGCATTCGGCTTGTGCGTACTGTCGCCGTCCGTGTTTTTGTCATCCGTAGGAACGATACTGTACAATATGCTGACGAACATGCTGCTGCTGATCTGGGTCTTCGGCGGAGCGTGCATCTATCTGAAGCTGCGCTACCGGCGACCGTCGAGCCTCTTTCGGCAGTATGTCGGTTCCGGCGATCTGATTTTCGCCTTGCTGCTGACACCGCTCGCTCCATTGCCGCAATATCTGTTGCTGCTGCTGGGGGGATGCTTGGCCGGACTGTTCTACTGGCTCGCCGTGCGTGTCGTCGTACAGAGAGAGACTACGATTCCGCTGGTTACGTTTCTGAGCCTGCCTCTGACCGCTTATTTGTCGTACCGTTTTTACCTTTCGTTGCCATGACCCTTCCCGAGCGCATACCGACCGAGATCGTGCAACTGTTCGCTTCCGCCGAAGCGTGGAACTACCGGCTCGTGCCTTACGACCGCAGGGACGGGGTCGTGCTGTGCGCCGGCGAGCGAGAGCGCGACTACGCTTCCGCGTCTCAGGAGATCGAGGTGCTGTCCGGATTCCGGGTGCAGATCGAGCCGGTCGGGCCGGACGAGCTCTCCCTGCTGCTGAACCGCTACTACCGCCGGGAGGAGACCCGCCCGATATCGGGGCGGACGGCCGACTTGAGCCGCATCGGCAGCGGACAGGGCTTTCTTACGGACCTGATCGGCGAAGCATTCGACGAATATGCGAGCGACATCCATTTCGAGCCCTACGAGGAGCGTTGCCGCATCCGCCTGCGCATCGACGGCAAGCTCATCGAGAAGTACGTGCTCGACCGGAGCGGCTACGCCTCGATCGTCAACCAGATCAAGATCATGGCGAATTTGGACATTTCGGAGCGCCGCCTGCCGCAGGACGGGCGCATCCTCTACCACCGGGGCGATCGCAAGTTCGACCTGCGTGTCTCGTCGCTTCCGACGATCTACGGAGAGAAAGTCGTGTTGCGCCTGCTGACGCGCCATGCCGAACTGCTGGAGCTCTCGAACCTCGGTTTCTCGGAGCGGCAGCTCGCCGACTACGAGTCGGCCATCGCGCGCCCGCACGGCATGGCGCTGATCACCGGACCTACCGGCTCGGGCAAGAGCACGACGCTCTATGCGACGCTCCGGCGGCTGAACCGCGAGTCGGGCAACATCCTTACGATCGAGGACCCGGTCGAATACACGCTCGAGGGAGTGAACCAGGTACAGCTCAAAGAGGAGATCGGCCTGACCTTCGGCGCTGCGCTGCGCACCTTTCTGCGTCAGGACCCGGACATCATCATGCTCGGCGAGATCCGCGACGCCGATACGGCGGCGCTGGCGATCCGCAGCTCGCTGACGGGCCATCTCGTGTTCTCGACGATCCATACGAACAGCGCATGGGGCAGCGTCTCGCGGCTGCGGGACATGGGCGTGCATCCGTACTTGCTCTCCGGCACGCTGATCCTTTGCGCCGCGCAGCGGCTCGTCCGCCTACTGTGTCCCGACTGTAAAAAGGAGGCGGAGCTGACCGAGTCGGAGCGGGAACAGGTATACGGTCTTCGGCCGGTTCCTTCCGATAGAAAGGAGGCGGAGGACGGCGCGGGAGAACGGATCTCGGAAGCAGCGGTCCCGGTCGACAATGCGGACGCGAACCGGACGGGGCCTTTCCCGCCGGCCGACCCGCGCAACAGCACAGGTATCTCCGCTTCGGGGAGAACCGGGCCGCAGCCGGCCGAAAAGACGGAAGAAACCGCAGCCGGCCTGGCCGGAAACAAAACACCGGTCTCCAGCGTCGCTCGTTACGAAACGATGCGGGGAGAGTCTTACGAGCGCATACCGCGACAGGACCGGACACACGGCCATCTCATGCAGAAGGCGGGACAAGAGACCTCCGTGATCTCCGGTAAACAGGACCCGGAGGCGCATTCGCACAAGCATTATCGTCCCGTCGGCTGCGAGCGATGTTACTACACGGGCTACCGGGGCCGCCGGGCGATCTACGAGGTGATCCCGATCGACGACGAGCTCGCCGAGGCCGTTCGCGAGAGCCGTCCCGATATCGCCCCGCTGCTCGAAAAACGTGGCATCACCACGCTGAAAGATTCGGCCCTCGATCTGTTCCTTTCCGGGCAGACCTCGCTCGAGGAGGTACTGCCGCTGCTCAGGGAGTGAATACGGATCACGCATCGATAATCCATACGCCGCTCATACTCCGAATCGCCTAAACGAACGACCCGACACTACCTATTTTATTCGATACGACCTGCCCGATAACTCGCAACTTATGAAGAACCTATACCTCTTTTCGATTCTGCTGGTCTGGACGCTGTGTCTTCCTGCCGCCGTGTCGGCGCAGACCGACGGTGCGAACCGTATCGCTGCGATCCGCGCCCGGCTCGACACGCTGACCCGGCGCGACGAGGCCTACCTCGGCGAGGTGGATCTGTCGGTAGGCGAGGCTCCGCTCTCCGAGCTGCTGCGCTCGGTGGCCCAAGTGGGCGGTGTGAACCTGAGCGTGCGCGACGGGGCGAACCTGACGGTGAGCTGCAACTTCACGCGGGCCCGCATCGACGAGCTGTTGCTGTTCCTCTGCGAACAGTACGGACTGGACGTGCAGGTCATCGGGAATATCGTCTCCGTCTTTCCGTACGAAGCGCCTGTCGCTCCGCCGCCCGAACCGTCGGTACGGTTCGACCGCTCCGACTCGACGCTCAGCTACGACCTGATCGCCGTGCCGCTGTGCGAGGTAGCCCGGCGCATCACCGACAGCACGGGCGTGAACCTGATCGTCCCGCAGACGCTGTACGAACGGCCCGTATCGGGCTACATCGCAGCAATGCCTTTCGCCGAGGCGCTCAGCTCGCTGGCCGAGATCAACAAACTGGAGGTTACCCCCGTCAAGGGCAGCGGGGCTTGGGCGTTTTCCGAGTCGCCCTCCGAGACCGGAGGCTCGCCCGCTCCCGCCTCGAACTATGTCCGCCGCCGGCAGTTCGCAGCCTCTCAGCTTTCGGTGGACAGTACGGGGCGAATCACGGCGATGATCGACCGGGGCAACATATACGACATCATACTCGATGTCTGCGAGCAGTTGAAACTCGACTATTTCTTTATCACGCCCGTCAATGCGCAGACGAGCATCTACCTGAAAAACACCGACGCGAAAACGCTGTTCGACCTGCTGCTCACGGGCACGGCCTACACCTATTACGAGGAGGGCGGCGTCTATATGTTCGGCGAGGCAAAGCGCGAGGGCCTGTTCTCGACGCGCATCGTCCCGATGCGTTACCGCACGGTGGACAAGCTCGCGGAAGCGATCCCCGACAACCTGAAAAAAGGGGTGCAGACGGCCGCTTTCGGCGATCTGAACAGCATGATCCTAAGCGGCGACCAGCGACAGGTAGCCCGCATCGAGCAGTTCCTGCGCTCGATCGACCGGACCGTGCCGCTCATCACGATCGAGGTGATGATCGTCGACGCCTCGAAAGACGTGCTGCTGGAGGCGGGTCTAGGCCTCGGATTGGGTACGGAGCCAACGCAGACCGCAGGCACGCTCTCCCCGGGTCTCGACATGACGCTCGGGGCGGAAGCCGTCAACAGTCTGGCAAGTAAGATAGGTCTCGTAAAGCTCGGAAAGGTGACACCGAACTTTTATGCCAGCCTGAAGGCGATGGAGCAGGACGGCACGATCGAGCTGCGTTCGACGCCCCGGCTCTCGACGCTCAACGGCCGCGAGGCGGTGCTCACCAGCGGGGAGATGCAGTATTACAAGGAGACGAACAACACCTACATGGGGACGCAGAACCCCGTGCAGTCGACCTCCTTCGTCTGGAAAAGCGTCGAGGCGAACATGACCCTTTCGATCACGCCCTATGTGAGCGAGGACGGCCATATCACGATGACGATCGACCTGTCGCAAAGCGAGTTCACCGACCGTACCGAAAAGGAGGCTCCGCCGGGGACTACCACGCGCAGTTTCCGTTCGATGGTGCGCGTGAAAAACGAGGAGACGGTGCTGCTGGGCGGCATCGACCGGCAGTCGCACGAGAAAAGCTCGCAGGGGCTGCCCTTCATCGCCCGCGTGCCGGTGCTCAAATGGATCTTCGGCACGCACAAGAACAACAAACAGGAACGCCGGCTGAACGTATTCATCAAACCGACCGTGGTCGAATAGAAATGAAAAACAACCCCTCGTCAAATCGCCCGACCGCAGGTCTCTGTCCCGGAAACCCCGACCGGAACGAACGCCTTGGGAAAGCATACTGAATCATGAAAAGAAAACTTTTGCAACGACTCGTCGGTCCTTCGACCGTGCTCTGCATCCGCTTCGGGGAGGCGGACCGCTACGCGATGCGCCTGTTCGTACTCGGTCTCGATCGAAGCGGTCTCCGAATCCTGCGGGAGTGCACCGATCCCGACGCCGATGCACTGAAAAAGGAGTGCTCGGGCCGTCCCGTCCTGATTTCGGTCTCCGGGTACGGGATCGTCACGAAGCCGACCGAAGATACGGCGATCGTCGGGAAGGTGACCTCGGATCCCGAAACGTTCGCATGGAGCTTTTCGGACGAAAAGGAGGATTCAGGGAGTATCAGCTTCGTTCGCCGCGAGCAAGTCGAACCGCTCGGGCAACGGCTCGCGGAGAACGGCATTCCTTTCATGGATATTCGCTACGGGCGAGCGGCGGCAGATCCCGAGCAAGAGGCCCTACGGCAGGCGGAACGTTTTTATCGCGATACGTTGAAATGGCGCACGCTGCTGCGCCCTACACCCGAAGGCCGCATGGTCGCTAAAGCGGCGGAACGCCGCCTGCGGCTGCCCGTGCTGGGCCTGATGCTGCTTCTGCTCGTAGTCAATACGTTTGCTTCCGGTTCGCTTCGAGAGCGTCGCACACAGCAGCGGACCGTGCTTGCCGCCCGGGAAAAGAGGCAGGACGCGTCGCAGGTCCGCTCCGAGCAGCGGCGGGCGGCCGTAGCGGAGTTTTCGCGCAGGCTGCCGTACCGCCACGCCCTGCTGCTGGATCGGGCGGCCTCCCATGTGCCTTTGTCGGTCACGCTGACCTCGCTGGCCGTACAGCCTCTTTCCAAAACGTTGGAAGAAGGCAAAGACCCCGTATTCGCTTCAGAAACCCTTTCGATCCGGGGCGTAACGAACGATGCGTCGGCCGTATCGGAACTGATGACCGGATTACGCTCCGAACCGCCGCTGCACGAAGCTCGGCTCGAAGGCTTGAAGCAAAACCGCGAAAGCGGTGCGACCGAATTCAAGATTACCGTCGCCTTATGAACCGGATCGGCAAATACGAAGGAGTCGTGCGTCTGGTCCTGCTGCTGGTCGTGCTGCCTGCGGCCGTGTACCGGCTATCGTTGGGGCGTACGGTCGCACTGTGGGGCGAGGTGTGCCGGGCGGAACGGACGATCGCGGAGACGGATTCCGCTTCCATACAACCGGATACTCCTGCCGCTATGCTCGATACGGTGGAACTGATCGCCGGCGGCGGTCTGCTCGATCTGCTGGAGCGCCTTGATCCGGATAGCTCCGTCCGAATCGTCAGCTACACGCCTTATCTGACCCGCAAGGGCGACGACTTCACGCTGCGCACGGCCGAGATCGTGCTTTCGGGAGGCTTCGCTCCGCTGCTGCGGACCCTCGACGCGACGGAGCGGGAACTCTCCGGCTGCCGTTTGCTTTCTTCGGAGTTCAAAACGATCCGCCGGGGACGGCAGACCTCGCTGCTGTTGACCCTCGTTGTCCAGCAACTGACCGATAAACCGTAAACTCTTGTAATATGAAATCCGATCCGACAAATCGTTCCCTCCGGCCGTTTCGGCCCGACGCCCGTCGATCCGACCGCAAAACGCCGATCCGGACAGAAAGGCTCTCCGCAGGCTTTCCGGCAGGCGGGGCCGATGCGTGCGAGTCCGAATCCCGGCCGATGTCCGGGACGATCCCGATCCGTCGAACGGGCTCCGCCGACCTGTTCCGGACGGCCTGCGCGCTTTTGTTTCTGCTGTCGTTGCTTTCGGGCTGCGACGACATTTTCGAGCAGGATATCGACCGGGCCCGGATCGAAGTGGTCGCACCGAAGCACGACGCGCATATCGAAGCCGGCGAGGTGACTTTTCTCTGGCGGCCCCTCTCGGGAGCCCGCAGCTATCGGCTCACGGTCGTCTCGCCGAGCTTCGCCCGCGCTTCGCGCGTATGGGCCGACACGACATTGCGCGCCGATTCCCTCCATGCGGCCGACCGCTTCTCGCTGACGCTCGACGAAGGTGACTATCAGTGGAGCCTGCAGGCTTTCAACGGCGTTTACCGGAGCGAGGAGAGCGTCTATTCGCTGAGGGTCGATCCCGCTGCGGCGGACGAGTCGCAATCGCTTTCCGATCCGCAAGAACCCGCAGAGGAAGGGGACGATATGCAGGAGGCGTTCGCAGTCCCGGGCAAGGAGGGTCTTTCCGGCAGCGATGGGCTCGCCATGCCGAATCCCTCGACTGAATCTGCGGGGGGCGTCGGGCCTGAGCGTCCGAACGGTCCGGAGAACCGATTCGAGTCCTGCCGTGGCAGGAATGGGATGCTTTCGATCACGTATCGCGCGCCACGGCAGACTATTTCAGGTATCGCGTTCGGGCCGGCCGAAAGACGATTGCCGACGGAGAGCGACGGCGGGTTGCGGCCTGCCGGTCCGACATGGGCACTCCGCTCCGATATGCTATCGGCGAAAAAACGCTTTTCAGGTCACGAAACTCTTTCCGAGCCATGAAATCGCGACCGCTGACATACCTGTTACTCGTCGTAGCGCTCGGTATCTGGGGCGTCGTGGCGTGGAAGCTCTTTTTCTCCGGGCCGAAACCTGCGGCTTCCGATCCGGCTGCCGTGCCCGTTGCCCGGAACAATCCCCGTGCGGACATCGATACGCTGCGACTCGACTATCCCGATCCGTTCCTGCGTGCGGTTGCGACGAGACCTTCCGTCCCGGGGTCCGTTTCGGCAAGAGCGCCCGTACGGTCGAAAGCGAAGAACGAACGTTCCGCCGCCAAACTCGCCTGTACGGGCCGTATCCGTAAGGAAGGAACCGACCGTTATCTGATCTCGATCGATGGTCGGAACCATCTGCTGCGGCAGGGTGAGTCGGCCGGAGGCTTCAGACTGCATGCGGTCGGAGCCGATTCGCTATGGCTCGCGGCGGACGGTCGGAAATACGGATTGAAAATTCCCTGAGCTGTGAACCGCCCGGATTCCGATACAAAGAATATGGAGCCGGAATACGGCTCCCGGTCTCGCAGACCGATGAATACTCGGACTCGTTCCATCCTCCGATATCTCGACTGTTCTGTTTTATAGCTGCTAAGGTAAATAGTACGATGAAAAATACGATGAAAGGAATCGGACCATACTCGGCAAGAATCGACCGTCCGCTGTGCCGAGGGGTTCCGCATGTTTTCCCTCCGGCGGAGAACCCGGAGCCGGGTCACGGTCGCAAGGCGGTCGTCCCGAGGCCGAGTCGACCGGACGGACTGTCTGCTTTCCGTTCGGCCTGCCTTCCTGCCGGCGTACTGGCTACGGTGCTGGTCGTCTCGGCACTGATGCTGCTTTCGGTGCTGGGCGTGCTCGCGCTGTGGGAGTCCGATTTTCTGTTCTTCTCCCGCGCGGGCTACCTCTCGCGGCAATGGGCGAACGTCGAGTCGGCCTTCGTTCTGTACGCCGCCGACAGCACGCTGACAGCAAGGCTCGACGAGCAGGGCGGCCTGCGGCTTTACGACGGCCTGCCCGACAGTCGGGTGCGGATCGCCGTCCGGCCATGGGGACTGTACGAGGCCGTGCGCGTCGAGGCGGCCGATTCCCGAATCGCTCCGACCCGGCTGTTCGGGTCGGCCGCCCCCTTCGCATGTTCGCCGGGCGAAGAAAGCGGTCTCTGGTATGCGACCGATGCCGCTTCGCTGTCGCTTGCGGGACGCACCATGCTGCACGGACGCCTGCGGCTTCCCCGCCACGGCGTGCAGTACGGACAAATCCGTTCGGTCTTTTTCTGCGGCGAACGGATCGAAGGAGCCCGTAGCGCTTATGCCGGCAAGAAGCTTCCGCCGGTCCGAACCGATGCCCGCCGAATGACCGACAGTCTGTTGCGCCTGCTCAAAGCTCCCGGGGCATGGATACCTACGCCGGACAGTCTGAGCGTCGGATTCGGCGAGGCGGAGCCCCGGCTGCTGGATGCCGGGAGCCTCGGACCGGGGGCTCGCGTCGAGGGCATGGCCGTGCTGCTGGGAGAAGCGGTGTCCATCGACAGCACCTGCCATCTGCGCGATGTGCTGGTCGTGGGGCGCACGATCCGCGTGGGAGACGGATTTCGGGGAAGGGCTCAACTATTCGCATCGGACACCGTTCTGATAGGGCAGCGGGTGACGCTCGGTTACCCGTCGGGGATATTCGTCGCACGGGAGAACCCGGACCGTTACATCGAAATCGGCCCGCACAGCCGCGTCGAGGGCTATGCGATCGTCGACGGGGACGGAAAGCCCGATGTAAAACGCGCGAACTACCGACAAGACCGCACGGCCGTACTGCGGGGACTGCTGTGGACGGACGGCGCGGCGCAGGTGCAAGGTATCGTGTCGGGTTCTCTCGCAGCCGATCGCTTCGTCTATTACTCCTCCGAAGGGTATTACGAAGACATGCTTTACGATCTGACGCTACTCGAAAACCCGGCGGCGGCCTATCCGCTGTGGGCGGAGACGGCCTACTGGAGAAAGGAGGCGGGATGGGTGCGATAAAACGTCTTCCCGCCGCCTCGCTGCTGGAGGCGATCGTCGCCTCGGTCGTGCTGCTGATTGTCTTCGCCGCGAGTCTGGAGACCGTCGTCCGGCTGACGGCAACCCCGTCCGAGGGTATGGCTTGCGTGGACGCCGATTACCGGGCCGCCTGCACGGCGAGCGAAATCCGACGGGGGGCTTTCTCTGAGGGCAAGACCGAACTCTCCTACGGATGGGGAACGCTGACGGTTCTCATCGAGCCCTACGCTCCCTGTCCGGCGCTATGGCAGGCGACGCTGACGGTGAAAATCGCGGGCGGACGCAAAAGAATGGAATACCGGTATTTGGTCGATCCGGACGGTTTCGACCGAAACACGATCATCGGCAATGAATGACTGCAAAACCGTACGAAAGCGACTGACGGAAGGACGCGCTGGCTACCCGAGCCAACTATGGCCGGCCGCGCGCTCTGCGGAACGGGATCGGACCTGTTGTCCCGGTCGTTCCACGCAGGGCGCTATCCGCCCGGAACGGATTGCGGGACAACGCTTGCCATGTACCATACACGGCGAGCAACGTCCTGCTTCGGATAGGAAGGAAGTTTACCGGCGGTGGCAGCCGGACGCTCGCTGTGCTCGTAAGCGGGCAGCTCGAACCGGGCCGGGAAACCGACCTCGGCTTCGGATCGCGGGGAGCGGACTGCCTGCCTCGACGCTGGTCGAGGTACTGATCCTGATGATCCTCAGCGGAGTCGTCTTCCTGTCGGTCATGGACGGACTGGGACTGCTGAGTCGCTTTCTCGATCGCACTTCGCAACGGATAGCAGAGCGTACGGAGCAGTATGCCGGCTACTTCCGCACGGTCGATCTGGCGGGAGATTCGGACAGCCTGATCTCGGAAGGCGAAAGAACATTGGCGCTCTATCGTAAAGGAGGTATCCATGCCCGGCTCTCACTGGCCGACTCGGCGCTGATCGTCCGGCAAGACGAACGCTCCGATACGCTGTTGCGGAATGTCGTCCGACTGCGGACCGTTCCCGAATCCGTCCTCGGAGCGCAGATCGATACGATGATCGTCGAGCTGCGGACCGAACAGGATTCCGTACTGAGCATCGGATTCGTGTCCCGCCGTCCGCCCGATCCGCTGCTCGAGAAGCTGAGCGAGCAGGAAGCGAAGTACAGATACGAAGAAAACGAAAACGAATCGAACGAGGAATCGAAATAAAGCGAACACGTCCCCGAAAATGAAGAATCCGAAAATCTTATGCCGCCAACGACCTTCGATCCACAACACCGCACGAGACATTATCGGTCCCTGCCGGAAAACGGCCGAACCGCCTATCGGTATCCGGATTGCCGCCGAGAGCGTTCCGTGTCGACTGCGGCATCGTGCACGTTCCGATACCCGGTTCTGCGCCGGAACGCAAGCGAATACGGGATCCCGTACTGTAACAAAGACGAGAATATCCTAAACCGAACGATCGAACTGCCATGAACCCGAACGATTCTTTCGCTTTACCCAAGCACGGTGCCCATCCGCTCAAGGACGCCCGTAAGGAAGCCATGTTCGCCGAGCTGCACTCGCTGCTCGGCTCCGGACTCGATTTCAGCCGCTCGTTTTCATTGTTGATCGAGGGAGAGCGGGATGTACAAACAAAAACGCTGCTCAGCAGTCTCTACCGCTCGGTCGTGCGTGGCGAGGCATTGGCCCGCGCCTTCGAGCGGAGCGGACGCTTCGCTCCGCTCGATTGCGGGGTGCTGCGCATCGGCGAGCAGACCGGCCGGCTCGACGAGGCGCTGGCTTTTCTGGCCGATTACTACCGCAAGCGCATCGCGCAGCGGCGTATGATCAGCGGCGCGGTGAGCTATCCGCTAATTATCCTTTTTACTGCAATCGTCGTCGTGATTTTCATGGTGCTGGTGATCGTGCCGATGTTCGAGCAGGTCTACTCGCGCATGGGAGGCGAACTGCCGGCGATGACCCGGTGGATCATCTCGCTGTCGAGAGCTTTCCCGACCTATCTGACCGTCGCGGCGCTCGCGGGTGCGGGAAGCCTGTTGTGGTGGAAGGTCTATGGCGACCGCCCTTGCGTACAGCGGTTCGCCTGCGGATGGCTGCTGAAGATTCCTATAGTGGGCGACACGTTGAAAAAGAGCGTGCAGGCCCGTTTCTGCCGCCTGCTCGGCCTGCTTGCTTCTTCCGGAGTCCCGCTGTTGCAGGGCATCGGGATGCTCGAGGGAATCATCGTGTTTTATCCTTACCGCGTCTCCTTTGCACGGATCGCCCGCGAGCTGGAGCGGGGAGCTTGCCTGTCGGAGGCGCTGGAGCGCTTCGCGGAGCTCTACGACCGGCGGCTCGTCACGCTGCTGAGGGTGGGAGAGCAGACCGGCCGGCTGCCCGAAATGCTCGCCCGAGAAGGCGACGTACTGACCGGGGAGCTCGAGCACCGCCTCCGCTCGCTGGGGAACTTGCTCGAACCCGTGCTGATCCTGCTGGTCGGCCTGCTCGTGGCCGTCATACTCGTCGCCATGTACCTGCCCATGTTCCGTCTCGGAGGTATCATGGGATAGAACCTGACACAACGCGACATACCTGACACCCAACCGATAACCGATGTCGAATCAAAAAACTATTTGGCCTATGACAAAAAACAACTGAAAAACAAACAGATGATGGAAATTCATTGTCAGATTCTACGTCTAAATTAAAGTATGTCTCATTTAAAGAAAATGGATCATGTTACCTAAAAAAACACCGAAATACTTATGGATATTAGCTATGAGTATTTATATGATCTGTGCTCCGATGACAACAGATGCGCAGATGGTTCAATCGGACGGCATTATTTCATGCCCTGCGCCACAAGCCATGAGTTTTATGAGGTATGGCGGTACACCGGTAAAATTATTTACAGGCACTGTATCAGCAGAAATTCCCATATACACATATAAAGACAAAGATTTCGAATTCCCTGTTTCAGTAAGCTATTCCTCGAACGGATATTTGCCTAATCACCCTACAGGTCCTTTGGGACTCGGATGGTTTTTAAATACCGGAGGCTATATATCCCGAGAGATAAAAGGAGCTCCGGATGATGCCGTAGAATTGGATTCGACAGAAAGCAATTTGCAACCGTTATTTTGGATTGCTAAAAAAGGCTATTACCATTTCCATGTACTTGATAATCCACAATATAGCATAGTAAAGCAATTATTCAATGCTTTCTGGGGTAATACTGCTTTCCTTATTCACAATGTTCAGGATACGATGCCAAATGGAGCAAATTATCACCAGTATTATGAAACGTGTTCCGATATATACACGTTCAAATTCGGAAATCACTCGGGCACGTTTATGTTAGGGCCCAACGGGGAAATTCATGTTTTCAACACCAATCATCCTCACGGAGAGTATAAAATCGAATTTCTGGCATTGGATGAGTTCGGTTTCACCGGGATGAAAATAACAACCGGGGACGGTTATACATATACATTCGGAGGTACTCCCGAGCTTAAGAATCATTCGAGACCACAATCAGAGCCTGTTTCGCCCGATTTGTATTTTATGAAATTTATGAGCTATAAAAGTAATTGGCCGCTTACTTCGATTGAAGCGCCTAATGGCCGAATACTTAAACTACTTTATGATTCGAGTACAGAGGCCTCTGCTCATTATACCTCATACAATTCGGCTGTAAGTCACTATAAACCACTCCCCGTACTCAATGATACCATCGAGAATTACAGGTTCATGCAAATTACCCAAGCAGAAACACTTTCATCGTCATATGAGATTATTTATGATTCAAGACTGATTGGAATCAATATCGATGATCGGGTCCAAATAGACTTTGAATATGGAACTAAGCGTCAAGAACAGACAGTGTCTTTAAGAGACGATCAAAAAGAATTACGGAATCGAGGTTGTTTGGCTTCTGTCACGGTACGACGACTGGATGATAATAAACAGTTGAAAAAAGCGACGTTCTCTTACACATATAGCAGTCCGAACGGCAGTCCGATGCAATTTTTGAAACACGCTTATTTGTCTGGCGAAGGCTATTACAGCATGGCTTATTATAACGAAGGCGATATATTTCCAAAACATGGAACTCAAGAATACGATCTATGGGGATATTATAACCTAAAATCAAATAGTGTCTCTCCTAACGCGAATGCGGCACGTTTCGGCATGCTGCATACGATCACATATCCGACCGGAGGTTATACACGGTTCGAATATGAAGGCCATGATTATTCATATACGGTTGCCAGACGGGCAATATCGCCAGAGAAGCAATTTATGTACCCGTGCAGCACGACGCCTATGGGAGGTGTACGTATCCGGAAGATCACGGATTATGCTTCCGAAACGGATTCCACATACCGAGAGTTTATCTATACTGCCAATGGTCGAAGTACGGGTATTGCACTTTGTTTTCCTCGCTATATTATTTTTAGAGGAGACGACACTCCTCCGACAAAAGCAGGTCCGGGAGATTCTGAAATGGGCCTTCCTTCAGAGCCCGGAGTTCGTGCTTTATACACTACGTCGTGCCGTTATAGCGATGCTTATGTCTATTTGTATTGCCCGGATGGAACTCCTATAGAATATAGTCAGGTAAAAGAAAAACGCAGCGACGGATCTTCTGTCATCTATCGTTTTTCCAACGCGGTGAACATGCCCGATCTAACTCCTTTGATACAGTATGCAGACCGATACTCGCAGGAGTCTGGTGTTGAATATTTACGAGAGTTCAATCCTGTATCTCGCCATATCCAGCGAGGAAAACTTATTAGAAAAGAAATATATAACGATCAGGACCGACTCGTATCTGCCGAAGATCATGTATATGATACGACCAAAGTGCTGAAATATATATCCGGATTAGGAGTCGCTAAAGGATGCATTTATGAGCAGCGCACTTTGGTTGAAGATTATCCTTTGCGCACATTGCGACTAATCACCTATCAAGGAGAAGATTCTGTATGCATAGAGAATCGTTTCGGATATAATGATTTAGGTCAAACGATCCAAACCGAGACGGATGACAGCCAAGGAATCGTGCAAACCGTTAAAACGCGATATGTAGCGGATATTCCGACGGCGGAACGAACGATGGTCGAAAATAGCATGATCGAACACAATGTTCTGCAAAATCCCCTTGTCATTTTCGAGTACATTAAGAAACCGGGGAGTTCGGAAAAATTGGTGCGGGGAATCCGCTCTCAATTCGGAGTATTCGGATATGACTCAAAATTAATCAAACCCATATGTATCGAGAAAACAAATTTAGAGCGACCGATCGATAGTGTGAATTTCGATGCCGAAACGCATTGGAAGATCATAAAGACTTTCGACGAGTACGACAACTTAGGCAATGTGATCCAATCCACGGACAAAGCCGGAGTGACAACGGCCTACATTTGGGGATTCAACGGTTTGCTACCCGTTGCGGAGGCCGTAAATTGCGACCTGTCGCTCGTGGAGATGATCACTCCGTCCGTTTCGATGGGCGGTAATTCCAATTTGGGCGGAAATCTTTCGACAAGTCAGGAATATCAATTGAGATCATTGCCGAACACATCCGTGACGACCTACGAATACGATCCACATATAGGACTGATTCGTAAAACCGACCCGTCGAATCATTCTCTCTATTACGACTACGATGAGCACGGTCGACTCAGAACGGTTTCCGATTCCCATAAGAATATTACGGAACAGTACGACTATCATTTCAAACAATAAAACGGATTACGATGAAACGTATATATTTGTTCATAGCCTTGTTAGGCTTTTTGAATCTGATTCCTCGAAATACGATCGGTTCGCCGCTGTTTTCGGATATTCTCGTTCCGGCCGGCGAAAGCGAGTTCGAGATCTCCCCGACGAGTTTCACCGTAGACGGGAAAGGCGGAACCTGCTATTTCGATTTGACCTGTGAGCGTTGGATCGGACGCAACAGTTTGTCAGCCGATCCGGCCGACGTATCGACGACCAACGACCTGCCTCCGCTCGAAGAAATGAATGTCAACGGCTTCGAGTATATCGGTTTCGAAGATACGGGAGGCCAAGTCGATTCGGTCAAATGCCGTTATTCATCATTGAGTGTCAAGTACAATTCGATCGTATTCAAGCCCAATCGAACCGATCGTGAAATATCGGGGACGGTAACGATCCGGCATTATACGTTGTACACCGACAAGCCGAAGCAGGAAAGGACGTTGGTCGTTACCTACAAGCAAAAGAGAATCGGGCCGACGCTTCCGCCGGAAAACGAACTGATCGACGGCGGCCGCATTACGTCTTCTATCAATCGGAACGACGTATCTCTGCCGGTCACCATACGGAGTATATCGTTACCTGCGGGTGTCGTCGGCAATATTACCTATCGGTGGGAATACAAAGACGGGAATAGCACCCAATGGAGTACGCTGGCCGGAGCGACCGACGTAGAACTCGTGGTTACCAGTTTCCCGCCGTTGATCAGATATTACCGAAGAGTGGCTACGACTCCGGAAGGCGATCAGGGCTACTCCAACGTCTGCTGCTCATATAATCGGTCATTGAGTAACCACAATTATATCAGCAAGATCACTCCCCGTCGGGAAACGGAATCGATGATGGATCAGTATATGGAAGAAAATACCTACTATAACGGACTGGGCTATCCGATACAGATCGTCCAAGCCCAAGCCGTCTCGAACGGAGATTTGGTCACGCCGATCGTCTACGATCGGGCCAATCGTAGCGATGCGAAAAAATATCTGCCTTTCGCGGTAAAAAATAACGGCGGAAGACTCGTAAGCGATCCTTTGACTGAGCAGGAGGACTACTATCTTTCGCAGTTCCCCGAACAACAGACTTATTCTTCTGCTCCCTACGCCTATATCGAAAACGAATACGAGAACTCGCCTCTGAATCGGATTAAGAGCACGCGGAATGCCGGAGCTGTTTTCCGCACGGGGAATGAGCCGCGAATCGTTATCGATTACCAAACCAATGCCGCTAACGAAGTGCTGTGCCTGCAGGTCGATTCGCTGGGGAACGCTCGTGTCGCCTCATACTACGAGCCACATATGCTTTTCAAGAATTCGGTTACGAACGAGGACGGGACGCAAACGATCTCCTTCAAAGACAAACGCGACAGTCTCGTCCTACAGCGCACGGTCAACGGAGTGCAGCATAACGATACTTACTACGTCTACGACGACTTCGGACGGCTCTCGTGGGTAATCAGTCCGGAAGGATCGGCTTCGCTCACCGTCGGCACGATGCTCAACTCCTACAGCCTGATCACTTTGCGATATTGCTATATTTATCGGTATGACGGACAAGGGCGTCTCGTTTCACGTAAGCTCCCGGGCCGCAACGAAGACTATTACGTCTACGATCGGGGAGATAATCCGGTCATGTCGCAGGACGGAATGCAACGTCTTGCGAACAAGTGGATACTGAACCGGTACGACCGGCTGTCCCGCCTTACCCGACAGGCCGAGATCGTCGATTCGAGAAGCCGCGCCCAATTGCAGGCTCTGTTCGATAACGGCGAAGCGGATACTCTGTATCGGTCTCCCGATACGGAGTTGATCAGCTTTCGTTATGACAGCTATCCGAGTATCCGAAAAGACATGATATTGAAGCCGCCTTCCGAATGGGAGGAAGTCGATACCGGCGGAGGGATCGTTACGTTCCCCGGAGAGTCGACAGGAAAGCCGGACGAATATGAAGTTATAATCGGAGGGAAAGAATACGTGAATGATCCGTTGTACTTCTTCACTCCGGTAGAAGGGATCGTGACGAAAGACGATGTCGACACGGAAGTCGTTTCGATGAAAACGGTAGAAAGGTTGGCATTGCTCGCTGCCGACGGGACCGCTTCTTCGAGCGTTTCCCGCTATTATTTTTACGACTACGCGGGACGTATCGTACAGCTTTACGAGGAGGACAGTACGGAGTACAGTCGATACAGCTATCGCTACGACTTCAACGGTAACGTACTGGCCGAGCACCAGAAGCACGGCATGAAGTTATCTTCGAGCCAGTCCGCCAAGGCCGACAGCCTGATCCGCAACTATTCCTACGACCGTTACGGTCGCCTGACGAGCGAAACGTCCGTACTCAACGGCGGTACGCCGGCGACCGTGCAGTACGCTTACGACGACATGGGACGTCTCGCGTCGAAAACACTGGGCAACGGGACGACCGAGACGATGGCCTATAATATCCAAGGCTGGCTCAGCGAGATCGACAGCCGTCATTTCGACATGAAGCTCGACTATTACGAGTCCGACCTCGTCGCAGCGACGCCGTATTATTCGGGTAACGTTTCGGCATGGACATGGAGCCTGAACGGATCGTATCCGAAAAATTACGTGTTCACTTACGACCGCCTAGGACGGTTGACCGATTCGCATCAGTACAGCGGCACCTCCCGACTCGACAATTACGTCGAACACGGTATCAGCTACGACCGTAACGGCAACATCCGGACGCTCAAGCGCACATGGGGAGTCATGCCGGTCGACGACTTGTTCTATGAGTACGAAGGGAATCAGTTGAGTTATCTGACCGAGCGTGCCACGGCTTCCATGGCAACGAACGACGTGTACGTTCCCGGTCCTACTGCGCGGATGGGTTATAGCTACGACTCGAACGGCAACATGACGAACGATTACAGAAAAGGACTGAAATTCCAATATAATTTTGTAAATTTGGTTCGGAGGGTGCAGGACGACGGCGGATCGACGCTTGCGGAGTACACCTATTCGGTCGACGGTCGGAAGCGTCAGGCGGTCGGAGGCGACGGAAAAGGTTTCCGCTATCGCGGCGATTTGGTCTATACCGTCAACGGAGGTTCTTTGTCACTGGAGAGCGCGGCATTCGGCGAGGGACGTATAGCAAAGACGAGCGGGAGCTATTCCCCGTTGTATTTCGTTACGGATCATTTGGGGAGCGTCCGCGTGGTGGAGGATCAGTCCGGAACGGTCTGCGAGTCGAACGACTACTACCCTTCGGGAAGTCGCTGGAAGGACCCGACGAGCAAAGTGTCGACGAACCGTTACCGTTTCAGCGGCAAGGAGGAGCAGACGCTCGGAGATTTGGGGTATCTCGATTTCGGGGCCAGAATGTACGACCCGGCGCTGGGAAGATGGTTCACGCAGGACCCGTTGGCAGAGAAATACTATTCGGTCAGCCCGTATGCTTATTGCAATAATAATCCAATAAAGTTAATCGATCCGGATGGACGGATGATATGGATACATGGAGCTGGAGACTTTCGTTATTTCTATACACCGGGTATGTCATATAATGGAAATGATCTTTTCATTGCTAATGTAGTTAGATTATTAAACTTAATATATTCTCATGGTGGATGGAAAATGCTTAATACATTGGGAAATTCTTGGAATAATTATGATATCCGAGACGGTTACAAATTTCAAAAGAAATTGACAATCTCCGATGATAGATTCATTTTTACTCCATATCCTAATGGAGGAGGTGAAATATACGCAGGCTTACTCAATTCTCCTGTTATACATGATTTTACCAAGATAGAAGGTTTGTCCCATGAATTGTATCATGGATTGCAATACGAACACGGGGAAGGCGGAGCATCTGTCTTTAATGAAGTTACAGCTTACGCGTATGGCCTTAAAATCGCTGAAAACTGGCAGGTAGCAACTAGTGCATGGATTGCCATACCGATGAATACATTAGGAAATGGAACAACATCGGGAGATGTGTATCAGTCTGCATTAGCAAATATACGTGCGAATAATTATTCTACAAGGGATATCATTAATGCTGTGACTAATTTTAAACGAGGTTCTTTAAGTAATTCGAATGGGATGTATAACAGTTTCGATTTGATTTATAACAATCAATTGAACAATGAAGCTCTTTATAAATCCTACTATCCGACACTGCAACAACCCTTACAACGATAGCGATGAAAAAAAAATTTGTATTTGCCTTTCTTATTTATGTTTTGGCGTCTGTTCATTTTTGTTACGGACAAAGTTTTAAGCAAGATATTCCAGTATTATTCGGCATTGATGGTGAGCCCGTTGAAAAAAATATCAAAATAGAATGGGGATATTCCGAAATTCGTGATACTCTAAATGTGGTCACACATGTGATGGTAAATTTCAAATATCCCCTTTGGAATGCAAGTAAACCTATTATTATTAATTCAGTACAGTTAATAGGTTTAGATATATTCGATCAACATAAAAATCAAATTGCGTCCCTATCAAACTTAAATAATGGTTGTGATTTGTTTGAGAAACGCCTATGGAATTATTTTGAAAAAAAACTTTTGATATGGTATCAAGAACAACCTTATGAACATATATCTATTAGAGGAAAGGTTCATCCAGAAAAATCTGACGTCACTCCAGATGAACGTTATATTCAGAAGATGTATGGAGACAGCATTGTCTGGGGCGGAGTTATTCGTCTAATTCCAAGTCAATAAAAATGATAAAATTAGCTGCTATAAAAATAGCAGCTAATTTTATTTAACAAAAAGATATTGTAACTTTTAACATTGTTACGGATTTAGGCGAATTAGGTAATCAGGTGGAAGACATTGTTGATAATTACAGTTCTCAATATGGACAGACTAAAGTCTTTAGTTTATGGTCCCATAGCGCATTAGATGGGCCGTTGGGAGGTATAGCTACTTCTGGAAACCATGCTTTGGACGAGAAGCAATTAACAATAGAAGGTTGGAGCAAAATAGAATTCAATTGGTCGAATGATGCGACAGCTATATTTTGGGGATGCAGGAGTGGTCAATCATTTGCCAATCGGTTATCCTCCCAAGAAAATATGAGAGATGTTAACGTTATTGGTCAAATGACATATTCATATCCCTCTAAGTTTGCTAATGGTCGGGTCTTTGACAGCAAAATGGTACAAGGCGCTTTTACTTATCCTGTTTATATGGTGGGGAGCAAGCCAATAATAGTCAGATTTTCAAACAATTCCGAGCCCATGATAGGTTATCGGAATGGAGTTTCAACAGGAAGATATACGATTGGAATTCATAATATGAAAAAGAAAAGATGAAACGGAAGAAATGGATTTTTATTGGGCTGATCATATTAGCGCTACCCAGTATTTGGGGGATAGACCGACATTTTTTTATGGCTCAACGAATGATAAATTATTCAAAAGAAACAAATTTCCGATCATCATTTTATAACATGTGTTGGAATAGGCCTAATTTTATACATCTTGATTATGTGAAAATTGATCAGGACAATCACCTTGAATTCAGCGGATGGACGATTACGCCTTATTTCGTTTCGAAAAACCTACTTATACTACGATGTCGTAAGGATTCACTAAATGGGATAGGTATTTTCCGTCCTAAAGGAGGATATAATTTCTAAATCTAATTTGGCAAGGATATCTGTGGTTCTATAGAATATATTTATTATGAGAGGCTGACTTTTTATGGTCAGCCTCAATTTTAAATATTATAATTAAACTTCCTTCTCACCATCCCCGCCCCACTTTTCCCGTCTTGACGAGCTCGTACCGGGTCGAGCCTCTCGTATAGCTCTCCGAGCGTTTTGCATCCGTAGTTGATACGGTACTTGGGCATCAGCTTCTTGAGCGTGGTCCCGATCTGCGAGAGCGGCACTTCGTCTTTTTTTGACCATGTTTATTGAGTCATACCATCGACGATTGTTCTATGAGTACGAAGGGAATCAGTTGAGTTATCTGACCGAGCGTGCCACGGCTTCCATGGCAACGAACGACGTGTACGTTCCCGGTCCTACTGCGCGGATGGGTTATAGCTACGACTCGAACGGCAACATGACGAACGATTACAGAAAAGGACTGAAATTCCAATATAATTTTGTAAATTTGGTTCGGAGGGTGCAGGACGACGGCGGATCGACGCTTGCGGAGTACACCTATTCGGTCGACGGTCGGAAGCGTCAGGCGGTCGGAGGCGACGGAAAAGGTTTCCGCTATCGCGGCGATTTGGTCTATACCGTCAACGGAGGTTCTTTGTCACTGGAGAGCGCGGCATTCGGCGAGGGACGTATAGCAAAGACGAGCGGGAGCTATTCCCCGTTGTATTTCGTTACGGATCATTTGGGGAGCGTCCGCGTAGTGGAGGATCAGTCCGGAACGGTCTGCGAGTCGAACGACTACTACCCTTCGGGAAGTCGCTGGAAGGACCCGACGAGCAAAGTGTCGACGAACCGTTACCG
>CDYS01037813.1_pt1 | contig 100479 bp, 87 predicted proteins | sample 557491 | NCBI WGS metagenome assembly CDYS01 (sample SAMEA3182057, study PRJEB8094) | gut metagenome | biome: human; feature: gut; material: Stool; isolation source: human stools | place: Canada | collected 2012-11-26
GGGCTACGACATCACGGGCCAGAGCGAGGAGCAGCTGCGCGAGGCGTGCCGCCGCCTGAATGTCGAGATCGACGACACGATGGGCAAGGGAAAACTCATCGACGCCATCTTCGGGCAATATTGCGAGGGCGACCTCATACAGCCCACCTTCGTGTGCGACTACCCGATCGAGATGTCGCCGCTGTGCAAGCGCCACCGCGACAACCCCGACCTTACGGAGCGTTTCGAGCTCTTCGTCGCCGGCAAGGAGCTCTGCAACGCATACACCGAGCTCAATGACCCGATCGACCAGCTGGAGCGTTTCCAAGAGCAGCTGCGCCTCTCGGAGAAGGGCGACGACGAGGCCATGTTCATCGATATGGACTTCGTGCGCGCGCTGGAGTACGGCATGCCATCATGCTCGGGCATGGGTATGGGTATCGACCGTCTGATCATGTTCATGACCAACCAGACAACCATACAGGAGGTGCTTCTCTTCCCGACGATGCGCCCCGAAAAGAAGGTCGTGGCCGACGACGTGGAGCGATATACCGCCATCGGCATACCGACCGAGTGGGTGCCCGTCATGCAGAAGATGGGATATATCACCGTAGAGTCTCTGGGCAAGCTCGCCGCAGGCAAGTTCTTCAACGACCTGTGCGGCTTCAACAAGAAGAACAAGCTCGGCCTGAAGAACCCCACCGCCGACGAGGTGAAGGCATGGTGCGAGGCAGCTGCCGTGGAGAAGTAGTAGTGGCATTAAAATAGGAATGCCGCACGGCTGCCGGAGATAAGCGACACGTAAAAGGATGCAGAAAATCCCGTAAAGGTAAAACGGAACGGGGAACAGAATAGTAACTTACAAGTCAAACAATAAAAACGATCGAAAAAAATGAGAAAGAAGATTGTTGCAGGTAACTGGAAGATGAACACTCTGCCCGCAGAGGGTGTTGAGTTGGCAAAGAACATCGTGGCCGGACGCGGCGAGGTTTGCTCGTGCGTGAACTTCATCGTATGCCCCCCCTTCACCCACCTCTCGCAGGTGATCGACGCCGTGAAGGGTTCGGACATCGCCGTAGGCGCGCAGAACTGCGCCGCCGAGGCAAAGGGTGCATACACCGGTGAGGTGGCTGCCTCGATGATCGCAGCGCTGGGTTGCGAGTATGTCATCCTCGGACACTCGGAGCGCCGCCAGTACTACGGCGAGACCTCGGAGACGCTCAACAAGAAGATGGCACAGGCTTACGCAAACGGCCTGAAGCCCATCTACTGTGTAGGTGAGAACCTTGCCGAGCGCGAGGCCGGCAAGCACTTCGACGTCGTGAAGGCTCAGATCGAGGAGGTCGTATTCAACCTCACGCCCGAACAGTTCTCGCAGCTGGTTATCGCCTACGAGCCCGTATGGGCCATCGGTACCGGCAAGACCGCCACGGCTGATCAGGCCGAGGAGATCCACGCCTACATCCGCAAGGTGCTGGCCGAGAAGTTCGGCGCCGCTGCGGCCGAGTGCCCCATCCTCTACGGCGGCAGCTGCAAGCCCTCGAACGCCGCCGAGATCTTCGCCAAGGAGGACGTCGACGGCGGCCTGATCGGAGGCGCCGCCCTCAAGGCCGAGGACTTCCTCGCAATCGGCAAGGGTTTTCAGAAGTAACCGTACTTCCGCCAAGGGAAGCAACCCTGCGCTGAAAACGGCATAAATGGCAAAACGGGCCGGACTCTTCGACGAGTCCGGCCCGTTTCGTTTGCGGCATGCCTGTCGCATGCGGCCCTTACGGATATTATTCCATTACGGTAATGGCGCTCCAGAGGTCGCCGATGCGGACATAGATGTAAGAGTCGTAACGGTTCTCCATGTCGACAATCCACTCGCCGTTGGCATCGCGCCTGACAACCAAACCCGACGTCGTCACAATCTCGTCGGCACGGTTCAGAAGCTCGGCATCCTGCTTTTCGAGCACGGTGCCATAGCTCCCCCCGAGGTTATACACGCGCTCGAAAGGCTCGGGCAGGATGCCGGCATCGCCCGCGCGGTCGGCATAGTAGACCACCTTTACACCCGTCATCTCCTGTTTGCCCGCGGCATTCTCGCCCGTGATGATCGACTGGACGCGCATGCGGTAGTAGGTCGTTCCCGCGGCCAGCGCAATGTGTCCCGACGGGAACTCGTGCAGCGACTCGCCGTCATAGACGAGATATCCGCCGCCCACGTCGACAGCCGTGCTGCGCACGAGATTGTCGAAGCGCACCGACACGCCGTTCAGGCCGCCAACACGTCCCGCGTATGCTATCACGGACGACGAGCAGACGAAGTTGCCCGCATCGTCGACATATACGTCCGAGGAGCCGAGCAGCGTACGGCCGTTCGATTCGTTCATCATGTTGAGCGACGCGCTGCCCGCAGGGTCGCCCTTGCCCCCGTCATCCTTCGAGCAGGCGCCGAAGGCCACAGTACACAGGGCAAATGCAGCAAACAAGATCTTTTTCATATCCAAATTCGGGTTTTTCGGTTTACGTCGGGCGGCCACACCGCCCGATTACGTTACAAATATAGTGTTTTTTCGCCGTTTGCAATACCCCCCCCCATAAAAACCGAAATATTTGCACCGCAACGTTTTTTTACGCTCTGCCGGGAGGAATGGCACCGTTGCGGCGCGGATTTTGACGCTCGACGACAGGTATGGCCGACACACACTATAACCGCGACCTTGTGGTGGCAAACATCCTCTTCGGGGCGAACTTCTCGTTCTATGTCTCGCTCACCGACGGCGGCATGGACTTCCGCCTCATATTCCTCTGCCAGATTCTGGTCGGGGTTGTGGTCTTCGTGCCCGCGGCCGCCGTCACACGCGCCTTCTACCGTCTGACGCTGCGCGACGCCGCCGTCATGGCCCTCGTCACGCTGCTCATAGTCTACGGGTGGCTCTACATGCTGCTGTGGGGCGCCTCGCTCACATCCCCCATCGACGCCTCCACGATAGCCACCCTCGGACCCGCATTCACTCTCGTCACGGCCATCATCCTGCACCGCCGCCGTGTCATCTGGGCCGACATCGCAGGCATCATCTTCGCCCTTGCCGGCGGCGCCGTGCTCATATTCAACCGCGGCGAGGGGCTCGTACGCGGCAGCGAGGGTTACGGCAACCTCATAGTCCTCGGCGCAGTCATCGCCGCCGCCGTGAACACCGTCCTCATCAAGCCGCAGCTCACGCGGCTGGGCGTGAGGCAGGTGCTCGGGTGGTGCTATCTCATGGCCGCCGCTGCCGTCACGCCCCTCATCATACGTTACGCCTCGGCCGACACCGTCCGGATGCTGAGCCACGCGGCCCTGACGCTCCGGACCGAGATTCTCTACCTGCTCATCTTCGGCACCGTGCTGCCCATATACCTGCTCTACCGCGGCGCCGCGGGCCTCACGTCGGTACATACGGCCCTCTACCGCTATATCCAGCCCATAGTTGCCACGGTCCTCGCCCTCGTGCGGCGGCAGGAGCACATCGACCGCGCCAATACCGTAGCCGCAGGGCTTATCGTCGCGGCCGTCATCTTCACGATGATAGGTTTTTCTCACGCAAAGCGTACACATCAACAGAAAAAGTTGTAACTTTGTACTACACGGGACGAAAGCCCTGCCATACACAAAATCCTACAACTTAAAGAAACCTTAAAAATGGAGACCCCGAACAGGATCTTACATACGGTCGTGGCGAGCCTTGCCGCGGCCGCATTTTTTATCTTCACGGCGTGCACGGCCGCCCCGCAGGCCGATATCTACACAACCACGGCCACGGCAGACCGTCTCTTCGACCACACCCGACAGGCTCTCGAGAGCCGCAGCCGCGACACCCTGCCCGCGATAACCATCGACACGGCCTCGCGCCTGCAGCCCGTCTACGGTTTCGGTGCCGCCATAACCGGCTCGACATGCTACAACCTGCTGCGCATGGGCGAGGCCGACCGCGACTCGCTTCTGCACGAGTGTTTCGACCCCGGCCGCATGGCCTTCAGTTTCATACGCATATCGATCGGGGCATCGGACTTCTCGCTCGACGAGTACACCTGCTGCGACCGTCCCGGAATAGAGTTCTTCGAGCTGCACGAGTACGACCGCCGCGACCTGATCCCCATACTCAAACGCATACTGGAGATAAACCCCGCGGTGAAGATCGTCGCCTCGCCGTGGTCGTGCCCGCGGTGGATGAAGATCGGATACGACAACGACCGTCCCTTCGAGAGCTGGACCGACGGCCGCCTCAACCCACGATACTATGACGACTATGCCGAATATTTCGTGCTGTGGATCGCCGAGATGGAGGCTGCCGGAATACCCGTATATGCCGTGACGGTACAGAACGAACCCCTCAACCGCGGCAACTCGATGTCGCTCTACATGGGGTGGGAGCAGCAGCGCGACTTCATCCGCGACCACCTCGGCCCCGCCTTCGAGCGAAACGGCATCGACACCAAGATATGGATATTCGACCACAACTACAACTACGACAACATAGCCGACCAGCAGGACTACCCGCTCCGCATCCTTGCCGACACGGCCGCCGCACGCTACATCGCGGGCTCGGCATGGCACAACTACGGCGGCCGCGTCGAGACCCTCGACCGCATACACGACGCCTGTCCCGACAAGGAGATATTCTTCACCGAGGCCTCGATCGGCACGTGGAACTACGACTTCGGCAAGTGTCTGGTCAACGACTTCGCCTCGATATTCCTCGGCACGCTCAACCGCTGGGGCCGCGGCGTGACGCTCTGGAACCTGCTTCTGGACGAGAAGGGCGCCCCCAACCGACCCAAGGGGTGCCGCACATGTTACGGAGCCATCGAGATCTCGAGCGAGAGCTACGACTACGCCTCGCTCGTGCGCAAGAGCCACTACTACGACATCGCCCACTGCTCGAAGGTCATAGCCCCGGGGGCCGTGCGGCTGGCCTCCGCGTCGGAGTGCGGCGAGGCCATAGTCTCGGCCGCCTTCGCCAACCCCGACGGCTCCTATGCCCTTGTCGCCGCCAACCTCTCCGAGAGCGAACGCAGCGTAGAGATTACCGGTACCGGACGATACCTTACGCTCACCCTGCCCCCGCGCTCGATCGTATCGGCCAAGTGGTGATAGTCAGCCATAAGGGACGATGCGGGGCCGCACCTTTCGGAAGGTGCGGCCCCGTATGCGTCTATGTATGTCTCTGTAACGGGCGTTATGCCTTGTCCTCAGGCTCGGGCCCGTCGCCGCTGCGCAGAGCCTCGCGCCACGTCTCGGGCACCTCGACCGACGACTGCGCCGCCATGTCGAAGGCCACCATCACCGCACGGCAGCGCGTACACTCGACGCCGTCGCTGCGCACGATGCGCTGCATGAGCGTGATGCTCTTATGCCCTACGGACTCCACCTCGCTCTCGACCGTGATCTCGTCCTCGTAGCGTATCTGTACCATGAAGTCGGTATGCGCAGAGACCGTCACGGCCGACGTGCCGCGCGCGACGCTCCCCACGCCCAGACGCGCAAAGAGATCGGTCTTGCCCAGATCGAGATAGGCATACTGCGCCGTGTTGTTCACATGGCGGAAGGGATCGATGTCGCAGAAACGCTTCTGCACCGCGGTCTTCACTCTCGGCCCCATGGCGTCACTTGCGTATGATCTTCACCTCGCCGCGCGGCCCGAAGGCTACGATCGAGCTGGGCTTGCCCGTGGGGTGTCCCTGCACGCGCGGGTTAACCACATAATCCACACCGTCGATGATCTCGCGGCTCACCTTGTCGAGTCCCTTCGGGGTCTCCTCACCCGAGATGTTGGCCGAGGTCGAGACTATCGGCTTGCCGAACCGCCGCAGCAGCTGTTGGCAGAACTCGTGGTCGGGCACGCGCACACCCAGCGTCCCCGTCTCGGGGATGAGGTTCGGGGCCACACCAACGGCCCCCTCCAGAATCAACGTCAGCGGCTTGGTCGCCATCTCCAGAACCTCGAAGGCTATGCCCGGCGCCTTGTTGACGTAACGCACGATCATGTCGGCATCGCGGCACAGCACCAGCATCGAGTGTTTGTTGACGCTGCGTTTAAGTTCGTAGATGCGCTCCACGGCCTTCTCGTCCGTAGCGTCGCACCCTATGCCCCACACCGTATCGGTGGGATAGAGGATCAATCCCCCGCGTCGCAGCACCTCAAGCGCCGCTTCCACTTCCTTTTCCATCATAATACAGGCGATATTTTCGGCAAAAATAACGATTTTCACGTCAGCGGCCCCGCCTCGGGCAGGAATTTTTATGCGGAGGTTGTCCGAAAGCGATTATTTTACTAATTTTACGGCGCCAAAATCCGGCAACGGCCTTTTACGCCGCACGATGCCGCTGCAACTGACATAACAACATATTGGTTTAACTCAAGCCGCGAACCGCCCCGGCAGGCGGCCCGCACCGAAAATAACTACACAAAATTATGGGAAGAGCTTTTGAATACCGTAAAGCGAGAAAACTGAAGCGCTGGGGACATATGGCGCGCGTATTCACCAAGATCGGCAAGGAGATCGAGATCGCAGTCAAGGCCGGAGGATCGGACCCCTCGGGAAATACCCGTCTGCGTATCCTCATCCAGAACGCAAAGGCCGAGAACATGCCAAAGGAGAATATCGAACGTGCCATCAAACGCGCTACCGACAAGGACGCCGCCGACTACAAGGAGGTGATCTATGAAGGTTACGGCCCCCACGGTATAGCCTTCCTCGTCGAGACCGCTACCGACAACACAAACCGTACGGTCGCCAGCCTCCGCATGTATTTCAACAAGTGCGGCGGTACCCTCGGTACTTCGGGCAGCGTGGCGTTCATGTTCGAACACAAGTGTGTCTTCAAGTTCCGCGTGCCCGCAGGAACCGACCTCGAGGAGCTCGAACTCGAAATGATCGATCTGGAGGTCGACGAGTTCTATCCCGAAGAGGACACAATCACCGTATATGCTCCCTACGAGTCGTTCGGCGCCATCCAGAAGTGGATCGAGGACAAGGGCTTCGAGACTATATCGGGTGAGTCGGTTCGCATCCCCGTCGACACCAAGGAACTGTCGGCCGAGGAGCGCGAGTCGGTAGAGAAACTTCAAGAGCGCATCGAGGAGGATGACGACGTGGTGAACGTCTACACCAACATGCGCGAGCCCGAAGACGACGAGGCCGACGAGGAGTAACTCCGCCTTGCCGCAGAGGCTGTCTGTCGGTGCAAACCCAAGGGGCCAATCAAGGGGCCGAGTCAAGGGGTGCAGTCCAAGGGGTGAGTCAAGGGGTGCAGTCCAAGGGGCCGAGTCCAAAGAGGGGGCGAATCCCAAGGAGGCGAGTCAAGGGGTGCAGTCCAAGGGGCCGTCAAGGAGGTACAGGACGAATCCAATGGGCTTCAATCAGAAGGGCTGGCGCCAATCCAAGAGGCTGCGGGTCTGAAATGTACGGATCTGTACAGGCACTGATCTACATAAGAATATCGAACAAAAGGACGTTCCGCTGAAGTGAACGTCCTTTTCGTTTTCGGGGTGCACACACAACAAACAAAGATGCACACTCAAGAAACAATATGGCGGGCTCCATTTCCATAGCCCGCCTCATTATTATATCTTCATTATATCCTCAACTCCTCTTCTTAATTACATCCCGTCAATCCGGCCCCGTCAATCCGGCCACCCACAATCAATCAGCCCCGTATATAATCACTGCACCTCTTCACTCTGCCGCGGCTTGCGCCCCTTGCGGTGCGCCGCAGCCTCCGCGGCCAGACGCTCGGCACGCTCCCGCTCCTCGCGTTCGCGCTCGGCGCGCTCGGCCTCGGCCTCCGCGCGCGTCACATCGCACACCTTGGTCAGACCCTCCTCCGCGGCCAGACGCTCCATCAAGGCATAGGCCTCGTCGTAGTCGTTGTGTATCTCGCCGTCGAGGATGGCGTTCTTGATCGCCTCCTTGATACGGCCGATCGTACTGCACGGACGCAGAGCGTAGCAGCGCATGATGATATCGCCCGAGACCGGCGGCTGGAAGTTGCGTACGCGGTCGCGCTCCTCCAGATCGCGCATCTTGCGCCGCACAAGCTCGAAGTTGGACATGTACCGCTTCACCTTCGAGTCGATGCCCGACGTGATGTCGGCCTCGCAGAGCGTCATCAGAGCCTCCACGTCGTTCCCCGCCTCGAACAACAGACGCCGCACGGCCGAGTCGGTCACCATATCCTCCGAGAGGATTATGGGCCGCAGGTGCAGGAAGACCATCTTCTGCACGAACTTCATGTGTTCGTTCATCGGCAGCTTCAGACGCCGGAATATCGCCGGCACCATCTTCGAACCCACAACCTCATGCTGGTGGAACGTCCACCCCACACGCTTGTCGTAGGCCTTGGTCAGCGGCTTGGCTATGTCGTGCAGCAGCGCCGCCCACCGCAGCCACAGGTCGTCGCTGCGGCGCGCAACGTTGTCCAGCACCTTGAGCGTGTGCAGGAAGTTGTCCTTATGTGCATGCTGCCCCACGCGATCCACACCGCGCAGACGGTGCAGCTCGGGGAATATCAGCTCCAGAAGTCCCGTCCGCTCCAGCAGGTCGAAGCCTATCGACGGCACGGGCGAGAGCATTATCTTGTTGATCTCCGTGATTATACGCTCACCCGAGACGATCTCGATACGGCGGCGGTTGCGCTCGATGGCCTCGAACGTCTCGGCCTCGATGTCGAATCCCAGCTGCGTGGCGAAGCGCACGGCACGCATCATGCGCAGCGGATCGTCCGAGAAGGTTATGTCGGGGTCGCACGGCGTGCGGATGATGCAGTCCTCAAGATCGTCCATGCCGTAGAAGGGATCCACCAACTCACCGAACCTCTCTCCGTTGAGCGACCACGCCAGCGCGTTGATGGTAAAATCGCGGCGCCGCTGGTCGTCCTCCAGCGTACCCGCTTCGACGGAGGGTTTGCGCGAGTCGTGGGAATAGGACTCCTTGCGCGCCCCCACGAACTCGACCTCGACGCCGCCGGCACGCACCATGGCCGTCCCGAAACGGCGGAATACGGCAACGCGCGAATGCACCTCGCGGCCCAGAGCCTCCGCCACGGCGATGCCGTCGCCCACAACCACCACATCCACATCGGTCGAGGGGCGCCGCAGATAGTAGTCGCGCACGTAGCCCCCCACGACGTATGCCTCGACACCCATGGCGTCGACGATACGCGAGAGGCGGTGGAAGAGGGGTTTGTCCAGAGGCGAGGAGTTGTTCATCGGCAGCGGCTTGCGTCAAAGGTTTCGGAGGTCAGTGCCCCAGACAGCGGCGGTAGAGACGCACCGTATTCTCCATGCCGTACCACAGGGCGTCGCATATAAGCGCATGGCCTATCGACACCTCGTCGCACCACGGGATGCGCTCGGCAAAGTAGGCCAGATTATCCAGATTGAGGTCGTGGCCGCCGTTAAGACCCAGACCCGCGCGGCGTGCCGTCTCGGCAGCCTCCACGTATGGGGCGATGGCAGCCTCGCGGTCGGCGCCGTAGCCTGCGGCGTAGGCCTCCGTATAGAGCTCCACACGCCGCGCCCCGCACGCCGCAGCCCCCTCGACCATCTCGCTCACGGGGTTGACGAAGATCGAAGTACGGATGCCCGCCTCGTTGAAGCGGCCGCAGATATCGGTCAGGAACCCGCGGTTGCGGACCGTATCCCAGCCCGCATTCGAGGTTATGGCATCGGCGGCATCCGGCACAAGCGTAACCTGCGCGGGCACAACCTCCAGCACCAGATCCACGAACGACGGGATCGGGTTGCCCTCGATGTTGAGTTCGGTGGAGATGGCGGCCTTAAGGTCGCGCACGTCCTGATAACGTATATGTCGGGCATCGGGGCGCGGATGTACCGTGATGCCCTCGGCACCGAACCGCTCTATGGCCAGAGCGGAACGTACCACGTCGGGGAGATTGCCGCCGCGCGAGTTGCGCAGAACGGCGATCTTATTGATGTTTACGCTGAGTTTTGTCATGGCTCGAAAAAACCTTTTGCGGCTGCCGTCGCCGACGTCGCCGACGCCCACTCCCTCAAGGAGTATGCCCCGCACGGCCGGCAGCAAATAAATTTGCTATGCAGCGCCTCATGTGCTATCTTTGCGGGGTAAAGTTACTCATTTTTTCCGACGCGAGGATGAAAATCATACTTTTTTCCCGGGACCAGATAGACCACCGTCCGCAGCAGATGGCGCAGGTGTTCCGCGCCATCGAACGCAACGGCTTCACTTTCGCCGTAAACGAGGAGTTCGCCCGCATCGTGGCCCACACGCTCGGCCGCGTGATCGACCCCGCCGACATATACCGCGACACCACGGGCCCGCAGCCGCGCGAGAGCGTCATGGTATGCTACGGCGGCGACGGAACCCTGCTCGAAGGCATACAGCGCCTGAGCGACAAGTCGATTCCCGTGGCGGGGATCAACTTCGGACACCTCGGCTTCCTCACCACGGCCACGCGCGAGGGCGTCGACGCCCTGTTCGACGACATAGCGCGCGGACGCCTGCTCACGCAGCCGCGAACGATGCTCCGCATCGATGGCGTGCGCGGCGCCGACGGCCCCCTGCTGGCGCTCAACGAGGTGGCCGTACAGCGTCTCGAAGCCTCGATGATAAAGGTCGTGGCGCGCGTCGACTCCCAGATCGTCGCCAACTACAACGGCGACGGCGTCATCGTCGCAACACCCACAGGATCCACAGCCTACTCGCTCAGCGCCGGAGGCCCCATACTCTCACCCACGTGCGCATGTTTCGTCATCTCGCCGCTGGCGCCACACAACTTCGGCATGCGCCCCGTCGTCATCCCCGACTCGAGCAGCATAGAGCTCCAGCTCCACTCGCGCCGCGGCCCCGCACAGCTCTCCGTCGACAACCGCACATACCCGCTCGACGACGGCGACAGCATCACCATAGCCCGCGCCGAGCAGAGGATTTTATTGGCTGTACCGCACAATATATCATTTTACGAGACGTTACATAGTAAAATGATGTGGGATGTGGACATCCGCAATTAGGCGCGCCGACACGCGCCGTGGGGATCGTATGCCCCCGCGCACGGCCGACACTACGGATAAAAAGCCCGACAAAGCTTTCTTTTCCGAGTAAAATTGTCTACATTTGCAGGTTATATGAACCAAACGACTCGAATACCAACGCACGTGGCCATAATAATGGATGGCAACGGCCGCTGGGCCCGCCGTCGCGGCAAGGAACGCTACGAGGGGCACATAGCCGGTGTGGACGCCCTGCGCGCCACGGTCATAAACGCCGCCGAGTACGGCGTCCGCTATCTCACCGTATATGCCTTCTCGACCGAGAACTGGGGCCGCCCCCAACAGGAGGTCGAGGCCCTCATGCACCTTATATGCAAGGGGGTGGAGATGGAGACCCCCGCCCTCGTAAAGCAGGGCGTACGCGTGCGTATCCTCGGCGACAAGAGCCGTTTCTCGGGTGAGGTGCTCGAGGCCCTCGACCGCATCGAGAGCCGCACCGCCGACGGCACCCGCTTGGACCTCATACTCGCCCTCAACTACTCGTCCCGCAGCGAAATAACAGCCGCGGCACGGAATCTGGCACGTATGGCCGCCGCAGGCGAGATCTCCCCAGACGACATCACCGAAGAGAGCTTCTCGCAGGCGCTCTACACGGCCGGCATCCCCGACCCCGATCTGGTCATACGCACAAGCGGCGAGTACCGTCTGAGCAACTTCCTCCTCTGGCAGGCATCCTATGCCGAATTCTACTTCACCGACACGCTGTGGCCCGACTTCGACAAGGCCGCCTTCGAGAAGGCCATGCAGGAGTATGCCGCCCGCGACCGCCGTTACGGACTGGTCAAGCAAGATGAGCAGGAAGAGCAGGAAGAGCAGGACAAACAGCAATAACCGTAACCCCGAGGGCCGATCCGACTGAAGATAACGAGAGGGTCAGTCAGAAGATAAAAAGAGGGGTGTCAGGCTGGATAAAGATAAAAGGGACGGTCCCACTGAGGATAACAAGATAACAAGCTGGGATTCCGGCTGAGAATAACAAGATGACAAGCTGGGAATCCGGCTGAAAAAGATAACAAGACGACAAGCGGGGAAATCCGCCCGAAGATGACAAGCGGAACGGCCCGAGAGAGAGAGATAACACTAAACCGATAGGGAAAAAGAAACTTTTTGTTGATTAAATGAGATACGCAGGCAAACAAATTGTTGCGGTCGCAGCGGCGCTCCTCCTCATGGCGGGCTTCGCTTCGGCCCAGACTCAAGATACGGTTCGCGTCGACAAGACAGACCGCGAAGCAGAGCAGAGCCTCAAGGAGCAGAATGCCGACAAGCAGCAGCAAGACGAGGATGAGGAGGAGGACGACGGGTCACACTTCGACCGCAACGCTCCGGTCATGAGCGCCGAAGCCGAGCCCCATCTCTACTATATCCGCAAGGTGAACGTCTACGGCGTCCGCTTCCGCGACAAGAACCTGCTTCTGTCGACGTCGGGACTCATACCGGGCGATTCGCTCTATCTGCCCAGCACCTTCATATCGGACGCCATAACGCGTCTGTGGAACCAGCGCTACTTCTCCGACGTGGAGATCGGTGCCGAGATCGAGGGCGACAGCATCGACCTCAATGTCTTCCTTCAGGAGAGGCCGCGCGTGCGCAGCTGGTCTTTCGAGGGCGAGCACATAGGCCGCAGCAAGCAGAAGGACCTTATGGACGAGCTCAAGCTCAAGGCCGGAACCGAACTCTCGGACTACGTCATCGACAAGAACGAGAAGCTCATCAAGAAGCACTTCATATCGAAAGGATTCCGCAATGTGGAGGTCTCGACCCGCATCGAGAACGACTCCATACGCCAGAACATGGTCAACGTCACCTTCCGCATCGACCGCAACGAGAAGGTGCGCGTGGGGAGCATCACCTTCAGCGGCAACACCCAGTTCAAGGAGCGCCGCCTGCGCCGCACGTTCAAGAAGACCCACCAGAAGAGCATAAACTTCTTCCAGAACACCAAGCTCAACGAGGAGGACTACAAGGAGGACAAGAACCTGCTTATCGACTTCTACAACTCGCAGGGTTACCGCAACGCCACGATCCTCTCGGACTCGGTCTACGCCATCAACCCCGAGCGCATAGGCATACATATCGACCTCTCGGAGGGCGACAAGTTCTACATCCGCAACATCAAGTGGATCGGCAACTCGATCTACCCCACCGAGGAACTGCAACAGATCTTCGGCGTCAAGTCCGGCGATACATACGACAAGAAGTCGATGCACAAGCGTCTGGGTATAGGCCGCGAGATGGATCCCGAGGGAATGTCGGTGGCAAACCTCTACCAGAACAACGGTTACCTCATGTCGCAGATCGAGCCTTCGGAGATCGTCGTGGGCAAGGACTCGATCGACCTCGAGATCAAGGTATTCGAGGGCAAGCCCTTCACCGTCAACGAGGTCGGTATCTCGGGTAACAACCGCGTCGACGACGAGGTGATCCGCCGCGAGCTCTACGTCTTCCCGGGCGAGTTGTACAACCGCGCGCTGCTGATGCGTACGCTGCGTATGCTGATGGGCATGGGACACTTCGACGCCGAGCAGCTCCAGCCCGACATACAGCCCGTCTCGAGCGACAAGGTGAACGTCAACTTCCCGCTCGTGGAGACCGCCAGCGACCAGTTCAACGTCGCCGGAGGTTGGGGATCGGGATCGTTCGTCGGCTCGGTCGGCATCACTCTGAACAATCTCTCGACACGAAACCTCTTCAAGAAGGGTACGTGGACCCCATACCCCATGGGCCAGAACCAGAAGTTCTCGATCTCGGGACAGACCAACGGTACATACTACAAGGCCATCGCCGCCAGCTTCACCGATCCGTGGGTGGGCGGACACAAGCCCAACTCGCTCACCGTATCGGGACACTGGTCGGAGCAGAACAACGCATACTACGTATGGCAGTCGGCCACGATGTATTTCCGTTCGTTCGGTCTGGCCGCGGGCCTCGGCAAGCGACTCAAGTGGCCCGATCCCAACTTCTCGCTCTATCTCGAGGCGCAATATACGCGTTACAGCCTCAAGAACTGGAACTACTTCATCATGAGCAACGGCGTGGCAAACGAGCTCTCGTTCAAGGTTGCGCTGTCGCGTTCGACCGTCGACCAGCCGATCTATCCCCGTTCGGGATCGGAGTTCTCGGCCGTGCTCACACTCACGCCCCCATACTCGCTCTGGGACGGCCGCGACTACTCGGATTCGAGCATGCCCGACAGAACCCGTTACAAGTGGATCGAGTACCACCGCTGGCAGTTCAACGCCCGCTGGTTCCTCCCCATATCGCGTAACAACAAGTTCGTCCTCATGGCCGCCGCCGAGATGGGATTCCTCGGCCACTACAACAAGAACAAGGTCTCGCCCTTCGAGCGTTTCGAGGTCGGAGGCGACGGTATGAGCGGATATACGATCTACGGTGTGGACATCATCCGCCTGCGCGGTTACGAGAACGGTGCCCTCGACCCCACAAGCGATTACTCGATAGGCTACAACAAATATACTATGGAGCTGCGTTATCCCGTTATATTGAAGGAGTCGTCGCAGATCTACGTACTCGGATTCCTCGAGGGCGGTAACGGTTACAGCTCGTGGAAGGATTTCTCGCCCTTCAGGATCAAGCGTTCGGCAGGTCTCGGCGTCAGAATTTATCTCCCGATCGTCGGACTGTTGGGTCTGGACTGGGGTTGGGGATTCGACGCCCCCGCAGGCTCGACGCGCCGCAGCGGAAGCCAGTTCCACTTCACCATGGGTCAAACATTCTGACATGATTGGCAGAATATTTGAAAATAAATTCATACATTTGTAAGTTAGTGCCACATAAAACCGAGTTATTATGAAACGATTAACATTGATCTTGGCATTCGCTCTGTCGGCCGTGGGATTCGCCGCCGCACAGAATACCGCCGTGGTGAACAGCGAAAAGATATTCAAATCGATAGACGCATACAACGAGGCCATCAAGCAACTCGACCAGATGGCCGAGCAGTACCAGAAGGATGTAGACGAGAAGTTCAAGGCCGTGGAGGATCTCTACAACGCCTACATGCAGCGCAAGTCGACCCTCTCGCAGGCCTCGCAGCAGGCAAACGAGGAGAACATCCTCAAGATGGAAAAGGAGGCCACCGATTTTCAGGAGTCGATCTTCGGCACCGACGGCACGCTCATGAAACGCCGCATCGAGCTTATACAGCCCATACAGAAGCAGGTCTTCGGCGCTATCGAGACCTACGCCAAGCAACACAACATCGACATGGTAGTCGACATCGCGCAGAACGCCACCATGCTCTACTACTCGCCCGATGTGGACCACACGCAGGATATAATCGACATGCTGAAGGCTCCTGCGGCAACGGCTCCGGCTACGACGGATACGACGGCTACGACGGCCCCCGCAACGACGGCGGCGCAGCAATAGCACTGCGACAGCGCGGCAGAAATGCACCATGACGGCGCTGCAACAAGGACGCATGCAACAGAAAACAGAACATAAAATTACACACGTAAGAAAACCATGAAAAAAGCATTGAAACTAACCCTTGTGGTTGTATGTACGATGATCTCGACATCGCTCTTCGCACAGAAGTTCGGCCGCATCAACTCTCAGGAGATCGTAACCAGCATGAACGAGTTCAAGGAGGCGCAGACGCAGATACAGGCCTATGCCAAGGATCTCGACGCGCAGCTTGAGACCATAGGCGTGGAGTTCAACACCAAACTGCAGGAGTTCCAGCAGAGTGCCGATACGCTCGGCGACGCCATGCGTCAGCTCAAGGAGAAGGAGCTCAACGACCTCCAGACCCGTTATCAGGAGTTCCAGCAGATGGCAAGCAGCGACATGCAGAAGAAGCAGATGGAGCTTCTGCAGCCCATACAGCAGAAGTGTGTCGATGCCATCAAAGAGGTAGCGCAGGCCGGAGGCTATATCGTTGTCTTCGACATGGCGACCGGATCGCTCGCCTATATTGACGAGGCCGCCACGACGGATATCAGCGCCGAGGTCAAGGCCAAGCTCGGCATACAGTAACGATACGCATTCCCGAGGCCGCGGCCAGCGGCCCCGAAGCATACCGTCCCGACAGGGGCGGGGCGTACGCGGGACACTTCACATGAAGGAGTGTCCCGCGTATGTTTGCATACGATCAGATCCATATACGGCGCACTGCCGCATGCAGAGGCCCATTGGAGAGACAAAGCCATGGCCGTTCGGCAAAAAATCACTATCTTGGGGGCTGCAAAAACTACATTCTTACCTATGATGAACCGAAACCTTCTCCGCGCCGCAGCCGCAATGGCCGTAACACTATTCACATTTCTCGCACAGCCGGCCGCCGCAGCCGAACCCGTACCTCCGGCACAACTTCCGCGGCTTATCGACTCGGGAACATTCCCCACGGGACATATTCAGGGCATAGCCGTCGACACCGAACACCGATACATATACTACTCCTATACGACGATGCTGGTCAAGGCCGACATGCAGGGCCGCGTCGTGGGCACGGTCACGGGACTTGTGGGACACCTCGGCAGCCTCACCTTCAACGCCGAGGACGGCCGTGTCTACGGCTCGCTCGAATATAAGAACGACGCCATCGGCCGCGGCATCCTCGCCGCGAGCGGCCACGAAGGGGAGATAAACGATGGTTTCTATATCGCCATATTCGATGTCGACCGCATCACCTGCACGGATATGAGTGCCGAGCGTGACGGCGTCATGACCGCAGTATTCATAGGCGACATTCTGCGCGACTACACGGCCACCGTCCGGACCGAGCAGGGGGAGCGGCAGCACCGCTTCGGGTGCAGCGGCTTCGACGGCATCACATTCGGGCCGCGCTTCGGCCGCACGGGCGGCCGCCGCTATCTGACCCTCAGCTACGGCATCTATGACGACACCACCCGAACAGACAACGACTATCAGGTGCTTCTGCAATACGACACGCGCCGCTGGCGCCGCTACGAGGCTCCCCTGAGCCAGAGCGCCATGCACCGCAACGGCCCCGAGCATCCCGACGGCCGATACTTCGTCTTCACCGGCAACACGGCCTACGGTGTGCAGAACCTCTGCTATGACGACGCCACCAAACGCTGGTATATGGCCGTCTACTACGGTCAGAAACCGCAATACCCCAACTATACGCTCTTCGCCGTCGATGCGGCGTCGCGTCCCGTAAAGAGCGCCCTGCGCGGCGTCCCGTATGTCGGGCGCGAGAACGTACTGCCGCTGTCGGAGGCGGGCGTCGAGGACAAGGCTACGGGCATACGCGGCTGGCACTTCCCCTACGGTTCGACGGGCCTCTGCGCCCTCGGCGACGGATATTTCTACATATCGCACCACTATGTCGAGAACAAACGTCAGGGCAGCAGGATACGCCTCTACCGCTGGACCGGCAGCGCCGAGCACCCCTTCGAGCAGGTGCGCTGACCACAACCGTAACATAAGGAATCCTCACCGTCATGCTCAAACGCAACACACCCCGCCAGCAGCCCTCGGACCGCGAGGCGGCCATCGAGGAGATGGAGTGGTACGACGCCCTCGTGCGGCGCAAGCTGCGCACGTGGGGCCGGTGGCTCGATCGTGACCACAAACGTATCCTCACCGACAACTTCGACGCCTTGGCCCCGAGGCGTGAGGCGTTGCAGTTCCTTGTCGACAACGAGGGTTACTATATCGGCGAGGTGGACGAGGAGGGGTTGCGCCACGGATTCGGCGTCTACACCTGCAACACGATCGGTCCCAAGCGGTGGGTCATGCAGGCGGGCATGTGGCACGAGGGGCGCCCTACGGGCCCGCATACGCTCTATGACGCCAGCGGCCCCAGCGGCCAGCACTTTCTGGCATCGGTATACTACACGGGCGAGCGGCGACACGAACGCGGCTTGGTGCAGTTCTCCATCTCGGATGACGGATACAACGGCCGCCCGCGAAAATACCGCCGTTACGAGCGTTTCTCGCTGGCGACACTCGCCGTCGGGCTCGCAATCGTCTACATGATCTGCTTCTTCCTCACGCGCCGCATGTCGCTCAGCCTGATGGTCTGCGCCGTGGTCGCATTCCTCTATCTCATAGGCGCAAACCGCCGCCAGATGTAATCTCTTCGGACAAGCACAAGGAGCCCCCTCCAGCATGCAGGATACTGCATGTACCCATAAAATGATGTCGGGAAGACTCATTCAAACGGAACGAGTCTTCCCGACACCCGTATTGTAAAGAATAATCTTATCCGACAAACTTCATCCGGAAGGGTATTTCCTATTATCCCCCCCGCGCAGAAGAATATCGGTCTCACGCTCACGCCCCTATCGGGCCAGCTCCTTGATTATGGCACACATCTGGTCGTACTGCTGCTCCATGCTGCACAGCAGCTTGTACTGGGCGTGCGTACGGACAAGGTTGTGGTCGGCGTAGGCGGTCTTGTAGTATTTGTCGCCGTCGATATAGTCCATCAGGAAGCGCAGCACCTGCTCGAAGGTGATGTAACGTGCCGAGAAGGCCAGCCAGTCGAGTTCGCTCTGCGTCATCGTGGCGCGCTGCTGCGACAGGTAACCGTCGGCATAGGCGCGGAACATCTCGATGCTCAGGCCCACGTTGTCCAAATTGCGGTCATCCTCCGCACCCGTATTGGCATACGAGCGGATCGCGTCGCCGAAGTCGTTGAGCGACGTCGAACTCATAACCGTATCGAGGTCGATCGCGCAGAGCACCTTGCCCGTAGGCTTGTCGAAGAGGATATTGCTGATCTTGGTATCGTTATGCGTAACGTGCGTAGGGATTGTGCCGTTCTCCACAAGCGACCAGAAGTCGAGCATCTCGCCGCGGCGCGCCTCGATCCAGCCGATCTCCTCCTTGAGTGAGGCGGCACGTCCCGCAGGGTCGGCCGCGAGGGTCTCGTCCCACTGCTTGAAGCGCCAGCGTATGTTGTGGAAGCCCTTGATGGTCTCGTTCAGCGGCTTGTCGAAGTCCGCCAGCAGAGCCTGAAAGCGTCCTATGCCCACGCCTCCCTGATATGCCAGCTCGGGCGAGTCGGCACGGTCGTAGCTCAGCGTGTCGGGAATGAAGAGGCACACGGCCCAGAAGTTGCCCTCATCCTCCACGTAGAGACGGCCGTCGCGCGCAGGTATCACCGTGAGCGTCTCGCGCAGCGGATCCGCAACCTTCGCCTTGATGTGCGTCGTCACGGCCATGATGTTGTCCATCATGCCGGGCACGTCGGGAAAGACCTGATGGTTCTTGCGCTGAAGGATATAGTCGGGGGCGTCGCCCGCGGTGCGCACGATAAAGGTGTCGTTGATGAAGCCCTCGCCCAGCGGCTTCACCGTAGCGATCTCACCCTCAAGGGCAAAACGCTCGGCAATGGATAAAAGTTTCTCGTTGGTCATGGTTCTATTCAGGTTTTTGTTATTCGAATGTGTGTATGGATACTATGCCGCACGGCCGCCGCGGTCAGAGCAGCACTATCTCCCCGAAAAATTCGGGACGGTGGAAGTCGGGCTGCGGCGTGCGTACGGGTGCCCAGCTCAGGAAGTGAGGTTGCGCGCACTTGTCGCCGCACTTGTAGAAGTTGGCCTTGAGCCGCCGCGGAGCCTCCCCCAGACCCAGCAGTTCGAAGGGTATGACCTCCACGAGCCACCAGCGCTGGCCCTCGCCCCGCACATCGATCGAGGCGTGCGGCAGCGACGTTATGCGCCGTATGCGCGACATGCGCGCCTCGTCGAAGTGCCGGGCGTCGTTGCGCGAATATCTGTGCGCCGCAAGGGCGGTGCCTATACAGTTGATCTCGAAGTTGAAGTAACCGTCCCCCACGGGGTCGGCCACGAAGAACTCCACGCAGCTGTCCTCCCACACGGGACCGTTATCCTCTGTGGTCACGGCGCGCACATGCTCCTCCTCGACCTCGAACATCACGGCCAGACATTCGTCCGAATGAGCCACGCGGAACGACACCTTCGGCGCATAGGGATATTCGGGCCAGTCGACGCAGGCGATGGGACAGCTGACGAGCCAGTCGCGCATGACGGGCATGATCTCCGCATCGGTCAGACGTTCGATATTGCGCATGAAACGCGCTTCGACAACATGCGGAGCATCCACGGTCGTGACGGCCGGTCGGGCTACAAACTCTTCCATTTTCTATCCGTTATAAATCAAACTTTTCAAATTTAGTTAATAATCGACAGAAAAACAACTTTTTCCGCAAAAAGTCGCAACTTCGCATGACCATATTGTCAAAAAAAAGCAGATTTTTCGGGGTTTCACACCTTCGGCCGCCGTTCGGCCCCCCTGCTACGCACGGCAGAGACGCCGCCGTACGGCCTGCGCCGCACACCGTGCCGCCGCGCCCGACACGAGACCCACGACTACACCCAGCACTATATCGACAGGGAAATGATAGGCAAGATATATGCGCGAGTAGCATATCACGACCGTAACCGCAATCATCAGCACGGAAAACCACCGTCTCCGCACCGCCGGCAAAGCCGTCACGCATAGCGCCGTCATCGTGGCGGCATGTGCAGAGACCGTACCGTAGAGGCCCCCCTCGCGCACCGTATGGACAAGGCCCTCGAGCGAGGGTGTGTGCATGGGCCGCAGCCGTGCCGGGAATGACGGCCACAGCGACCCCAGCAGCCCCGCATGCTTGAATATGCCGGCCACCATGTCGGCAAGACCGAGAGCCGCGCCCGCCGTCACCGCAAAGAGCAGCAGCGCCCGCCACCCGCCCCGACGCCACACAAGCCACAGCATCACCACATAGAGCCACGCCCACGCCGCCGGCGTCGAGCAGAGCACCATGATGCGGTCCATGACGGGGCCGCCGTCGAAGTTGAGCGTAAGGAAGAGCGCGTGGTCAAAGGTGTACATAACGGTTCGGGGATATCATGCCCCTGCTGTCAAACCCGACGCAGGGCGCACCCTCTTGTCTTAATCTTATCCTAATCAAAGGTATGGATAAATGTCGGTACCGCCAAATTTTTCGATCCTGAAAATCCCGCCGCGCACACAACATAAAGGCGGGCCGCCCCCCCCGTGAAGGGAACTGCCCGCCCGTATCGGTGCCTGACGCATATCGAAGTGGAGTATGCGTGCCGCCGCTGCTATTCCGACATCATGGCCCGCTTCAAGGCCCTGAACTTAAAGCCGAGCCATATACGGAACACTCCGTAGATGATCATCGCCGTCGAGAAGAATGCCACGACGAAGGCGCCGCCGAAGATCGGCGAGCTGAAGATGAATACCACCGAGAAGATGAATCCGATGATGGCCATCGCCAGCAGCCAGCCCCAGCCGCGCACACCGAGCGAGCCGAGCTCCGAGGCCCCGCCTATTGCCCAGAGCGAGCGCAGCATGATCCAGAAGCCCACGAAATATATCAGCACGGCCGTAGCGACGGGAGCGGGGCTTGCGGCAAGCATAAAGCCCAACAGCAGGTCGACGATACCGCCGCTGAGAGTCCAGCCCCAGCCGTGCATGTGACGGTTGGCCACGGCGAAGACCACCTCGAAGATACCGCTCGCGAAGAAGGCCACGATGAAGAGCATGGTCAGCGCGCCGAGCGTCGACATCGGCGTGATGAAGCACCACACTCCGAGAATTACGGCCAGAAGGCCGATTACAAGCGACGTCCACCAATGCCGTACGGCGCCGCGCATCTGCTCAACCAAATCACTCATAACGATACGATTTTAATGTTTGAAATATCGGTTATCGTCCCGTACGCTGCAAATAGTGTGCCCGCACGGGCCACCGCCCGACACCCCGCCTGCCAGCGCATACCCGTGCCGAACATCCGGCCATAAAAAGCAACCCGACGGCCAAAGCCCGCGTCCGCCTGCGGAGGGCGGGCAACCGCCAGAGTGTCATCCCGGTCTGACAGGGCGTCAGCCGCATGACACAACGTCAAAGCATATCCCGTACCGCCGCCACGCCGAGAAGAATATGCAACCCCACATATAAAACACGGCGGCGCCGCACCCGAGGTGTGACGCCGCCAGATATCCGCGGGATAACGTTACGCTACCACTTGTTGTATATGACCACGGGACGCGAGCGGCGTACGCTCATCGACGGGAACCACATGTCCTCCACCGTCAGGCCGCACTCGCGCACCGCCTCGACGCAATACTCCAGACGCCCGAAGTCGGCATCGACGTTATTGGTGCCGAAGGTGAACTTTATGCCCATATCCTTTGCGCGGCGGATGATGTCGAAGCTCGGGATACGGTAGCGGGCGTTGATCTCCAGCGCTATGTTGTAGCGGCGCAGCACCTCCAGAACGCGGTCCACACGCTCCGTCGTCCAGTAACGGTCATAGTCGGCCTGCATATCCTCGGGGATATACGTCGGGTTGGCGTAGATGTCGGCAGGCTCGTTGGTGAGGATCTTGACCGTCTGGTCGACAAGATGGTCCATATACTGCTCGCGCGTGATGCCGTCGTAGTGCACCTCCTCGGGACGGTATATGCGCGAGAGGCGACCCTTGTGGTCGACGATGGTCATGGCGTCGGTGAACAGGTAGTCGAATACTCCCAGAGCCTCCTGCGAGAAGGTCTCCGTCCACTTGCGGCCCTCGCCCTGCACGCCTCGCAGGAAGGGCATGTCACGCACCTCGTCGAAATATTCATACACCTCCTCATCGTCGGCAAGCATGCGGCCCACGCCGCCCTCGCCCGCATTGGGCGCAACGCCGTAGTTGATGCCGTAGTTCATCGACATGGCATGCGCCATCTCCTTCGTCAGGCCCCCCTTAAGGTGTACGTGATAGTCGATGACGGGGAAGCCATGCTGCTGCAGGCGTATGATGCCGTCCGTACGCTCGTCGACAACGGCCATCGTATCGGCCTCGTTGCGGACCGTATCGCGCAGCCGCACAACACTCATGTCGCGGAAGGTGACGCTCCCCGCAACACCCCGCAGAGCAAACATACCGTATCCCAGACGGCGGTCGGCATATTCGTCCGTACGGTACGGTTCGTCGGGCTCCGTGTAGCACACCACCTCCGTGCCCGCGATCGAGACCGTGATGTTGCGTCCGCGCACCGCCACCTCGAAGTCGAACCACTTGCCGTCCTCGGCAAGCGAACGGTAGAGGTCGCGCACAGCCGCCAGCGACCCGCTCTTGCGCGTGCCGTCGATGGCGCCGTTGCGGAACAGGACCTCATATCCGCCCTTCGTGCCGTCGGTATGGAACGCCAGAGCCGCCTCGGCCCCGGGCGAGGTGAAGGCCTGACCCTTGAGCATGAAGCTGCCGTACTCGCCCTCGGCAAGCCATGTCTCCCCTGCCGAGACCGTAATCTCGCTGCCGCGCACCGCACCGCCCGCAACATTGCGGAAGCGGTCCAGAGGTATGGCCACATCGTATCTCACACATCCGGCAACCGCCGCCGTCACGGCCGCCGCGACAAGAAGGCGCCGCACGCCCCCAAGCCCCAAATCGAACATTTTCATATTGATCGTACTTTTTTTAATTAACCTTATTCTCAAGAGAGACCTCCTACCGCAATTCGACGATAAGTGGGCCGTCGCTCACCGTAAGCCGCACCTCGTCCGTACGTTCCAGCCGCTGCAGCGGCTCCACGCCCTCGACGGGGTCATAGACCGCGATGCGGCGCATGCGGCGCGGCAGCCGCACCGTCACCGTATCCTCACCCTCGACGCGCTCGCCCCATACGACGAGCCACAGCGAGCCGTCGCCCTTCACCAGCAGCAGGTCATGCACCGTCGCAGGCTGCGGCTCGATGGCGTAATCGAAGCGGGGCAGCCGCCGCGCCGGCGCCTCGTCGTGAAGGATCGTCGTCAGGTTGTGCAGGCAGTCGGCAGCCATGCGTTTGGTCGTATAGTCCGGGCCGTAGAAACCGAAGCGGCCGTCGCCGTCATCAATGAACTCATAGATGAATGTCTTGGCCCAGCCGCGCGCGAACTGCGCAAGGTAGACATTCATGTAGTTGTGCGCCTGCACGCTCTCCGTAACGGCGCCGTCGCAGTCGCCCACGCGCACACCCGTCTCGGTCGTCACGCGCGGCAGCGTGTCGAGCTGCGCCTGCGCGTAGCCCTCGAAGCCGCGACGCCACGTACGGCCGAAGTTGCCGTAGAGACCGTCCGCATGGCACTCGGGCGTCGGGTCCGCAGCGTTCCACACCTGATTGTCGTGCGGCGCCCCCGGCCAGCTCGGATGGTACATGTAGTTATGGCAGTTGGCGTAGTCCGCATAGCGTGTGCCCGCGGGCATCAGCGTCCCCGCACCCTCCGGTATCTCCAGAAACTGCAGGCCGCAGTTGTCGCTCTGCGCCCCCATCTCGCTCGAACTGTAGACGGGATATTGTCTGAGGTCGGCATCGGCCTTCACCGCGGCATAGAGGTCGCGCTGCATGCGCGCCACGGGAAGCCACGACAGCTCGCGTCCGCCCGCCTCCCCTTCATAGGTCACGCCGCCGAAGTTGTTGGGTTCGTTCGGGCCCTCGACGGCAACCAGAGCCCCCGCCTCGTGCAGCTCGCGCGCCGCCCGCAGCGTCGACTCCACACATCCGTCACGTGCGCCGCTGCCCGGGCCGAAGACAACCCCTACGCCCGCCTCGCGGTGCACCAGCAGCAGGCCCGACATGTCGTAGTTGCCGTCGGCCGCGTCGCGTACATTACGCACGCCCGTATATCGCAGCAGAGGGGCTATGCGCGCAGCATCGTCACCGTGCTGTATGTGGAGGCAGACCCCGATCGAGTTCAGAAAGTCCCACGCCCGCGCCGTACGTCGCCCGCCCCCGGCAGGCTCCGCCGCCTCCGCACGCGGCATCCATGACAGCACAGCCGCAACAATGGCCGCCACCGCAACAAAACCTCGCTTCATCTCTCCATTTGGTTTTAGTCAGTTTGCAACACACTCCCTCACCGGTCTACTTCAGGCCGTGCGCCTCGCGCAGCAGCTCGCCCAACACGCCGATATTCTCGACTATAAGGTCGGGCTGGCGAGGCGCCGCATCCGCCACCTCCAGAGTCGTCTCGCCCGAAAGTGTCAGCACGCCGAACGCGCCGGCGTTATGCGCCATCTCGATATCGGTATATATACGGTCGCCCGTCATGATGATCTGGTCGGGCCGCAGGCCGCAGCGGCGCTCTATGCCCGCCAGCATATTGGGGTCGGGCTTGCCCAGCGTTATATCGGGACGCCGTCCCGTCGCGTGCTCCAGACACTTGCATATCGATCCGCAGTCGACCAACACGACACGCTCGTCCGTAGGACATACGCGGTCGGGGTTGGTCGCGACGTAAGGCAGTCCCTGCGACACCCACCACGCCGCACGGCACAGACGCGAATAGGTGAGCGTCATGTCGAAGGCCGCCACAACGACATCCGGCACGTCGTCCGGATCGTCCGCCGTCGAGACGAAACCCGCACGCTCGAACTCCGACACCATGCTCGGCGTCCCCAGCAAAAACAACCGCCGCGCCTCGGGCCACCGCGTGTGTATGTAGTCGATGGTGGCCAGCGCCGTGGTGTACATCTGCTCGCGCGTGGCCGCAACACCCAGATGCGAAAGCTTGTGCAGGTAGTCGTCGATCGACTTCGAAGGGTTGTTCGTAAGGAACGAATGCGTCACCCCGATCCGCGAAAGCCCCTCAAGGAAGGGATTCGTGCAGGGAAACAGCGACATGCCCATATATATCGTGCCGTCCATGTCGAGCGCCACGTGGCGTATATCCGCAAGCCGGCGCATAAGCTCCCCGTGCGGATATATCGAGCGGTATCTTTCGAACTCCATATCCTACTACTCCTCCTTTGCCGCGGTTGCCGTCGCGGCAGCGTTCTCCGCCGCAGCCGCAGCCTCGGGATCTATGATAAAGTCCGCAATGTCCATCTCGGCGCTGCGCGGAAAGGCCTTCGGGAAGACCGAACGTATGCGTCCCAGCTCGATTATCGCCTCCTCCATCGTGAGGTAACGCCCTACCGACACCGTAAACCACGGATTCTCGTACGTAACGTCGATATTCACACCCTTGAAGTTCTCCTCGAAGGTCTCCTTGGCCTTGACGGCATTCTCGCGCGCCTGCTGCGTGTTGTCGAACAGTATCACGATCGTATAACCGTTCACCTTGGTACTCTTCGTACGCTGCTCCACGGCCCGCACCGCCGCGGCGGCATCTGCCGTCTCGGTCACGCGCACGGCATCACGCCCCGAAGCCATACGGCGCTGCAACGCCGCGATCTCCTGACCGCGCGCACCGTATGCGCAGAGTATGCATGCGGCCGAGGCCATAATCATCAAAAATCTTCTCATCGCATTATTATATTTTTACTTGTTTATCCTCTCCGTATCCGCGCCCGACACCCTGTCGAGCACATTCCACAGGCGCTCCATATCCTCCGGACGGAATATCTGCTCCAGCGTTGCGGGCCCGTCACTCACGCGGCCGCGCCATGCGCCGCGACGCACGGCCAGCTCCCAGTCGAGCGATATTGCCGCGGCATCGCGCCGCTCGATGGCCGCACGCAGCGACAACGCCGAGGCATTGCGCGCCACCCTCAGACGCAGCGGGACCTCCACGCGCCACACGCCGCGGTCGGGTATGCGTACACGCTCCCCCAGCACCAGCACCGCCGAACGGCCCCCGCCGCACGTCACGCGCAGACGTCCTTCGCGCAGCACAACGCTGCCCGCAGGGTTGTCTATCGTAAGCCGCACCGTCACACCCGACGGCCACGCCGCCGAAGAGTCCCCGGTATCCGCCGCGGCCACCCCCGAAGGCATGGGCCACTCCGTCGACACGACCTCGATACCGACAACCGAGGGAAGCTGCCGCTCCCCGCCGCAGGCGGCCGCCAACAGCGCCGCCGCAACCATGATAAATATACGTAACATCTTCATCTATGCCTTCTTGCCGATATATATATGTGCTATGCCCAGACAGAGCGAGCGGCGGCGGCAATCCGTAAATCCCACGCCCCGCATGATCTCCAGAAACCTCTCGGGCGAGGGGAACTCCTCGATCGAGGCAGGCAGGTAGCCGTAAGCCTGCTTGTCGTGCGAGACCATACCCCCGAGCGGGCGCAGTATCTTGTCCGAATAGAGCGAATAGGCCCACCGCACAAACCGATTGCGCGGCGTCGAGAACTCCAGCACCACAAGCCGGCCCCCGCCGCGCAGCACACGCAGCGCCTCCGACAGCCCCGCCTCCATGTTGCCGAAGTTGCGCACGCCGAAGGCTACGGTCACGACATCCACCGCGCCGTCACCCAGATCGAGCCGCTCGGCATCGCCCTGATACAACACCACATGATCGTCCAGACCCTGCCGCCGCACCTTCTCCGACGCCTCCGCCAGCATCTTCTCCGACAGATCCACACCCATCACCTGCGCCTGCGGAATACGCTTGGCCATGAGGATGGCCAGATCTCCCGTACCCGTGGCCAGATCGAGTATCTGACGCGGGTGCGCACGCCGGACAATACGCATCACACGCCGACGCCACACACGGTCGATCGACAGCGAGAGTATGTGGTTCAGGCGGTCGTACGTCGGCGCTATGTTGTCGAACATGCGTTTGACCTCCTCCTTCTTGCCCGCATTGGGCGTATTGTATGGTTTCATATCTTTACGGTAGGTATAATTTTCTTCGTTCCCTTGTTGCTTCCTGTCCCTTATTGCCGTTCATGACGGGTGCCGCTACTGGCGGTATTTGAGTGTCTGTTCGGGGCTTATGCGCGCCACGATCATCGACGGCAGCGTCATCACCGCCACCGTCACGGCCACGGCCCCCACGTTCAGGGCCACGACCCACCACGCCTCCACACGCACGGGCAGCACCGAGAGCATATACCCTTCGGGGTCGAGCCGCACGGGGTGCAGCCACGCCTGCAGTCCCACGATAGCCAGCCCCACGGCATTGCCCCACGCGGCGCCGCGCACAAAGAGCATCGCCGCACGGTAGAGGAAGACGCGCCGCACGGCGCCGTTGCGCATACCCATAGCCTTCAGCACTCCGATCATACCCGTGCGGTCGAGCACCATGATCAGCATCGCCGAGGCCATGTTGAACAACACGACGGCCATCATCACCGCCAGAATCACGCGTGCGTTGACGTCGTGGGTCTTCAGCCAGTCGAAGACTACGGGGTAACGCTCCCTGAGCGTGACGGCAGCGGCCGAGCCGACACTCTCGTCACCCGCATAGAAGGCCGTCTCGATGGCCTGCTCGGCCCCTGCGGCCAAATCCGCGGCATCGGCACCGCGCGCGGCCATAATCTCGTATCCCGAGATCAGCCCGTTGTCGGGCGAGGCTATACGCTGCACGTTGCGCAGGTCGGTAAGCGCCGTGGTACGGTCCAACTCCTCGAAGCCCGTATCGTAGAGCCCCGAGACCACGAAACGGTCGCGCCGCGGCCGCCCCTCGCCGTCCATGAACAGCATCTCGACCTTGTCGCCCACGCCGAGGCGCAGCGCCGAGGCCGTAGCGCGCGAGATGAGCAGATCCTTCGTGCGCTCATCGCCCCCAATGGAGGGCATCTCCCCCGCCACAAGGCGGCTGCGCCACCACTCGAGATCGCACGCGCCGTCCACGCCCTTTATTCCGAGCCCCGCGACCTGTTCGCCGTTCTTGGCCATGCCTGCGGCCTCGGCGTAGGGCCACGCCGCAGCCACACCCTCACAACGGCGCAGCTGCTCCAGAAAGGAGTCGCTGAGGGGCATGGGTTCACCCGCGCCCGAGCGCAACACCCTCACGTCGCAGACACGCACATCGGACCCGAACCCCCGCAGATCACCGTATATGCGGTGCCGGAACCCCGACACCACGGCCAGCGTCACGATCATCACGGCGATGCCCAACGCCGTCGAGACGGTCGCTATGCGCATCATGATCCGCGCGCGCGAGGCGCGGCCGCTGCGGGCCGTACGTTCGGCCAACATGTACTCAAAACTCATGGGGCGTCATATTTCGCTATAACTGTACAAAGTTATGTAAAAAATTCGTACTTTTGCCTCTCCGAGCCCCACCGCGATACCGCCGTCGGAGGCTTTTTGTGTCGGAGCGCCCCCGCAAAAGGGTCTCGCCCCGGCCCAACACCCCGACGACGAGGCGCGCAACGCCCGGCACAGATGTTTTTTAGCCCTTTGAGGCCGCAGCCGCATACGCTGCGAGCAGAAAAGTGCGTTATGTAGGAAAAAACCAAAAATTTTCGATCGTACCATGTTACAACTTTTGCAATTGGCACAGGACTACTCGTCTTACGACAACTCATTCGTCGGCGGAGGCTTCTCCACGTCGGGTTCGATACTGCTCATGGTCATAATAGCCGTGGCGGGATATATCGTGCAGGCACGCCTGCAGTCGGTATTCCACAAATATTCACAGGTGGCATTCCCCGGCAACCTCACAGGCGCCGAGGTGGCCGAGAAGATGCTGCGTGACAACAACATCCACAACGTCAGGATAACCCACGTCGGAGGCATGCTCACCGACCACTTCAACCCCCAGAACATGACCGTCAACCTGAGCGACTCGGTCTACTCGTCGCGCAGCATCGCCGCCGCGGCCGTCGCCTGCCACGAGTGCGGCCACGCCATACAGCACGCACGCGGATATGCACCCCTCGCACTGCGCTCGGCGCTGGTGCCCGTAGTCAGCTTCTCCTCGCGCATAGCCACATGGGTCATTCTGGCCGGTATACTCATCATGGCAACCACCAGCAGCACCCTTGTCTGCTGGATCGGCATCGCCCTGATCGCCATGACCGCCGTCTTCTCGATAGTGACGCTGCCCGTCGAGTACAACGCCTCGCAGCGCGCGCTCGAGTGGCTCGAGTCGAGCCGCACGCTTCAGGGCGCGCAGCTCTCGTATGCACGCGAGTCGCTCAAGTGGGCCGCACGCACATACCTCGTGGCCGCACTCTCGGCCATAGCCACCGTCCTCTACTACGTATCCCTCATCTCGCGTCGTGACTGATGGCTAAACGTCCCGAGGACTATACCTCACGCACATTCCTTTTCGCCATGGCCACGCTCGTCGTGCTCATGGCGATAAGTGTAATACCCCCCATCGAAGCGGGGGGCATATCGCTGCGCCGTGCCAATATCCTCTCGGATCTCATACGCTTCGACAGCGACAAGGCCCCGGCCGCCGAGCCCGCCCAGCCCGAGATCGACGTCGAGGAGTTCCATGTCGACATGGAGGAGGTCGAGCGTCAGGTGGCGCGCGTAGCGCAAGAGGCCTCGCCCACGGGTGACGGCACCTCGGCTTCGTGGCAGGGGATATTCGAACAGCAGCCCGTCGAGGCCGACACCACCCTCACCGACACTTTTGCCGCAGACTCCCTCGAGGCACACCGGCGTGCCGTCGCCGAGGCAGACTTCTCGGCCCTGCTGCCCGCCGATACGCTCATAACCCCCGTCGAGGAGTTCTTCGAGGAAGAGGGCCCGTCGCCCCTGCAACGCCTCTACGACAAGCTGCTCGACGGTTCGCAGCCCGTGCGCATAGCCTTCATGGGCGACTCGTTCGTCGAGGGCGACATCCTCACGGCCGACCTGCGCGAGATGCTTCAGGAGACCTTCGGCGGCGGAGGCGTCGGGTTCGTACCCGCAGCCTCGCCCTTCACGGGCTTCCGACAGACCGTCAAGACCACATCCAAGGGGTGGACCCCATACAACATCATGCAGCGCAAGAGCGTGCCCGACCCCTATGCCGGTGACTTCTTCGTCTCGGGCTGGGTCGCCGCGGCCGCCGACGGCGCATCCACACGCTGGGACATGACCTCGCGCCGCCGGCATCTGGAGGAGTGCAGCCGCGCACGCCTGCTCTTCATCAGCCGCAGCCCCTCGCAGGTGAGCGTCACGCTCAACGACGGCGAGGTGCGCACCTTCGGCTTCGAGGGCGACGAGGTGGTGCGGCAGATCGTCGTCGAGGAGCCGCAGATACGCTCGCTCGAGATGAAGGTCGAACGCGGGGCCGACGGGTTCACCGCCTACGGCGCCGACTTCGACGACCTGAAGGGTGTCTCGGTCGACAACTTCTCCATACGCAGCAACAACGGACAGGCCATGTTCTGGACATCGCCCTCGGTAAACGCCCAGATCAACTCGATGCGCCCCTACGATCTGGTCATACTCCAATACGGACTCAACATCATGCAGGCCGACCGCCACGACTACTCGCTCTATGCCGAGCAGGTCGAGAAGATGATACGTTTCGTGCGCAGCTGCTTCCCGCAGGCCGCCGTCGTGGTGATGGGCGTAAGCGACCGCTCGCAGCGCGGCGAGGACGGCATCGTCCCGATGGAGTCGGCACGCGACCTCTCGCAGTGGCAGCGCTCGGCCGCCGAGGCGTGCGGCGCAGCCTATTGGGATACGTACGGCGCCATGCAGCGTCTGGGCGGCATGACCTCGTTCGTCGACAACGGCTGGGCCGGAAAGGACTATACACACATAAACTACGCCGGCGGCGCACAGGTCGCACGCGCCCTCTTCCACGGATTGCTGCAGGGCGTGCAGCGCCATATCGAATATATGCGCGAGGCGATCGAGCGTCAGCGTCCGGTGATAGCCGAGCCTCTGGATGACATAGCCCCCGTCGGGACGGACACTCTCGACGCGGAGCTGCCGACACTGCCTGCACCTCTGACGGATGACGACCTGCGGCCCGAACCCGAGCCGCTGCCGCTGCCCTGACCGGCACAAAAGGCCCCCGACCGATAAATCCGATAAATAAGAGGCTACCGACAAGAGATAAAAGAGAGGCGACCGACAAGAGACAAGAGAGATACGGCCGAAACGACCGATAAGATAGACGGCCGACACGAAAGACAAGAGAGACAAGAGAGACAAGAGAGACAAGAGAGACAAGAGAGACGACCGACAAGAGAGACGACCGACAAGAGAGACGACCGATAAGATAGACACCGCACCCGAAAAACAACCCTTACGCCGATGGAACAGATTGTAGAGAGAGTTCTGGAGCTGCTGCACTATGACGCCTCCGCGCCGCTGATATTCAACAGCGGGCTCTTTCTGTTTCTCTTCGTAGGTTTTTCGGCGGGGTATGTGCTGATGCGGCGCGCCTCGACGTTGCGCATACTCTACGTCATACTCTTCTCCATATACTTCTACTACAAGTCGAGCGGCATCTATTTCCTGCTTCTGGTCTTCGTCGCCGTGAGCGACTACTGGATAGCCCACGGCATTGCCGCCGCCCGCTCGAAAAAGACAAAACGGTGGCTCGTGGCGCTGAGCGTGGCCGTAAACCTCGGCATGCTCGGCTACTTCAAGTACACCAACTTCTTCATCGAGATCGCCAACAACATCTTCGGGGCGGGGTTCCTCGACTTCCGCAACATCTTCCTGCCCGTGGGTATCTCGTTCTTCGTCTTCCAGTCGATGAGCTACACCATCGACGTCTACCGCGGCGTCATACGCCCCCTCGACCGCTGGATCGACTACATGTTCTACCTGTCGTTCTTCCCGCAGCTGGTGGCGGGCCCCATCGTACGCGCCCGCGACTTCATACCCCAGATACGGCAGCCGCTGCGCGTCACGCGCCGCATGTTCGGCCTCGGCGTGGCATTCATCATCATAGGACTCATAAAGAAGGCCATAATCTCGGACTACATATCGCTCAACTTCGTCGACCGCATCTTCGACGACCCGGCCCTCTATTCGGGATTCGAGTGCCTGATGGGAATATACGGATACGCCCTGCAGATCTACTGCGACTTCTCGGGCTACTCCGACATGGCCATAGGCATCGCCCTGCTGCTCGGATTCCGCTTCCCCAAGAACTTCGACGCGCCATACAAGTCGGCCACCATCACCGAGTTCTGGCGCCGCTGGCACATATCGCTCTCGTCGTGGCTGCGCGACTACCTCTACATATCGCTCGGCGGCAACCGCAAGGGCCGCGTGCGCACGTACGTCAACCTGCTGCTGACGATGCTTCTCGGCGGCCTGTGGCACGGTGCCGCCGTGCGCTTCATCCTCTGGGGCGCGCTGCACGGCGTGGCCCTCGCCCTGCACAAGATGTGGATGGCCGTGGTGCCGTGGGCCAAGATCAACGGCAAGGATATGAACATCGTGCTGCGCGTGGCGGGTATCGTCCTCACGTTCAATCTGGTATGCTTCGGATGGCTGCTCTTCCGCGCCGAGGACATGCAGACCGTACACGTCATGCTCTACCAGATATTCAACAACTTCAACCCGGCAATCATCCCGCAGGTGGTCGAGGGATACAAGGCCGTCTTCGCACTCATAGTGCTGGGCTACGCCATGCACTTCCTGCCCGAGAAGATCGATATCGATATCCGCAACCGCGTCGTCAACGCCTCGTTCTGGTGGCAGGTGGCCCTTATGGCCCTCACCATCTGGTGCGTCATGCAGATCAAGTCGAGCGACATCCAGCCGTTCATATATTTCCAGTTCTGATTCCGACTTTTTCTGCCAAGACATTCCATTGGCTAATACACATAAGTCGATACCCATACAATATACTCATCTAAAAGCCGGCGCCCAAAATTTCCAACAGGACATATCGGATCCGTGCCGTTGCATATCTTACACAAAAACGGCCGCCTATTCTCATCTAACTGAATGTCAGACTTAAATAAGCGGCTGTTTCTGTATGTAATACGATCTATATGTTTTTAGATAGATCAAAATAAGCCGAACAAATCACTCTGTCGGGGGTTCAACATGAAACGTATTCCATTTCATAACATCCCTCATATCAACCAGCGGCAACGGATATTTGGACAATACCGACCCTTTTGTCTTTTCGTATAACACTCCTCTCAGTCCTCCAATTGCTACATTAAGAAAGGTCGGAATCAGATCGGCCTTAAAATTCAGTCGATTGTTATTCTTGTCAATAATGACGAAACGTGCCATATTGTCAATACGGAATACAAACATCAATTCTAGGCCCAATATGTTGGTTTCAGCCAAATTATACTTAGTCCCGATTCTCAATTTAACCTGCCTGTCGCCTTCATTGATGAAAGTCTGGGCAATAAACTGAATACCCAGATTTTCACCATTGATATCCTCAGAAACTCCGTTCAGATTTAATGTGTATGCCAACTCCTCTATGTGATCAAGACGGAATTGGATCATATTCTCTTTTTCCATAATCATGCAAAAGCAAAAGTTACTTGAGTATTTGTTTCCGGATTGGATTCCCAAGAGCTATCTTTCAGAGATATGCGTTTCATTATGCTCCTCCCGGACAATACTCTTTTCATAGAGATAATATCATAATTGTCACAAACAATAGAGGCCATAGAAAGTTCTGTGTTCGTATCGATTAAATCAATATCAAGCACCTTTGATATCTCAAACAAAGTGTCATGAGTGAAGTTATGCGTACCGCTCAACCACTTGCTAATCTCCGACGGATGCTTTCCCAATCGTGCCGCAAACTCTTTTTTTGTCATACCGGATGCCTCTATGGCATCGGCAATCTTCATCGCCAGACGCATACGTGACGCAACCTTCTCATAGTTGTCATTACTTTCGGCATTTAGCCTTTGCAGTATGTTGCTTTTATTCTCCATCTTCGTCATTAATTCTTAGGTTACCGGATAATCCGTCGTCTGCTATATTGATATCGCCATTTCGTATTGCATCTGTTATTCTGCGTGAAATATACTTCATCTGCTCCGCACTGCCGCATAAGACCGGATCATCCTGCCAACGTCTTATGTTTTTTGGTTTAGGGCCGCCACCGCCCAAAATTACGGACACACGTCCATAAACGATACAATAAAGCCGCAATTTATGATTGGGACTGTCATACAATGCAGAGACGCCATCCCCCGGAGCGCCCTCATGTTCCTTAAAAAATTGCAGTCTCGCTCCACCTTCATGACCGATGAACATCAAGCGGTTGTATATATCCTGCACCTCCGACTTATAATCATCCCAATATGCCTCCGAGAATTGTTCGTATAATGTTTCATCATCCCCATCCATAAGGATGGAGAAAATACGGCATTTATCACCCGAAAGCATCGGCACTTCTACAATACTGAATCCCATTGGCAAATTTCGTTCCGCAAAGATACGAACAATTTTTGAGAATTATTAACTTTTAAGTTAATTTTTTTCGATTAAATATAAATATTACATGTTACATAGACTATAGGTTAACATATATACAAATATATTTGGTCTGTAAGCGGATTCTACATATATTTATACAGAATATATCGCATCCCCCGAAAGGAGTTTTCGCGCGGGATGTCCGTACTGCTTATTTCTATTGGGGGTAGCGAAGGCCTGAGTGTGGGATAAGTTCTGTGCGGCTCCCGCGTTTTACTGTCTGCAAACAACAATCCTCGGAATAACGTCCACGCCGTATAAAACTATCCCCGAAAAATCTCTCCCGAAAAATCCCTCCCGAAAAATCCCTCCCGAAAAATCCCTCCCGAAAAACACCCCTAAAAATTCCTCCGAGAAAACTTTTGTGCGGGTGATTTGCTTCTCCCGCACCCTTTTCATATCTTTGTGTCGGCGCGCCGCCATGCGGCCGCCAAACATATTACGAACGTTTTAGTTACGTATCTTTCGCATTCAAACTTCGCAACCTTGGATACACCGAAAGAGATGTAACAGGGGCGCTCCGTAAACGTATGTATCATCACACAGGCAGGCCTTTTGGCCTGCTATGTGTATGGTACGCGTTTCGCGTGGGCTGTCCGTGTTGCTTATTTCGGTGTGGGCAGCGAAGGCCTGAATGCGTGGTAGGTCAATGCGGCAACCCACGTTTTTTATGGCTTTCGATTACGACTACACGGGCAACATAGCCCTGCTCGACCTTCCGAAGGTCGCATTCTTCGCCTCGCGCGAGGTATCGCCCGAGCAGCGGCGCAGCGCCCTCCGCTGGGCCGAGCAGACAATCCGCACCGGCGATGCCGTCATCAGCGGCTTCCACTCGCCCCTCGAGGCCGAGATCCTCGAACGGCTCCTCGCCGCGCGCCACCCCGTCATCTGGGCGCACGCCCGCACACTCCGCCGACGTTATCCGCCACATGTCGAACAGGCCTTGGCCGAGGGGCGTATCCTTATCTTCGCCGCGCGCAACATCCCCCGTGCGGGTCTCCGTGCCGCGCAGGCGCGCAACTGCATCGTCGCCTCGATGGCCGCACGGAGCCTCTTCGTCATCAACGCCTCGGCCGGCCGCCACAGCTCCCTCGCCGTCATATACGACATGGAGCGCATGTCGGGACGGGCAACACTGCTGCAATAGGCCCGCCGCGTTTATCAAAAACATATCGGCAAGGGCCGCCATATAGTTAAAAACGACATTCCGCACACTTTAACGCCCGTTACGGTGAGGTTTTTGTTCGGCAGTTTCAGTATATTTGGCAATATAATGCCAATGTTGATAAAATAATCCGGAGATAGACGACACACAGCGTCTTTTTTTACTATCTTTGGACTACCTGCCTGACAACCGAAAACTATCCTGCCATGAAACCGCGAATATGCCTCACGATTCTCGCCTTCGCGTTCATCGTCCCCGCCACGGAGGCCAACGCTCAACTTATGCCCGACTCGACCGTGCAGATCACCGCATACTGGCAGAAGGGCGACCAGATGACTTACGACTACCGCTCGACCGAGTGTCTGGTCGAGGATGGCGACACGGTGCGCCTGCGCAGCTACTCCGACATACGCACCATAGAGGTCATCGACGCAACACCCACGCGATACACCCTCCGGATATCAAACCACCGCCACTTCGAACAGGACCCAATCGCACAGATGATCTACGGGCTCGAACAGCGCGAGGGGCTCAACGTACCCCTCATAATCGAGACATCGCTCGACGGCGAGCTGCTGTGTGTGGTCAACGCCGCCCAGATCGTCGAAGCCGCCCACAAACTCTCCGACCGCGCCGCCGAGACCCTCTACGACAGCCTCCCCGACCCCGTGCGCCGCACTACGCCCCAATGGGAGTGGCAGAACATAATCGAGAAGTGGATCAACCCCGACGCCTCAACGACACGCACCATAGAGGACATAGGCCGCATATTCTTCTTCCACGGCACGCGCTTCCGCCCCGACACCGAATATGAACGGCACGAGAGCCTCCGCCTGCCCATGACCGACGCCGAGGCCGACTGCGTCACGACATTCTGGGCCGACGGCGCAACTACCGACGCCGCCTCCGCAATGCTCCACACCCACTCCGTATCGCAGGCCGAGGAGGCCCTGCGCACAACCGCCGCCGCACACCCCGAAGCTCTCCTCCTCGGCGGCGCCATAACACCCGAACAGGCCCCCGACACCAGCGTCACGATGGAGAGCTTCTCGGGCGAGGAGATACACTTCGCCTCAGGATGGCCCCTGCAGGCATACTGGAGCACGCGCCTTACGGCCTCGACACCCGACGGCCGCAAGATCCTCATACGCGTGCGCAAGCAGCTCACACGCCGCGACAGCGACGCTCCCCTCACCTCCGAGGCCGAGACCCCGCCCCTGCTCTGACGCCCCATTACATCACATAACATCCATACATCACATCCATACCCCCCCCCGCCGCGGACGGAACCCGCCGCGTGCGACCCCGCATAATATCCCCCCGCCGCGGCCGCACTGTATGCCGGTTGCGTGTTTCGATAAAAACATTATCTTTGTACATTGCAACATGTGTGAAAGAGATATTGTGACAACGCAACACCGCAACCTTATGGCTACAATACGTCTTACCAAGGAGTTCTCGTTCGAGGCCGCGCACGCCCTCGAGGGATACGACGGCGCCTGCCGCGAGATACACGGCCACTCGTACCGTCTCTTCGTCACCGTCAAGGGCGAACCCTCGACCGACGAATACGACCCCAAGCAGGGTATGGTCATGGACTTCGGACTGCTCAAGCGGATAGTCAACGAGCAGATCGTCTCGCGCCTCGACCACGCATTCATCATACGCCGCACCGAGCAGGGAGAACTTCTCCGCGGAATGCTCGCCGACCACTTCTCGCGCATAGTCCCGGTAGACTACCAGCCCACGTGCGAGAACATGCTCGTCGACTTCGCCGAGCGTCTGCTCGAGGCGCTCCCCGACGAGGTGCAGCTCTACTCGCTGCGTCTGCACGAGACCGCAACCTCTTTTGCCGAGTGGTTCGCCGACGACAACCTCTGAGACAGCCGACGGCAACCTTTGAGACAGCCGACGGCCCCCACAACACCCGCGGCAGCCACCCCGCACACCAATGCGGCGAGGCCTCCGCACATACCGCACGCACAATGAAACGATTATTTCTCATAGACGCCTACGCTCTGGTATTCAAGTATTACTACGCCTTCATGGGGCGCCCCATGCGCAACCGCCACGGCATGAATACCTCGATCCTCTTCGGCTTCACGAAGTTCCTGCGCGACATCCTCAAGCGCGAGCAGCCCGACCTGCTGGGCGTGGCATTCGACCCCAAGGGGGGCTCGTTCCGCAAACAGATATATCCCGAATACAAGGCCAACCGTCTCGATACGCCCGAGGACATAATCCTCTCGGTACCCTATCTCCAGCGTCTGCTCGCGGCCATGCGCATACCCGTATTCGAGATCGAGGGCTTCGAGGCCGACGACGTCATCGGCACCCTCGCATACCGCGGCGCCGAGGCCGGGTATGAGGTCTTCATGGTGACGCCCGACAAGGATTACTGCCAGCTTGTGGGCCCCCACCGCAACATATACCGACAGAAGGGCGACGGCATCGAGATCCTCGACACGGAGGCCGTATGCGCCCGCTACGGAATCGCGGACCCGATACTCGTGCGCGACATTCTGGCCATCTGGGGCGACGCCTCGGACAACATCCCCGGCGTGCCCGGCATCGGCGAGAAGGGCGCCTGCAAGCTCGTCGCACAGTGGGGCACCGCTGAAAACATACTCCAGAATGCCGCCGAGATCAAGGGAAAGCAGGGCGAGAAGATCGCCGCATGGGGCGACCGTCTGCTTCTGGCAAAGCGTCTGACAACGATATGCACCGACGTGCCCGTCGCGTTCGAACCCTCGGAGCTTGAGATATGTCAGCCGAACGTGGACGAGCTGAAGGCGCTCTTCGCCGAGCTCGACTTCACGGCCTTCGCCCGCGACATATACAACATGGCCCCCGCCGAGGAGCCATCCGACGCACCCCGTCAGGCGCCGCAGCGGCAGCTGGCGGAGATGGTGCGCGCCAAGTCGGCCGCGGCACGCCGCGAGGCCCTCGCCGGACAGGGAAACCTCTTCGAGGCACCCGCCGAAGAGACCCCCGCCGCGCCGCAAGCCGCAACCGATGCGACAGACACAACGGACGAGCAAGATACCGCCGCGACGGATCCCGTATTCGCCACAGCCGCGACAACGCCCCACGACTACCGTCTGGTTACGGAGATCGGGGAGCTGCGCCAGATAGTGGAGCGTCTGCGCACCGAACCGGAGATATGCTTCGATACCGAGACCACGGGCCTCGACATCTTCAACGACCGCATCGTCGGACTCTCGCTCGCCGTGCGCGAGCACGAGGCGTGGTACATATCCTTCACCCCGCAGAACACACCCGACTTCGCCGAGGCCGTGCGGCCCCTGTTCGAAAACCCCGACAGCGTCAAGATAGGCCAGAACATCAAGTTCGACATCATGGTTCTCGCGCATCTGGGCATCGAGGTGCGCGGCCGCAAGATCGACACCATGATCCTCCACTACCTGCTCGACTCGGAGGCCCGGCACAACATGAACTACCTCGCACAGCGATACCTCAACTACTCGCCCATAGCCATCGAGACCCTCATCGGACGCGGCGCGCACCAGCTCACGATGGATCAGGTCAACATCGAGAGCGTCAAGGAGTATGCCGCCGAGGATGCCGACATCACGCTGCAGCTCAAGCGCGTGCTGTGGGAGGAGGTGTGCCGCCAGTCGCTCGACCGACTCTACCTCACCATCGAGGAACCCATGATCGACGTGCTGGCCGAGATGGAGATGACGGGTGTGAAGATCGACTCGGCGCTGCTGGCCGACTATGCCGTGGAGCTCAACGCCCTGCTCGCGCAGCTCGAAGGCGAGATCCGCCGCGAGGCCGGCGAGCCGACGCTCAACGTCAACTCGGCACGGCAGATAGGCGAGGTGCTCTTCGCCAAGATGCGCATAGCCGAGAAGCCCCGCATGACGCGCACGCACCAGTTCAGCACCGAGGAGGAGTACCTTCAGGGCTTCGCCCGCAAACACCGCATCGTCGACCTCATACTGCAATACCGCGGCGTGAAGAAGCTCCTGTCGACATACGTGGAGGCGCTGCCGCAGCTGGTAAACCGCGCCACGGGACGCATACACACATCCTTCAATCAGGCGGTCACCTCGACGGGGCGGCTCTCGTCGACCAACCCCAACCTGCAGAACATACCCGTACGTGACGAGCTCGGGCGCCGCATACGCGAGGCCTTCATCCCCTCGGACGGGGAGCATCTCCTGCTCTCGGCCGATTACAGTCAGGTAGAGCTGCGGCTCATGGCGCACCTGAGCGGCGACGAGGCCCTCATCGCGGCCTTCCTCCACGGCGAGGACATACACGCCGCCACGGCCGCGCGCCTCTTCCACAAGCCGCTCACGGAGGTCACATCCGACGAGCGCCGCAAGGCCAAGACCGCCAATTTCGGTATCATATACGGCATCTCGGCATTCGGGCTGAGCCAGCGTCTCGACATCCCCCGCGGCGAGGCCAAGCAGATCATCGACGGCTACTTCGCCTCCTACCCCAAGGTCAAGGAGTATATGGATTCGGCCATAGCGTCGGCACGCGAGACGGGATTCGTCACCACGGTCTTCGGCCGCCGCCGGTACCTGCGCGACATCACCTCGCGCAATGCCGTGGCCCGCGGCGTGGCCGAACGCAACGCCATAAACGCACCCATACAGGGCAGCGCCGCCGACATAATGAAGATAGCGATGATCGAGATCCACCGCCGCCTCCATGCCGAGAACCTCCGTTCGCGCATGATCCTTCAGGTGCACGACGAAGTCATTGTCGACATGGTGTGCGGGGAGCAGGAGCGCGTCATGGCCATCGTGCGCGAGGCGATGGAGGGTGCCGCCAAGCTGAGCGTACCCCTCGTCTCGGATGCTGGCGTCGGCCGCAACTGGCTCGAAGCACATTAAAATAGGAGTATTATAACAGAGCATGGAATCCCGAAAAATTAACTATAACAGAAGATACTAACCCCAAAACACACACAGAGATATGAATCTACGCACAGCGCTCGCAACCGCACTTGCCATGGCCGCTGCGGCGGCATACGCGCAGCCCGCAGACCGCATGGTGGTCGAGGCGGGCAAGATCGGGACCGAGATACGCCCCACGATGTACGGACACTTCTTCGAGGATATAAACTACGGCGCCGACGGCGGTCTCTATGCCGAGATGGTGAAGAACCGCTCGTTCGAGTTCCCGCAGCGCCTCATGGGGTGGAAGACCTTCGGCAACGTCGCCGTCGAGGATGACGGCCCCTTCGACCGCAACCCCCACTACGTACGCCTCACACCCCCCGACCACCCGCACATGGCCACCGGCATCGAGAACGAGGGATTCTTCGGCATGGGTGTCGTGCAGGGCAGCGAATACCGTTTCACGGTCTGGGCCCGCGGCAAGGCGCAGAGCATACGCGTCGAGCTGGTAGACAACGCCTCGATGGAGGAGACGCAGACCTTGGCCGGCGCCGACCTCGCCATCGACTCTGAGGAGTGGAAAAAATATGAATTGCGCCTCACCCCCGCCCGCACCTTGGACAAGGCTCACCTGCGCATATTCCTCACCTCGGGCGGCACGGTCGATCTGGAGCATGTGTCGCTCTTCCCCGTCGACACGTGGAAGGGCCGCGAGAACGGCCTGCGCAAGGATCTCGTACAGGCTCTGGCCGACACGCGCCCGGGCGTATTCCGCTTCCCGGGCGGCTGCATCGTCGAGGGCACGAACATCGAGACCCGATACAACTGGAAGAACTCCGTCGGCCCCGTCGAGAACCGCCCCCTGAACATCAACCGCTGGCAATACACCTTCCGCCACCGCTTCTTCCCCGACTACTACCAGAGCTACGGCATGGGATTCTATGAGCTCTTCCTGCTGGCCGAGGACATAGGTGCCGAGCCCCTACCCATCCTCAACTGCGGTCTGGCGTGCCAGTACCAGAACGACTCGCCCGAGGCGCATGTCGCCGTATGCGACCTCGACCCATACATAGACGACGCCCTCGACCTCATCGAGTTCGCAAACGGCGCCGCGGATACCGAGTGGGGTGCGCTGCGCGCCCAGATGGGACATCCCGAACCATTCAACCTCAAATATATAGGTATAGGTAACGAGCAGTGGGGTCCGGAATATCCGGAGCGTCTGGAGCGCTTCGTCGAGGTGCTGCGCAAGGCCCATCCCGAGATAATGATCATAGGCTCGTCGGGCCCCAACTCCGAAGGCCCCGACTTCGATTACCTCTGGCCCGAGATGCGGCGCCTCAAGGTAGACCTCGTGGACGAGCACTTCTACCGTCCGGAGCGTTGGTTCCTCGCCTCGGGCAGCCGATACGACAACTATGACCGCAAGGGCCCCAAGGTCTTCGCCGGAGAGTATGCCTGCCACGGCGCCGGCAAGAAGTGGAACCACTTCAACGCCGCACTGCTCGAGGCCGCATTCCTCACGGGCGTGGAGCGCAACGCCGACGTTGTCCACATGGCCACATACGCCCCGCTGCTGGCCCACGTCGAGGGGTGGCAATGGCGTCCCGACCTTATATGGTTCGACAACCTGCGTTCGGTGCGTTCGTGCAGCTGGCACGTCCAGTACCTCTACGGCAACAACAAGGGCACCAATGTCGTACCCCTGACGATGGCGGGCCGCCCCGTAAGCGGACAGCAGGACCAGAACGGACTCTTCGCCAGCGCCGTATGGGACGAGCCTTCGCAGAGCTACATAGTCAAGGTGGTGAACGTATCGGATGCGCCCCGCACGCTGGAGATAGCATTCGAGGGCCTCAAACGCTCGGCCTCGCTCACAGCAGGCACCTGCACCACATTCCACTCGGATGACCCCGATGCCGACAACACGCTCGACCGGCCCGACAGGATCGTCCCCGTGCAGAGCGCCGTCACCCCCGACGGCAACACCCTGCGTGCCGCCCTCGGCGCCCGCACATTCGCCATCTACCGCCTGCCCGTAACGCACAAATAGCGTGTCGGCACAGGCATAACAAGCCACAGGAATCTCCCCGTCAGGATCTCAAACAATCCCCCGACGGGGAATCTTTTATGATATACACCCTGCAAATCGCTCCGCAAGGTTGATCGGGTGACAGCTCTCGGAATAATCCCCGCAGGGAATCTTTTATGATATACACCCGCAAATCGCTCCGCAAGGTTGGTCGGGCGGCAGCTCTCGGAATAATCCCCGCAGGGAATCTTTTATGATATACACCCGCAAATCGCTCCGCAAGGTTGGTCGGGCGGCAGCTCTCGGAATAATCCCCGCAGGGAATCTTTTATGATATACACCCGCAAATCGCTCCGCAAGGTTGGTCGGGCGGCAGCTCTCGGAATAATCCCCGCAGGGAATCTTTTATGATATACACCCGCAAATCGCTCCGCAAGGTTGGTCGGGCGGCAGCTCTCGGAATAATCCCCGCAGGGAATCTTTTATGATATACACCCGCAAATCGCTCCGCAAGGTTGATCGGGAGACAACCGCAAACCGAAGGGATCACACCGCCGCCTGAGGCACGTCGGGGCGGGAATATTAAATTTTTTCACGAAATCATTTTGAAATTATTTTAATAATCCCTATATTTGCTTCAACGTAATTCATCAACGTATGAAGCGGAACTCACATACGGATTCCAATATCGGCAGGCTGATGCTTGCCTCGCTCGAATCCGCCGCTTCGCGACAATGCTGACGTCACGGGAGTATACACCTCCGCGTGGCGTTTTTTCGTTCCGACCCATCCCATTCCCAACCATAGATTGTTTTCCTCATTGAGTATCCGCACGCGCGGATCCCAAAACCGTTGTTTCCGGAGTCTCACCCGTTGAGATCCCTTTACTTAACATATCAACTTATGAAGAAGATCGAAGCGGTCATCCGTCGGACAAGGTTCGACGAGACCAAAGAGGCACTTCTCGAGAACGGCGTCGAATGGTTCTCCTATGTCGACGTGCGCGGCTCGGGCCATGCCCGCAACCGCCGTGTCTACCGCGGCGTCATGTACGAAACCGACATCATCGAGCGCATGATGCTCATACTGATCGTGCGCGACGAGCTCTGCGACAAGGCCATCGACACGATCATCCGCACAGCCCGCACGGGCGAGATCGGCGACGGCCGCGTATGGGTCTCGGACATAGACCACTATTACAGCATCCGCACGGGCCGCTGCGACGAACTCATAAACAAGAAACGCTCCCCCGAGCAGGTCGAGGCCGACCGCGCCGCCGAACAGGCCGCCCACGACGCCGACAACGGCCACACGAAGGAGGCCTCGGGAGGCAAATAGCGGCATCGGGTATTTTATTTTCGGTTAGGTTAAAAATAGAGTAAGAATATGGAGAACAATCTTGACATAATGACACGCCTCGACTACCTCGTATCGGGTATCGACACCGTATGGGTACTGCTCGCGGCAATCCTGATATTCATGATGCAGATGGGATTCGCATCGGTCGAGGCCGGATTCACCCGCTCGAAGAACACGGCCAACATCCTCATGAAGAACCTGCTCGACTTCTGTTTCGGCTCGCTGCTCTTCTGGCTCTTCGGCTTCCGCATAATGTTCGGTGCCGACGCCTTCGCCGGACTCATAGCCGACCCCTTCGCGCTCGGTTCGGCCGTGCCCTCGAACATCCCGCAGACGGCATTCCTTATCTTCCAGACCATGTTCTGCGCCACAACCGCCACCATCGTCTCGGGCGCCATGGCCGAGCGTACGCAGTTCCGCGCATACCTCGTATACTGTATCTTCATCTCGGCCTTCATCTACCCCATATCGGGCCACTGGACATGGGGCGGCGGCTGGCTCTCGGCGCTGGGATTCCACGACTTCGCCGGCTCGGCCGTCGTGCACTCGGCGGGCGGATGACTCGCACTGGTTGGCGCGGCGATGGTAGGGCCACGTATCGGCAAGTACAAGAACGGCAAGCCCCACGCCATACTCGGCCACAACCTGACGATCGCCACGCTCGGCGTCTTCATCCTCTGGATCGGATGGTTCGGATTCAACCCGGGCAGCACCGTCGGCATCTCGACACCCGAACTGCAGCAGAGCGCCTCGACCGTATTCATGAATACCAACATCTCGGCCGCAACGGGAGCCCTCACGGCACTTATCGTTGCATGGGTGCGCTACGGCAAGCCGTCGCTCTCGCTCTCGCTCAACGGCGTGCTTGCGGGCCTTGTCGGCATCACCGCAGGCTGTGACGCCGTCAGCACCGCCGGCGCGGCACTCATAGGCATCATCTGCGGCGCCGCAATGGTCTTCGCCGTCAGCTTCTTCGACAGCGTGGCCAAAGTAGACGACCCCGTCGGCGCAATATCGGTTCACGGCATCTGCGGCTCGCTCGGAACGATCCTCACGGGCATCTTCGCCCTCGACGGCGGCCTGCTCTACGGCGGCGGCCTGTACATGCTCGGCGTACAGTTGCTCGGCGCCGTGGTATATGCCGCGTGGGCCATACTCTGCGGCCTGATCCTCTTCTACGTGCTGCGCCGAACGATAGGCCTGCGCGTCGACCGCCGCGTCGAGGAGGACGGACTCGACTACTACGAGCACGGCGAGACATCGTACAACATCTGACCCCCAAACTCAAAATATATTTATGCGAAAAGGGACCTTCCCAAAACGGGAAGGCCCCTTTTTCGTAAGTGCCCCGACGGCTGCGACACACTGACTACTCAAACTATCACTTCACGTCGGCAGCAGCATATACGGCAAGGTTCTCCAACATCCTTTTCATATTCGCGGCATTCTCCCCATCCGATACGGTCGGATCCTTGACAAACCGATGGCAAGGCAACTCGGCACAACCGCCACAGTTCCGTCTGCCGCGCCCCTGACAACATCCGTATATCGGGCATACACTCTCCCCGGTATATGCAAGCCAGAACACCTTACCCCGAATTTTGCGGCAGCCGCCGCACATGGCGGGAAATCTGTCGCAGTCGACACATCTTGCACCGCAAGCCGACGGCTCGGCAAATTCATCCTTCCAGAGCCACCACCGGCTCTTCGCAGGATCGGGATTTTCCGTATTGACGAAATAGACGACCGCACGATAGAGATACAGCTGGCAGCGGTCGATCCGGCACCCCCGAAGACGGCACTCTTCGGCATAGAGATCCTCGGCCGTCTTGCCCCTCAGCGATTCAATGGTTGTGTAACCCATGGCCAGCAGATCCGCTTCGGTCCGCGGCCCGACATTCGGTATTTTACGCAGTTCAGTCATGGCTGTTTGTTTGGCTCGCCGTAGAGCCGTTCCAGATCGAGTTTTTCTATACGAGAACGTATCGCACCCGGCTTGCGCATGAAATGCGCCGACAACTCCTTCACCGTCACACCCTCGCACCACAGGCGCGTCAGCTCCAGATCATCCTCCTCCGACCACGGCATATAGGCATTCGGATACTCCGCACGGCAGGCATAGACCGAATATGTCGGCTCGCCCGTCAGCTGCTTGTAGGCCCGAAGGTAACGCTTCAGACGTCTGACATCCTTATCCGAAATATACGGCAGGCAGCGAATATCCATATTGTCTGCGAGGTCGTTCAACTTGACCGCCACGGCCAGAGGATTACCCTTCACGCGGGCAATATAGCGGTCATACGGCTCGCGGGGATCATGCGTCAGGCAACGCAGCGCCGCAATTATATCCGGCGCAAAGCCTTCGGCCGCAAGCCCCTCAAATGTCCAGCCGCTGTCCTCCACAACATCATGCAGCACGCCGACTATCTTCTCGGCCGAACTCCTGCCCGCGGCCATCACCCGCAGCGGGTGCCCGATATAGTCGCGGCCGGCCTTGTCGCGTTGGCCGCGGTGCGCCTCGGTGGCAATCTCTATGGCTCGTTCCAGCGTACTCATATCCTCGGTCGCGGGCCGAATGCTACCCGCAACAACCCTACTAACAAAGTTATGCAAATTTACCGTCAAAGCCAACATGCAACCCGGAAAAACAACACCCGCACACGAGACGACTGGTCGGATATACGCCTCCGACACGACAATGAGATCCGCTTCGGGGTGATACCAACAAAAAAAGGGAGCCTTGAACGAAGCTCCCACAAAAAAAAGAATCCCCGAAGACGCTCCCACAAAAAAAGGGAGCCACCGAAGAAGCTCCCTACGGTGCGGATAAAGGGACTCGAACCCCCACGCCTTTCGGCATCAGATCCTAAGTCTGACGTGGCTACCAATTACACCATATCCGCTTGTCGTCTCATATCTGCCACATGTCCGCCCCGCACAGCCTCGCCCAGACATCTCGTCCGCCCGGCTTCTACTTCGCGTCGGCTTCTCCTACCGTCAGCCCCGCATCCGCCTCGCACAGACATCTCGTCCGCCCGGCTTCTACTTCACGTCGGCTTTTCCCACCGTCAGCCCCGCATCCGCCTCGCACAGACATATCGTCCGCCCGGCTTCTACTTCGCGTCGGCTTCTCCTACCGTCAGCCCCGCATCCGCCTCGCACAGACTTCGCGTCCGCCTCTCACCGGCCCCGGGGCCGAATCATCCGTCTGCGGCAACCATGTGACAAATCAGCGCAAAGTTAATAAAAATAACACTTCCACACGAAGCGTAGCGATAAAAAATTGGGTATTTGCCTTTTTTTTAGTTACTTTTGTAACCAATTAAACCGATTGACACAATGCCGGCAACCGTAACACTGACACTCACACCCAAACAAGCCGCCGACTTCGAGCTATGCACCACACTCGCCGCGCGGCAGATGGGAATACGTCGCAGCGACGTGGCGCTGGCGCGTGTCGTCAAGCGTTCGATCGACGCACGCCGCCGTCCCGTCAAGGTCAACATCTCGATTGAGATATTCGCCGACAACGAGCCGCAGCCCGCACCCCTGCACTTCGACTATCCCGACGTGAGCCACGCAACCGAAGTCATCGTCGTCGGGTCGGGGCCTGCGGGGCTCTTCGCCGCGCTGCACCTCATAGAGTGCGGCCTCAAGCCCATAATCCTCGAACGCGGCAAGCGCGTGCTGCCCCGCAAGCAGGACATAGCCCTCATAAACCGCAACCTCGACATAGATCCCGACTCGAACTACGCCTTCGGCGAGGGCGGCGCGGGCACATTCTCCGACGGCAAGCTCTTCACGCGCAGCAAGAAACGCGGCGACTACAACAAGGCTCTGCAGACGCTCGTCTTCCACGGCGCCACGCCCGAGATACTCTACGACGCACACCCCCACATCGGCACCGACCGTCTGCCCCGCATCATAAGCAACATCTGCCGTACGATCGTCACGGCGGGCGGCGAGATACACTTCGGGGCCAAGGTCACGGGATTCAAGATCGAGGGCGGCCGCATACGCGGCGTATGGGTCGGCGACACCCTTATAGAGGGTGCGGCCGTGGTGCTCGCAACGGGACACTCGGCAAAAGACGTATACTACACGCTCCACCGCGACGGCGTACGCCTCGAGGCCAAGCCCTTCGCCATGGGCGTGCGCATAGAGCACCCGCAGCAGCTCATAGACTCCATACAGTACCACTCGCCACACCGTGACGAGTACCTGCCCGCAGCGTCATACTCGCTCGTCGAGCAGATCGACGGCCGCGGAGTATATTCGTTCTGCATGTGTCCGGGCGGCTTCATCGTCCCCGCCATGACCGACGCCGCGCAGTCGGTCGTAAACGGCATGTCGCCCAGCGGCCGCAACTCCCGATGGGCAAATTCGGGTCTCGTCACCGAGATCCGCCCCGACGACTACGCCTTCCTCGCCCAAGAGTACGGGCCCCTTGCGGGACTCGTATTCCAGCAGCGGCTCGAGGAGGCCGCACGCCGCAACGGCGGCGCCCGTCAGGTCGCACCCGCACAGCGCGTCACCGACTTCGTCGCCGGACGCAACTCTTCGTCACTGCCCTCAACATCATATATACCCGGACTCACACCCTCACGCCTCGACGAATGGATGCCCGCCATGATCGCCTCCTCGCTGCGTAAAGGCATTGCCGCCTTCGACCGCCGTATGAGAGGTTATCTCTCGCCCGAGGCCGTAGTCGTGGGTGTCGAGTCGCGCACCTCAACCCCGGTACGAATCCCCCGCGATGCCGAGACGCTCATGCATCCCGAGGTATCGGGGCTCTTCCCCGCAGGCGAAGGCGCCGGATATGCCGGCGGCATCGTCTCCGCAGCCCTCGACGGCGAACGCGTCGCCGAGGCCGCCGCATCCTATATCAAAAACCGAAACAACTGAGATGTTCACCATTATCTGCTGCTCGGTCGATCCGGCTGCCGCCCGACGACTCGAGAAGAATATTGCCGCCACGTGCGGCTGCCCATACGAGTTCATCGCCTACGACAACCGCATCAATGGCGACGGACTCTGCAAGGTCTTCAACCGCTGCGCCGCAGCCGCCAGATACGATATGTTGTGCTTCGTGCATGAGGATGTCGAGTTCCAGACCGAGGGGTGGGGGCAGATCATAGCCACCAAACTCGCCGAGGCCGACTGCGGCGTCATAGGCTTCGCCGGCAGTATCCTCAAGCTCAAGCACCTCACCGGCTGGCACAACGGCGGCGGCGACCTGCGAGCACACTATGTGCAATATATGCGCGGCGGCCACCACCCCGTCGACAAAAACCCCGACGGCGTCGATTTCTCGCCCGTGGTGACGCTCGACGGCATGTGTCTGTTCGTGCGGCGCGAGGTCTGGAGCGAGACCCTCTTCGACGAGCAGACCTTCCCGCGTTTCCACGGGTACGACATAGACTTTACGCTTGCCGTGGCGTGCCGCTACCGCAACTACGTCTGCAACAGGGCATTCATCGAGCACTTCTCCACAGGCGGGTATACGCGCGAGTGGATCCGCACGATGAAACGCCTGCACCGCAAGTGGCGCGACCGCCTGCCCATGTTCGCCATGCCGATGCCACAGAGCGAGATCGACCGATACGAACGCATCAGCGAGAGCTATTTCATACGCTTCATGTGGCAGAAGGGGTGTTTCTTCGAGCGCGGATTCGGACACGGAATGCAATACATTGCACGCTACCCCTTGAGCGGTGCCTCGTGGATCCTGCTGCCCAAATATGTGGTCTACAAGCTGCGCGACATACTCAAACAGAAAAAGAAGTAACTTTACCGCAACAATAGCCGCCAGAACGCAACATATACCACCCGCAACGGTATCTACGGCCGAGGCGCGCCAACGACCCCAGTGATGAAAATCCGCATACTCATACCCGTCTACCGACCCCTCCCCACCGACGGGGAGCGCCGCGCCATCGCCAACAACGTGCGGCAGCTCGCGGCCTACGACGTGGCCTTCGTCGCCCCCGAGGGTCTCGACATGGCGCCATACGCGGCCCTCGCGCCCGAGGCCGAGGTGGTGCGTGTGGGTGAGGAGTGGCTCGGCTCGCGCAACGGCATCGCCGGATACAACGCCATGATGCTCTCGGAGCGTTTCTACCGTCTCTCCGAGGCGTGGGACTATATCCTCATCTGCCATCCCGACGCATGGATCTTCCGTGACGAGGTGGCCGCATGGGCCGCACGCGGATATGATTGTGTCGCCGCCCCGTGGATGCGGCGCCCCGTCTACGACCTGCCGCTCGTCAGACAATACATGGCGTGGCGGCAGCGGTCGCGCCACCGCCGCGGCCTGAGCTGCCGTGCCGACCTCTACGGCCGTATCGGGAACGGAGGCCTCTCGCTGCGCCGCACGGCCGCCTTCATCGACGCCTGCCGCCGCTATGCCGACCGCGCCGCCGAATACCTCGCCGTACGCTCGCACCTCTATAACGAGGATGTATTCTGGGCCACCGTCCCCGACAACTTCCGCTATCCCGCCCCCGAGGAGGCCCTCGCATTCGCCTTCGACACCACCCCCGCATACTGCTACCGCCTCACCGGCGGCCGCCTGCCCATGGGGTGCCACAGCTGGTCGAAACCCCGAATGTACCGTTTCTGGCGCCGCTTCATCCCCTGAAGCCCGCCCGCTGTCTCCGAGCAGCCGTTTTACGAGCGGCGGACGCTTTCCGGCGGCCGGTGCCCGCTATCCCATCGTAGCCCCTCTCCGACCCTCCATCCCCTCCGACACGCTCCGCAAGATACGTCGTCGCGGCAAAAAGGGACAAAACACCATACGGGAAAGGAGATATCGGCCGATGCGAGGAGGATATTTTGTTCGGTTACGGAGCAATCCACTCACCCAAAAGAGAATTTCCGCACAGCGCCCCAAGCCGCGCGGAACCGATTTTTTCCCTCCCGACGCCCGAACACCGCAAAACAACGTCCGAAAACTACCATTTGCCCTTCCCGCCCCGACATACGCCAATTTTTCATTAAAATACTGTCACAGTGCTAATTATGGCCGTGCAGGATAATTCAATGTTACGTAAATGTTAAAATTTCTTAAGAATTTTTGAATTTTTTTGAGTAATTACTTGCACGGTATTGTTTTTTCCCTTACCTTTGCACTCGAAGTTTTAAGGTTCATTTAGGTTAGTAGTTTTAGGTTGGTAGAGGCTATCGGAAGGTTGTAACCGTTAACGCCGTGTTTCTGTGGCACGTCGGGTTACTAAGACAAAGAGCGGTACTCGCTCGGCGTCGAATACCTCCGAAACCTCGTTTTTTTTTGCCCTTTTACGACCTGTACCCCAATACAATTTATACTCCCATATCCTCACCCGGCACGGCCGGAAAGACCGCCCGCCGCAAACGCCACGCGCCGCCAGCGCTGTCATAAGGCGGAGCCGCAGGCCGCCGCGCATAGAGCCGCATCGGCCCGACGGCCGGAAAATCGAATGGAAATGACGTTGTCGCAGGCCGCAACCCCGAAGCCCAAACCGCTGAATCAATAAGGGAAATCGCGGCGGGAGGCCGCAGCGGACTATACGTATTGATGGAAATACTATCCTTTTTGTCGGCAGGCGGTGCGCGAAGTCATAAATACGGATAACTTTTCTTATCTTTGAATTGAAAAGTTACACTGCAACAACCCAGACTACCCGATGAAGAGAATCATTACAGCAATCTCGATTGCCATCATTGCGGCCGCGGCGACAGGATGCCGCACATACGTCGCACCCGACCCCACGACCGTCGACAGCTTCGTAGCGGCACGCCCCGTATGGGCCGAGGGACGTGAGACCGAGAAGAACCTCACACTCTCGTTCCGCGAGACCATACACGCCGGCCGCACCGCCTCGGCACACATACGCATAGCCGCCTCGACGGACTACCGTCTGCGTGTCAACGGCGAGTTCGTGGCGCACGGCCCCTGCGTCGCCGCCCACGACTTCTACCGCGTCGACTGCTACGACATAGCACCCTACATGCACCGCGGCGACAACATCGTCGCCATCGAGGTGGCCGGGTACAACGAGCCGAGCTACTACCTTCTCGACCAGCCCTCGTTCCTGCAGGCCGAGGTCGAGCTTAACGGCGAGTGCGTCGCCGCCACGGGAGAGGCATTCACGGCATACGAGTTGCGCCAGCGCAAGGCCGACGTGCCCCGATTCAGCTTCCAGCGCCCCTTCACCGAATACTATATCCTCACGCCCGACTTCGACGCGTGGGCATGCGACCCCGCATGGGATGCCGCCGCGGCCACGGCCGTCACCCTTGCCGAGCAGCCAGCAAAGCAGCTGCTCCAGCGCCGCGTCGCATACCCCGACTACCGCGTGCATGAGGCCAAGCCGATACAGGGCGGCATATACAAGTTCGACTGCAACAGCAGCGGCTTCCTCGGCATCGAGGTCGAGGTGACGGAGCCTTCGCGCCTGAAGGTATCGTTCGACGAGCTGCTCACGGCCGACGGGCATGTCAACATCGGACGTCTCGGATGTCAGGCATACGTTACGTACGAACTCCAGCCCGGAAAGTACCGTCTCGAGAGCTTCGAGCCCTACACCATGCAGTATGCCGAGCCGGTATTCGAGACGGGCGGCGGCCGCATCGACCGCATATACATGCGCGACTACTGCAACGCCGACGTACACCGCGGAACCTTCTCATCGTCGAACGCCGACCTTGACCGCCTCTTCGAGACGGCCCGCGAGACACACCGCCAGAGCGCCCTCGACGTATTCATGGACACGCCCTCGCGCGAACGCGCCGGATGGCTCTGCGACAGCTACTTCTCGGCCCGCGTGGCATTCGATCTGGCAGGCCACACACGCCTCGAGAAGAACTTCATAGAAAACTTCCTGCTGCCCGAGCGCTTCAAGGACATAGACCCCGGCATGCTGCCCATGTGCTATCCGTCGGACCACCGCAACGGAAACTACATACCCAACTGGGCCATGTGGTTCGTCGTCGAGCTGGAGGAGTATCTCCACCGCAGCGGCGACACCGCCACCATCGAGACCGCACGCAAGCGCGTATATGACCTTGTGGAGTATTTCCGCCCCTACCTCAATGAGGACGGCCTTCTGGAGAAGCTCGACCGCTGGATCTTCGTCGAGTGGTCGGCCGCCAACGACTACGTGCAGGATGTCAACTACCCGACCAACATGCTCTATGCCGAGATGCTCGACGTCGTGTCGCGTCTCTACGGCGACAAGGCCCTCGCCGAGCAGGCCGAGGCCGTGCGCCGCACCATACGCGAGCAGTCGTTCGACGGGCGTTTCTTCTGCGACAACGCCATACGCGAAAAGGACGGCACGCTGCGCCGCACCGACAACCATACGGAGGTGTGCCAGTACTACGCCTTCTTCTTCCGCACGGCCACACCCGAACTCTACCCCGAGCTGTGGGCACGCCTGCGCGACGAGTTCGGCCCCGCACGCAAACAGAACAACCCCTATCCCGACGTAGCCTTCGCAAACGCATTCATAGGCAACTACCTGCGTCTGGAGCTGCTCTCGCGCGAGGGTCTCTCGCAACAGATCCTCGACGAGTCGATAGCCGAGTACCTCACCATGGCCGACCAGACGGGCACCCTCTGGGAGAACATGACAAGCGTGGCAAGCTGCAACCACGGTTTCGCCGCACACCTCGTGCGCGTACTCTACCGCGACGTGCTGGGCGTCTACGACATCTCGCCCACCGAAAAGAAGATACGTCTGCGCTTCGTCGACTCGGGCCTCTCGTTCTGCAAGGGCTCGATACCCGTGGGCGAAGAGCAGTTCGACCTCGAGTGGAGAATGGACAACGGCACCGTCATCATCGACCGTCTCTCGCTGCCAGAAGGATATACTCTCGAGGTGATGCCAGCATCGCTCCCATACAAGGAGGCTTGACGATACATACGGCGGTAAGAGGACTGAATTGCCGCACAAGGGAATGACGGGACGGGCCTCCGCAACCTGAACACTGCCCGCGGCTCACAAAGCCCTCCCCTCAACCCTTTCCGATCCCCGCACCCGCTGCGGGGATTTTTTTTCGGGATCTTTTAGGGAGGATTTTTTCAAGAGTAGGCCTTCAGAATATCTTTAGAATAGGATCTGTCCGGCGGATGAAGGCGCAACATCTCTGCCGAGATCTTCCGCTCCCTCCTTTTTACATCGGCAACAGACGTGCAATGGGCGCAAGCCGCGCCACCCTCCCGAAAAAGGCCTTTTTCGGGCCGTCAGACACATCGGCCGACCATTTACGTAAGATCATATAGATTGAGTGGCGCACGCCCTAAAAGGGAGATTTACGCCGCATACACGGCATATAAGGGAGATAAGGGAGAATATGTGGGATATGTGGGATATATGAGGATATATGGGCCGAGCGGCCGACAAACGTCAAGGCACAAAATAAGGCCCGCCCTCCGTGAGGAGAACGGGCCCGCGAATGTGACGCATCGAAGTGCACCGTCCGCAGACATGGCAGATGCAATGCGGACTTGGGTGCAGATTCGGATGCGAGATCAAACGTCCCTTACCGCGCGGCCGCCAAACCGACGCCGCGCCGCAATCCCGACATTAGAGCTTGCGCAGCCAGATGTTGCGGAAGCTGATAGGCTCGCTCGGGTCACCGTGGCTCTGGAGCTTGATGGGGCCGTCGCCGTGCTTGACCACACGCGGCAGACCGATATACTCCGTAGTGCCGAGAATCGTGAAGTTGTTGAGCAGCACGATGCCGTTCTGGATAACCGTCACCGTCGGGTGTACCTTGTAGGTGCCGTCCTCGTTGAAGACGGGCGCGTTGTAGATGATGTCGTAGACGTTCCACTCGCCCGGCTTGCGCATGGCGTTGGCCAGAGGCACTACCTGCTTGTAGACGCTGCCCGTCTGACCGTTAACGTATGTCTCGTTCTGGTAGCAGTCGAGGATCTGCACCTCGTACATGTTCTGCAGGAAGACACCGCTGTTGCCGCGCGACTGGCTCTCGCCCGTGATGCCCTCGGGTACCATCCACTCCAGATGGAGCTGGAAACTGCCGAAGTTCTCGCGCGTCTGTATGTCGCCCTTGCTCTTGTCGACGGTGAAGACGCCGTCATGCACGCGCCACTCGGCCGCGCCGCCCGTATTGCTGCTAACCCACGCGTCGAGGTTCTTGCCGTCGAACAGAACGATGGCATCCGACGGTGCCGACGCCGTGGCGGCATCGCCCGGGGTTACTATCTTGGGCTGCGGGGTCCAGAACTCGGTCATGCCCGGACGCATCGGTTCCGGCTGAGGATATTCCTTTTGCTGCTGTTGCGCTGCGGCGACACCGACAAGCGAGACGGCTGCCACCGAAAGAATCAATCTCTTCATGGTACGTATGTTTTTAGGTTTTTAGCTGAGACAAATATACGCAAAAAATCCCAGCACGCGCCCATGCCAGAGCACAAAAAAACGGGCCGCCGCCTTCTGCGGCAGCCCGTTTGCGGGCAAACGTGTTGTTACTCTTTTGATTTTCCCGTGCTCTTTTTTGCGGCGGCGGCATCACCCCCGTCGGCAGCCTTGCCGCCCACCGTCTCGAGCATAAGCTCGACGGCGCGGCGCAACTGCAGGTCCTCGCCGCGGAGCTGCGCCTCCGGCGGCGTTATCACATAGATATCGGGCTCGACCTGCGTATTTTCAGAGAAGACGCCCCGCATGTCGCGGCACCCGACCTCCGGTATGCCGAAGACGATCGTCGGGTCGATCTGCGTCTCCCACCATACGGCCGTCATCGTTCCCGGCACGGGCGTACCCACAAGCTTGCCCAGACCCAGCTCCTTATATACCCACGGCGTGCCGCAGGCGTTCGAGTAGTTGTCCTCGCAGATAAGCATGCACGACGGACGCAGCCACTTGTTGAAGGGGTCCGAACCGATATACTGTCCGCGCGGCACGAACTGCTGGTACTCCTTGCCCCCGAGCAGCGTCACCACATCGTCGTGCAACCATCCGCCGCCGTTGTGGCGCGTGTCGATAACCACGGCCTCGCAGTTGCGGAAGCGGCCCAGAAGCTCGCTGTAAAGATGTCGGAAGCTCTCGCTGTCCATCGCCCGTATGTGGACATAGCCCACACGTCCGTCCGAGAGGCGCTCAACCTCCTTGCGGCAGCGCTCGCGCCAGCGGTTGTAGAGCAGTTCGTTCAGCTCGCCCGAGCTGATGCCCCGAACCGACACCTCGAACGTCTTGCCTCCCTTGCGGATGCCGAGGCGCATCTTGCGCCCCACCTTGCCCTCGAACAGGGGATAGTAGTCCTCCCCCGCGAGGATCTTCTCGCCGTCGACGCTCTCGATGATGCAGCCCGCCTCAACGTCGGTCTTCATCACGGCGAAGGGGCTCTTGGCTATAACCTCCTTGATCTTGAGTCCGTCGCCCTCGTACTCCTCATCGAAGAATACCCCGAGCGAGGCGGTCGCCATCGACGCACCCGGGCCGTAGTAGCGTGCACCCGTATGCGAGGCGTTCAGCTCGCCCAGCATCTCGGAGAGCATCTCCGTGAAGTCGTAGTTGTTGTTTATGTGGGGCAGGAAGCGGGCATAGACACCGCGGTAGTAGTCCCAGTCCACACCGTGCAGGTCGACGTCGTAGAACTTGTCCTTGACCTGACTCCATACGTGGTTGAAGATATAGTCGCGCTCCTCGTAGGGGCGGTAGTCCTGAAAAGCCTCGAAGCCGATGCGCTTGGTCTGGCCGTTGGCCAGCGACACGCTGCGCAGGCCGCCGTCGCAGATATAGAGGTTCTCGACATTGCGGTCCGCAACGAACGACCCGCCGCCGATGCCCTTGACCAGAATGCGGGTCGAGTAGTCCTTCAGGTCACGCACCCACAGATCCACCGAGCCGTCCTCGGCACCGATCACATAGTAGAGCTTGTCGCCCGTCTTCGACAGCAGGGCCAATATCCCGCGCGACGAGTGGGCCGTAAGGCGCACGACACGGTCGCGGCAGTTTTCGAGGTCGAACTCCAGCGGCTCCACCTCCGGAATGGCCGCCTCGCCCTTCTCGCCGGCCTTCTCCTCGGCCTTCTTCTCATCCTCGGCCTTCTTCTCGTCGGCCTTCTTCTCCTTCTGCGACTTGTTCTCCTCCAGAAGCGCCAGATCCTCCTTGTTCATGCGGAACTTCTCATAGGCCTCAACGTCGAAGAACATGATGTAGACATCATCCTCGGCGCCCCACGAACCGTGGCTGCGGTAGCCCGCGCGGTCGCTGTACCAGATCATCGCCTTGCCGTCCAGAACCCACTTGGCACCGCGGTCCGTATAGCCGCTCTGCGTCAGGTTGTGCATCTCGCCCGAGCCGTCAGCCTTGACCAGAACAACGTCCTTGTTGTTCCAGCCGCCGATGCCGATATAGTCCGACAGGATCCAGCGGCTGTCGGGCGACCACTCGAAGTGCTGGTCCCCGTCCGAATATGAATACTGCCACTTGCCCTCCATCGCCGTGCGCACCTTGCCGCTCTTGAGGTTCACAACGCGGATGGCCGTGCGGTTCTCAAGGAAAGCAACCTCCTTGCCGTCGGGACTGTATGCCGGCTGGAACGACGCCGCCTTCGAGTTGGTCAGGTTGCACTCCCTGATCTCGGTGGCGTAGGTGAACTGCTTCTCCTCCTTGTCGGCGATCGTAGCCTCGTATATCTGCCACAGACCGTCTCGCTCCGAGGCGTAGACTATCGCGCTGCCGTCGGGCGAGAACTGTACGTCGCGCTCCTGATCCTGCGTCGAGGTTATCTGGCGCGTGGTGTTGTACTCAACCGAGGTGACATATACGTCACCCCCCATGATGAAGGCCACCTCCTTGCCCGTGGGCGAGGGAGAGATCTCGCGCGCGCCGCTCGTGCGCAGACGCCGTATGACGTCGCGGTCCTGCTTGTCGGCCACGATCTCGACCGCGACCTTCTGCGGCTCGCCTCCCTCGCGCAGCGTATATAGCTCGCCGTCCTGCGAGAAGCAGAGCGTGCCGTCACGCGAGATCGACAGGAAACGCACCGGATTCTTCTCGAAGCGTGTCACCTGCTCGGCCTCCGACGCCCCCACGCGGCGGTGCCATACGTTCGAGGTGCCGTCCTGCTCCGAAAGGTAGTAGAACGACTCGCCGTCGGGTGCCCATACGGGCTCGCGGTCCTCACCCTCGAAGTCGGTCTGCTTGGCGTAGGTGCGCTCGCCCGCCAGCGTGCAGATCCACACGTCGCGCGAGATCGAGGCCTTCTCGTGCTTGCGCCACGGGTCCTCGTAACCCTTGCGGTCGTGGTATATCAGACGGCCGCCCTCGCCGTCGACCCATATATGCTCCATGGGCAGCGACGAGAAGAGATGCGGACGCCCGCCACGCGTCGCCACGGAATATACCTGCGGGAACTGCGACGAGGGGAACTGCGCATCCTCGGCCGAAGGCATGATGTAGGCCGAGAAGAGCACCGTGCTGTCCGTGAGGAACGCCACGGGGCGCTCGGCCGCAGAGTGTGTGGTCAGACGCCGCGGCTCGCCGCCTCCGGCATCCACGATGAATACATCCATTCCCCCCAGACGGTCCGAAGCAAAGGCTATGCTGCGGCTGTCGGGACTCCACACGGGGTCGGTGTCGTGCCCCGCATGCGAGGTAAGCTGCTCGGCGCGCCCGCCCCCGACAGGCACGATGTAGATATCGCCCCGATAGGTGAAGGCGATGCGTGTGCCGTCGGGCGAGATGGCGTTATGCCGCAGCCACAACGGCGCTTCGGCCGCCGCGGCGCACGTCACCGCCGCCGCAAGGGCCATGGTCGTAAAGAGTCTCTTCATACTGTATGTTTTTTACGGATTATACCTCCAAAGGTCGTTTTATGTCCCAAAATTAAACATAAAACCACCCCATTCATCCTCCGCGCACAACTTTTTATCTCTCCGTGCCCTCTTTTCTTCCCGCCGGAGTATCCGTAACACCGCACGGCACACCCGAACCCGATCCAAATTCCACCCCCGGCCGCCCCCCCTACCGCACACGATGTGAAAAAGAGCATGCGATTTGGAGGCTTGGACAATATTGCGTATCTTTGAATAGGATAGCGTTCCCGCGCCGCGGCCACACGCAAAAAACAAAAGTTTTGGTTTATCTTTGCGTCCGGTTTGGCCCGCCGCCATCCGCCGAAACTAAAAAACAGAGATCCGATATATGGCCGTATTCAAAGTCGAAGGAGGCACCCGCCTGCACGGCGAACTCCGACCCCAAGGGGCAAAGAACGAAGCGCTGGAGGTACTGTGCGCAACGCTGCTCACACCCGAGCGCGTCGTGGTACACAACGTCCCCCAGATAATAGATGTCATGCAGCTCATCGAGCTGCTCGCGGCAATGGGCGTCGAGGTCGAGCACCTCGGCGGCGACTCCTACTCCTTCCGCGCCGCCGACATAAATCTCGACTACCTGCGCAGCGAGGACTACCACCGCCGCTGCCGCCGCCTGCGCGGCTCGGTCATGATGATAGGCCCCCTGCTGGCACGTTTCGGTGTCGGATACATACCCAAACCCGGCGGTGACAAGATCGGCCGCCGCCGTCTCGACACCCACTTCATCGGCTTCCAGAAGCTCGGCGCAACCTTCGACTTCGATCAGGCCGACGAGTTCTTCTCCGTCGAGGCCCGGCGTCTCCACGGATGCTACATGCTCCTCGACGAGGCCTCCGTCACGGGTACCGCCAACATAATCATGGCCGCCGTCTTCGCCGAGGGATTCACCACCATCTACAACGCCGCATGCGAGCCTTACGTGCAGCAGCTCTGCCGCATGCTCAACCGCATGGGCGCACGCATCTCGGGCATAGCCTCGAACCTGCTCACCATAGAGGGCGTGCGCGAACTCCACGGCACGGAACACACCCTGCTGCCCGACATGATCGAGGTGGGCAGCTTCATTGGCATGGCCGCGATGACCCGCTCGGAACTCACCATAAAGGATGTGTCGTACGACAACCTCGGAATCATACCCGCACAGTTCGCACGCCTCGGCATACGCTTCGAGCAGCGCGGCGACGACATATATATCCCCGAGCAGGAGCACTACGCCATCGAGAGCTTCATCGACGGCTCCATCATGACCATAGCCGATGCTCCGTGGCCGGGGCTCACGCCCGACCTGCTGTCAATATTCCTCGTGGTGGCGACGCAGGCCAAGGGGGCCGTGCTCATACACCAGAAGATGTTCGAGAGCCGCCTCTTCTTCGTCGACAAGCTCATCGACATGGGCGCCCAGATCATCCTCTGCGACCCCCACCGCGCCACCGTCATAGGCCACGACCGACGCATACCCCTGCGCGCGACGCGCATGTCGTCGCCCGACATACGTGCCGGCGTGGCGCTGCTCATCGCCGCCATGAGCGCCGAGGGCACCAGCACCATACAGAACATCGAGCAGATCGACCGCGGCTACCGCGACATCGACGGCCGCCTCAACGCCCTCGGCGCCCGAATAACCCGTATCGAGGAGTAACCATACCGACACCCGTCCCGACGGCTGCGGCACATCCGCCCCGCCATACACACGGCGGAGGCTTCCCCATGCCACGGCGGGGCGAGACGGAAGACATATAAAACACCGGAGAATGTTATTGGAATATACGAAACACCGCGGCCGTATCGAAGTGATATGCGGGTCGATGTTCTCGGGCAAGACCGAGGAGCTGATACGGCGGCTGCGCCGCGCCGAGTTCGCAAACCAGCGGGTCGAGATATTCAAGCCCGCGGTCGATACCCGCTATTCGAACGACGAGGTGGTGTCGCACGAGGGACACTCGCTGCGTTCGACCCCCGTCGAGTCGTCGCAGACGCTGCTGCTAATGGCCGGAAATGTCGACGTCGTGGGCATAGACGAGGCGCAGTTCTTCGACGACGGCCTCACCGACGCCTGCAACAGGCTCGCCTCGCAGGGCGTCAGGGTCATAGTCGCTGGACTCGACATGGACTACACCGGACGCCCCTTCGGCCCCATGCCCGCACTCATGGCCGTGGCCGAACACGTCACAAAGGTGCATGCGATATGCGTCCGCTGCGGCGACCCCGCACAATACTCCCACCGTCTGAAGGCCGACCCGCGTCTGGTGATGCTCGGCGAAAAGGAGTCATACGAACCCCTCTGCCGCCACTGCTTCGAGCAGGTCATGGCCGAGGAGCACGCGGCCGCAAAGTAATCCACCCAATCTGCCACACATAACAAACGGCAGCCAACCCAGAAAAGATTTTTTTCGAGAGAAATCGTATTACGGCAGGGCAGGGCACGCAACTCCCATCCAAAACAACGGCGGCCGACCCCGAAAGTTTTTTAAGAGAAAGATCGTCTTACGGCATAACAAGGCTCGTAACTCCCAATCCAAAACAACGGCGGCCGACCTTTCGGGGTCGGCCGCCGATCCTATATCATCCGCCGCATCACTTCACGAACTTGGCCTTCGAGAGGTACTTGGCGCTCTGCTTCGCGGCATCGAACATGCGCTCCATGATCTCTTCATCCGAGAGCTTCTCGCCTGCGGCATTATGCTCCTCGCGCAGCCATCCCGGAATCTCGATCTCCACCACATAGTCCTTCATGCCGTTGGCATAGAACTGCTTGAAGATCGACTCGAAATCGATCGTGCCGCTGGCACCGATAACGAAGTCATCCTTCACGTGGAGCATGCGCACACGGTTGGGATACTTCTTCAGGTAGGCAACGGGATCCTTGCCACCCTTGGTGCACCAATATACGTCCAACTCGAAGAATACGTAGCTCGGGTCGGTATGCTCGACAAGATACTCCCACATCACCTTGTCCGAATCCTTCAGCTTGGCGAACTCGCCCGAATGGTTGTGGTAACCCAGCTTGAGACCGTACTCCGATGCGATCTTGCCGATACGGTTGAAGTAGTCGCACATCTGCTGCACGCCCTTCTCCGTGTAGTCGACGCCGTAGCTCGGGATAACGACATAACTGCCGCCGCACGCCCTCTGTATCTCGAAGATCTGGCGCCAGCGGGCAATCACCTCATCCTCCTTTGCGGGGTCCTCCTGTATTCCCGTGTGGGTCGAGACGATCTCCATGCCGTTACGGTCACAGATGGCCTTGAACTCCGCGGGCGCAAGTCCGAACACCTTGGTGTCGCCGCCCCACTGCACAAGCTCGGCTACGTTGTAACCCATGTCGGCCAGACGCTTGATCGAACCCGCAGGGTCCTTCTGTACGGCTCCCATCACCGAATAGAGCTGAATGCCGATCTTCTTTTTCTTTGCGGCCGCCTGCTCCGGCATGGCGACCATCGCTGCGGATGCCACGATGCATAGTGCCGTCAATGCAGCCCTGCGACATCCCTGCCATAAAGTTGAGGTCTTCATAGTTCTGGTATTTAATTGTTTCGCCACCCCGCAAAGACTATTTCCACAGGGCGACAAGGTTAGTACTCAACGGTTACTCTTTACAAATATATTAATATTATTCAATCCCCACAACAATTTTCTGAAATTCTCGCTCCCTGTCGTCCGTTTTTGTTACACTTGTTAACGCATCGGCGAATATTCAAAAACTTAACTCCCTACATCTCAACGCCGAGCATAATCCTCCCGCCCATCCGCATGTTTCCCCGCCGTCGGGGCGTGCAGAGTATGCGCAGTATGTGCAGGGAGTGCGCAGAGAGGGCTGAGAGGGTGCAGAGAGTGCGTAGGGAGTGTGCAGGGAGTGTGTCGGCCACAGGACGACGGCCGATCGATGGGTTCGGCGGGGAGCGATATGACCATATCCGGACTGCGCCGAGGCCCGAAAGGGATATCTAAAATGAAGATACCGGAAACGGCAGAAGCGGAGAGTGAAAATACAGGGGAACAAACAGAGGGCGGCGGCACAAAAAAACGACAGGGAACCGCGTCCGGTTCCCTGTCGTTTTTCCGACGGCGTCGGTAAAACTAAGCGTACTTGAAGGTCGACTCGTCCGAAACGGTCAACTTCTTGCGTCCCTTAGCGCGACGCGCAGCCAACACCTTGCGGCCGTTGGCCGTAGCCATTCTCTGGCGGAATCCGTGCTTGTTGATCCGCTTGCGGCGAGAAGGCTGATAAGTTCTTTTCATTGCCATAACGATATCGTATTTGTGTTTGTTCTACTTGCGCCCGCCGGCATCACGCCGATAGGCTTCACACATCGGAGCGCCAAGCGATGCAGCTATTCCGACGCGGAGTGCAAAGGTAAGAGGTTTTTCCTTTTTCTCAAAATATTTTGACGACAAATCGCCTTTCGGGGCGTTTTTTCTCTCGTTGAGAGCCTTATGGGTTCCCTTACGGGGCTTGTTTCGCACATCCAAGCCCCACCGCGCCCCACCGCGCCTCTCCTCTCTCGCATCCTCCTTTACGCCTGCCCTCTTGCGTCCTATCTTGCTCCCTCTCTCGCTCTCTCGCGCCCTCTCTCGCTCCCCGGGCCTTGCGGCATCACATATCCTTGAAAAGGTCCAGTTCGCCGCGTTCGGCCTTGCCGTAGATGGCCGCCAGCTCTCCCACAACGGGAGATATCAGCTCCACGGTGTCGGCGATGGCCGCCGCGCCCTTGCCGTCGCCCCTGATGCGGTAGAGCATCGCCGCATAGAGCGCGCGAAAGCATATCTCCGTGTCGGAGATGTTGTCGTCGTGCAGCATCGCCCGCAGCTTCGGCAGCTCGGGCGCAAGGCGCGCAAAGGTATGCCGGTAGTGCTCCCCGACGGGGGCGCGCATAAGGTGCAGGTGGAGGTTGTGCAAGTCGCCTATAAGGTGGAGAGTATGGTCGAGGTGGCCGCTCTGCTCCTTGCCCTCCTTGCGCAGCAGCGAGGCCAGATCGAGATACCATGCCAGAATCTCGTCCTTGCGCTGCTGGGGCACGTCGCGCGGCGCCACCAGCTGCGAATATATCGCCTCGGGGCTCAACTGCAATGCCCGCAGCAGATCCTCCAGCTGCCACAGGTAGAGTATGTACTCCGCAATGTTCTCCTTGCGTTTCGCTTGTGCTATATCCATATAATCATGTTTTTACTGTCTTCTCACCTCTCCGTCTCTCTCCTCCTCTCTCCTCCTTTTTCATCTCTCCCCGCCCGCGCTACAAGCCCCAGTCCGAGGCTGCGGCACGCGACTTGGGGGCTGCGGGCACGTTGACGAAGAAGCGCTCGCCCGTCATACGCTCCAGATCCGCGACGCTCATCATCTCGGCCTCCGTCACCTCGCGTCCGCGCACGCCGCGGTGCCCGACCACAAAGGCCGCGCACTTCAGCTCGTCGGCCGCACAGTCGCGCACGCTGCGGCCCGTACGTCCCGAGCGCGTGCACAGCAGCACCTTGTAATAGGCCGTAGGCACCGCCACTGTCTCGCCGTCGTTCCTGTTGACGGTCGTACGCGCAGCTATCTTGCCCGCAACGGGGTCCGTGTAGTCCGAAAAGATGCACCCCGTAACCACATACAGCGTATCGGGGCATACCTGTCCCTCGACAAAGGCCTCAAGGTTGTTCCACGCGCCGCCCGCAGCGTTGAAGCCCGCCTGCGTCTGGGGCGCGATATTCGTCGGCATGAAGGTCATGCGGTTGGCCTCCGCCGAGACCGTACGGTCGGCCGAGGCGAGCAGGTGGCCGCGCGTATACTCACCGTATGAGCGTTTCAGCGAGGGCTGTATCTCCACGGGCAGCGCGGGGTCGAACGTATATCCCCCCGAGCGGCCCGAGTCGCCGCGGTAGCACCCGTGCAGCGGCGCGGCAACCCACACCGGGCAGCGGCGCGAAACACTGAAACAGGCCGTATGGCTCCGCCACGAGGCCGACGCCCCCTCCCCGCCGCAGAGATGGTGGACATAGCGTCTGTCGCCGTCCGAACGCTCGGCGGGAAGCTCCGCCCACCCCGTGCGATAGACCGTCCCGTCAATATCCTTGTTATTGCCCGATACGGGCTCTTCGCCCGATGCCGATTCTTCCCCCGACGCGGGTTTTTCTTCCGTCGCGGGCTTCCCTTCCGACGCGGTTTTTCCGGTCGTTGTTTCACTATTCGGGGCATGGCTGTCGGCAGGCGTCTGTTTCCCCTTGTCGGCAGGCTCCACAAGCACCGTGCCCTCGCGAAGGGCTTCCGTCACCGCGGATACCGTATCCGAATGGTCGTACAGATATCCGGCGCACAGCACGACGGCCAAAACTGCAAGGTAGACAATCGGGCGGCGGGCGCTCATCCTGCGGGTTCTTCTTCTCACCATATCTCTGAGGGTCTATTCGGGACGCTTACTCGCGGTTGCGCGAGTCGATCCATATCGTAACGGGGCCGTCGTTCACAAGCTCCACCTTCATGTCGGCGCCGAACACCCCCGTGGCGACCTTGCCCCCGAACGAGGAGCGCACGCTCTCCACGAAGCGTTCGTATATGGGCCGCGACACCGCCTCGGGCGCCGACCGGATATAGGAGGGGCGGTTGCCGCGGCGGGTCGAGGCGAAGAGCGTGAACTGGCTCACGATCATGATCTGCCCTCCGGCCTGCGTCACGTCGAGGTTCATGACCCCGTCCGCATCGTCGAAGATACGCAGCCGCAGCAGCTTGCCCGCAAGCCATGCGATATCGTCGTCGCCGTCGGCGGCCTCGACGCCCGCGAATACCAGCAGGCCGCCGTCGATGTGCGAATACTCGCGCCCGTCGATCGAGAGCGTGGCGCGGCTTACTCTCTGTATAAGGATTCTCATTGTCCGTTACGTATGGATTTATCGCTTGGATATCATCGCTGCGACTCTTCGAAGAAGGCCCACAGGCGGTCGCCCGCAGGCACGGGGGCCGTGACGCGGATCGTCTCATGGCTTACCGGGTGCGTGAACTCCACACACCGCGAGTGGAGCGAGATGCCGCCGTCGGGGTTCGAGCGGCGCGCCCCGTACTTCAGGTCGCCGCGTATCGGGCACCCGATCTTCGAGAGCTGCGCCCGGATCTGGTGGTGGCGTCCCGTCAGAAGCCGCACCTCCACAAGCGTGTAGTTCGTGGCCCGGGCCGCTACGCGGTACTCCAGCTCCGCACGCTTCGCATCGCCGCGCGGCGCATCCAGCGCACGCGAGCGGTTCGTGCGTCCGTCGCGCAGGATGTAGTGCACCAGCCGCCCCTGCTCCGGTGAGGGCGTATGCTCCGTAATGGCCCAATAGCTCTTCGAGATGCGCCCCTCGCGGATCATGACGTTAAGGCGCGTCAGTGCCTTCGAGGTCTTGGCGAAGAGCACAGCCCCGCTCACGGGGCGGTCGATGCGGTGTACAACGCCCAGAAAGACTCCGCCCGCCTTGTGGTCGCGCACCTTGATCATGGCCTTGATCTCGGTCTCCAGCGCATCGTCCGTCTCGCGGTCGGGCTGCACCAGATCGCCGCAGTGTTTGTTCACCACCATCAGGTGGTTGTCCTCGTAGAGTATGTCGTCGGGTGTGAACATGTCTCCAATGTCAGAGTTTGAATGTGAATGGCAGCAGATCGGCCGCCGACCCTACCACCGTCGCCGTGCCCCCGCCCGCCATGATGATACGTATGGGCGAGCCCTGACGGCGCTCCACGTCGAGCAGCGTCTGCCGGCACGCCCCGCACGGGTAACACTCGCGCGGCGAGGGGTCCGAAGCTATCGCCACGGCCTCCACAGCATCCCCCGCATGGCATGCACCCACGTGGTAGAGAAGCGTGCGCTCGGCACACAGCCCCGAGGGGAAGACCTCGCTCTCGATATTCGAGCCGCTCACCACGCGGCCGCTCGCAAGCCGCGCCGCAGCCCCCACGCGGAAGTGCGAATAGGGTGCATAGGAATCACGTGTGGCGCGCTCGGCCGCCTCCACAAGCTGCCGGTCCTGCTCGGGCAGCGGGTGCGACGCGTCATAGCTCTCGTAGTCGAATTTCATCTCCCGTTTCATGGCGTCGGATATTTGGTCAACAACAAAAATACAACAATCGGCGCAAGATTCAAAATATGCGGGCCGGATTATAATTTTTCCCTCTGCGGGCGGGTTGCGGAGCCGCGTCGGATGCGAATTTTTCGTATCTTTGGGCATCACCGCCGCGGCCGCGCGCCGCGTGCGGAGCCAAATACCGCCAAAACATCCCGAAATACCCTCGATATGAAAAACATACTTCTGCGCACCGCACTCTCGGCCGTCATCCTCGCCGCCATGACGGGCTGCTCGCTGCTCAAGGTGTCGCTCTCGACGGGCGAGCCAATATCCCCGGACGACGCCCGCGTGCGGGTCATGACGCGCGCCCTCTACTACGACCTCTCGAACGACATAGTCACGGCCGCCGACTCCGTGGCCAAGGACTCCGACATCGACCTGCGCATACGCGCCATACGCTGGAAGATACGCATCACGCGCGCCGCCGTCTCGGCCGCCATGCAGACCATCCCCGACGTGGCGCTGGCCGACACGTGGATCCTCTGCACACGCATGGACCGCGCCTTCACCCGCCTGCCCGACTCGCTGCTCTTCGGGCGCTACACCCCCATGATGCGCCAGACGGCACAACGCATGAAACTCAAGGTAGACTCCGTGGCGCACGAGGCCCTCACGGCCGAACGCTACGATCTGATGAAGGAGTATGTCGAGCAGTACATACGCCGCAACCGCCCCCGCACCGACGAGAACGTCACCCCGCAGAACACAACCCTCGCGTGGATCGAGTTCATGAAGAGCAAGGGCATAGACGTCAGCTTCGACTCGGGATCCATCGCCGACGTCGTATCCGACATGAGCGACAAGATGAGCGGCCAGACCGGACAGTTCACAAACAGCCTCATCTGGTCGAAGGACATACTCGAGATCGAGTGGCAGAGGGACAGCATGTCGCAATACGTCGCCGCACAGATGGACAGCCTCGACCGCAGCTTCGAACGTATCGTCGTGGTGATGGAGAACATACCCGAAATATCCGATTCGGTGATGGTGCGCTTCAACCAGCATGTCGAGCAGGTGCTCGCCTCGCTCGAGAGCAGCCTCGACTATGTCTTCGGACAGGTCGACTTGCAGCGCAGCGAACTCCAGCGTTATGTCTCGGCCGAGCGTGAGGCCATTATCCGCCAGACCGCCGAGTCGGCTCAGGGCATGGTCCAGCAGGCCCTCGACCAAGTGCCCGCCATCGTCAGCCGCGTGGCCGTATGGCTCGTGCTGCTGGCCATAGTGGTGCTCGGACTGCCATTCACCGCAGGATATTGGGTCGGCACCCTCAGGGAACGCGCACGACAGCGTAAGGATACATCCCCCGACAACAACGCCCCGTCCGACAACACTCAGCAGGACAGCGCCCGATAAGATAACGCCCCGCAGGATAACGGCCGCGTACAGAAGTTGCGGCAGAGACGGATCCCGAAAACTGTGTTTCCGATTTGTCTCTGCCCGCGGCTTTGAGTATCTTTGCCGCCGGAAACGGGCGCGCACCCCAACGTGCCGCCACGACAACCATTGACCCACATGACAAACGACAAGATCAAAGGATACCTCTGCGGCGCCGTCTCGGGCGCCTCGTACGGGCTTATACCCCTCTTCTCGCTGCCGCTGCTGCGCCGCGGCGTAGACTTCGACTCGCTGCTCTTCTACCGATATCTGATCGCCGCCGCCGTGCTCGGCATCATCACCCGCCTGCAGGGCCGCGACTTCGCCCTGCGCCGCGACGAGATACCCTTCATCGCCGCCCTCGGCGTGTTGTTCGCCCTCTCGTCGATACTCATGTTCATGGCCTTCGACTACATGCCCACGGGTCTCGTATCGACAATGTTCTTCATATACCCGATACTCGTGGCGCTGATCATGGCCGCGGCTTACGGCGAGCGGATGACGTGGTGCCGCTCGCTCTCGCTCGCACTCGCCCTCGGAGGCATCGCCCTGCTCTACCTGCGCGGCGGCCATGTCACGATATCCCCCGCAGGTCTGGCCCTCACCTTCACCGCCGCCCTCGCCTACGCCGCATACATCATCATCGTCAACAAGTCGCGCGTACGCTCCCTCCGCGGCTCCAAGGTGGCTTTCTGGTCGCTCGCCTCGGGCGCCCTCATCTTCTTCGCCCGTACGGGATTCGGATCGCACCTGCAAGCCATACCCTCGGCCGACGCATGGGGTCTCGTGCTGCTGCTGGCGATAGTGCCCACGGTGGTGTCGTGCACATCGCTCGTGGTATCGGTGCGGTACATAGGCTCCACCGCCACATCCATCCTCGGCGCCCTCGAGCCCGTCACGGCCGTCGTATGCGGCACGCTGGTATTCGCCGAGCCCATGACGCTGCGCATATTCGCCGCCATAGTCATGATCATCGGGGCGGTGACGCTGCTCGTGGCGGCAGACTCGGTCTCGGCCCTCGGCCGCAACCTGAGCAATAAAATTCGAAACAAGACGTTCAAAAGATAGAGTGCAGAGGAAAATATGGCAAGAAAAAGACATGATTACCCCATCATCGAGGCCCTCGAGATAACCACCCTCGCCGCCGAAGGAAAGGCCATGGGCCGCGTCGGCGACAAGGTCGTATTCGTACCCATGACCGTCCCGGGCGACGTGGTCGACGTGCAGATACGCCGCAAGCGGACACGATACATGGAGGGCAGCGTCGTACGCTTCGTGCGCCGCTCGCCCCTGCGTGTGGAGCCCTTCTGCAGCCACTTCGGTGTCTGCGGCGGCTGCAAGTGGCAGAACCTCCCTTACGACGAGCAGCTGCGATTCAAGACCGCACAGGTGCGCGACCAGCTCTCGCGCATAGGCAAGATCGAGCTGCCCGAAGTGCGCCCGTGCCTCGGCTCGGCTCGGCAGCAGTACTACCGCAACAAGCTCGAATTCACATTCTCCGACAAGCGGTGGCTCACATACGAGGAGATAGCCTCCGGCGCCGAGATCGAGCGCGAGCCCGCCCTCGGATTCCACATACCCGACAGCTTCGACAAGGTGCTCGACATCGACCGCTGCTACCTGCAGCCCGACCCCTCGAACGACATACGCAACGACACGCGCGCCTTCTGCATCGAGCACGGATATACGTTCCATGACGTGCGACGCCACGAGGGGCTCATGCGCAACATGGTCATACGCACCGCCTCCACGGGCGAGGTGATGGTCATAGTGGTCTTCGCCGAGGATGACCGCCAGCGCATCACCACCCTGCTGGACCACATGTCGGAGCGCTTCCCGCAGATCACGTCGCTCTACTACGTCGTCAACACCAAGCTCAACGACTCGATCTCCGACCTGCAGCACACGCTCTACCGCGGCCGCGAGCATATCCTCGAGCGCATGGAGGGGCTCCTCTTCCGCGTGGGGCCCAAATCATTCTACCAGACAAACTCCGAGCAGGCATACGAGCTATACAAGGTTGCGCGCGGCTTCGCCGCCCTGACCGGCACCGAGACCCTCTACGACCTCTATACCGGCACGGGCACCATAGCCAACTTCTGCGCCGCGGCCGCACGCTCGGTCATAGGCGTGGAGTATGTCCCCGAGGCCATCGAGGATGCGCGCCTCAACTCCGAGGCAAACGGCATTACAAATACACGCTTCTATGCCGGCGACATGAAGGATGTGCTCAACGACGACTTCATCGCCCGTAACGGCCACCCCGACGTCATGATCCTCGACCCGCCGCGTGCGGGTGTCGACCCCCGCGTCATCGAGGTCATACTGCGCGCCGCACCCGAGCGTATCGTCTACGTCAGCTGCAACCCCGCAACGCAGGCACGCGATTTGTCCCTTCTCGATGCGGCCTACCGCGTCACCGCCGTGCAGCCCGTCGACATGTTCCCCCACACCCACCATGTGGAGAACGTCGTGCGCCTCGACCGCCGGTAGACCCCACAACGCAACTTTTCTAACCAACACCATAAACACCTAAATATCCCAAGACTATGAAAAGGATGTTATTGATGGCCGCAGCCGCCCTTATGGCGTTCACGGCCGCCACGGCACAGGATTTCGGAGAGACGATCCCCAGCGTAACGGTCAACGGGTCGTCACAGCTAAAGGTTACGCCCGACATACTCTACCTCTCGATCAGCCTCGACGAGAGCGACTCGAAGGGCAAGATCACGCTCGACGAGCAGCGCAAGGCTATGTTCAGCGCCCTGCGCAAGTGCGGCATCAACATCGAGAAGCAGCTCAGCGTAGCCGACATGTCGAGCTCGTTCTTCAAGCGCCGCTCGTCGCTTTCGTCGTCGCAGTACGAGCTGAAGGTATCCACGGCAGACGAGGCCCGCAAGGTATTCGATGCGCTCAACGCCGCAGGCATCACCAACGTCGACCTGACGCGCGTGGCCTGCTCGAAGCTGGACGAGTACCGCACCGAAGCCCGCATGGCCGCCATACGCAACGCCAAGGAGCGTGCCGAGCAGCTGGCCGGAGCCATCGGGCAGTCGATAGGCCCCTGCTACGAGATCACCGACTACACGACCGACACCCAGCCCGTCGCCATGCGTGCAAACCTCATGATGAAGAACTCGATGGCCACCGACGAGGCCATGGCCGCAGGCGCCGAGCCCGAGGTCGACATCAAGCAGATAACTATAACCTACAACGTCTCGGCACGTTTCGTGCTCAACACCAAGTAACCGCGCAGACAGCGCCGCCGTCGGCTGCGCCGCACGTAAGGCATTACGGGCGGAAGGTCTCCCCGAAAGAGATCTCCCGCCCGTTTCCGTATGGCGTCTCCGTATATTGTTCCGTATATTGTTGTTCCGTATGGCGTTTTCTGCGCCCCGCGCGGCATGCGGGCGGCATCAGCCCCCGAGCAGCATGTTGATGATGGCACCCGTGGCCATATCGCGCGCAAGGGCCGCAACCAGAGGCCGCGACTTGCGCAGCAGGCTCTTGACCCCCACCTTGTTGCGCTGCCTCAGCCGAGACACCACCTCGTGCCAGAACGTATTGACATAGTAGTCGGGCAGCGCCACGATGTCGTTTATAATCTTGTCGTAGTCGATCCTGCGGAACAGCAGCACCAGATCCTCCTCCATGAACTGGTCCTGCCACTGCCGCACAACATCGAGTATACGTTCGTAATCCTCGCGCGCATGGTTGTTGTCGATGGCGAAGGCGTAATCCACCAGCTCGCCCTGAGGCATGTTGAACCGCCGGTTGCGAAGCAGGCCGTCTATCGTGCCGGCCACATATCCGCGTGCCCGCGCCGCATTGATGCCCGTGCCCGCGCCGCCGTAAGCCATCGAGATAAAGCGCGCCGTGAGCAGCAGGCTCTGTTTCTCGCCATGTATGCGGAACAGCAGCGTCCTCAATACCGGTATCCGGCGGCTTCCGGTCTCCATGTCGCGGCGCGCCACAACCCAGCAGGCCATGCCCGACAGGGCAGCATCCCCGCCCGCGGCCGACACCTCAGGCCCCTTAGGCGCCGATCTACGTACCGGCATCTTCTTCGCCGCCGCACCCTGCACGCCGCCCGCCGGAGATACGCCCTGCGGGGCAGCCGCCGCGACGGCAGCCGCCACGCGGCAGAACGAGAGTCCGCACCACTCCGACCACGGGCCCGCAACCTCGGCCGCGGCCGCCGCGAAGGGCTGCTCGTAAGCCCCGCACGTCTCGACCATCATGACGGGTTCGCCCACGCTCACCCAGTGGCGCCGCACCTCGGCCAGATGCGCCGCCGACGTTGTCGACCGCAGGTAGAGCTGCGCCAACGCCTCGCCCGCATCGGCCACGCGGCACGTGACGTAACGTCCACCCTCCCCGCGCACCCTGAGCGGCACCGACGCCATGCGACAGAGCAGATCCTCGGGCCACGCCACACCCTCGGCGGCATAGACCTCCATACGCACCTCTACACGGTAGAGGTTGGCCCCGTTGCTGAAGATGCGGCTGCGGGCGCGCGCCGCCACGACACCCTCCGAGACGGGGTACATCGCCGGCATGTGCACCGCATTGTCGGCATGGCAGAATATATCCTCGTTGCGGCAGTAGTCACGATAGGAGATGTCGCGCCGACCCACACGTCCGAAGTTGCGCATGAACTCATTGGGCGAGGGGTTGGCGAAGTAGGGCTTCACCAGCTTGTACGACTCCTCACTCACGAGTCCGCGGCAGTCGACCACGGGGTATTGTACCGTAACCAGCATAACGAATCATCGAAAAAACAGGAGGAATGTGGATACGTTCCTCCTGAGCTTCAAGGGCATGACATTGCCTTTAAAACAAATCAAATTGATATAATTTGACCCTTGATCGGAATCACCCCGTCAGTCGTATATCCGCACAATACATACAGATGCCCTCTTGATCCGCGCTTTCGCGGACAGTCATCCCTCGTGCCGCACGCGGCGGCCGCGGGAAAAGATGTCGCGCACGGCGACTGCGGCGGACTCGCGATCCTGTGACAAAGATACGAATAAACAAGGGCAAAAACAAGCCCGACGCGGGAGCAAATGCAGGTTTGCCTGCCGCGTCGGGGCCGGAACGGCGCAAAACGGGACTTTGAATCCGATTTTGTCCGCCGCCGTGGGGCCGTCTCGTGCAAAATTGCTAACTTTGACCCGTATAACCGGCGTCATGCGACGCCCTAAGAAGACTTTGCAATGATAAAGATAGCACGAATGGTATTCAACCCCATACAGGAGAATACCTACGTTGTGTGGGACCACACCCTCGAGGCCGCCGTCATCGACGCCGGCAACATGAACGAGCGCGAAAACCATACCCTCGAGAACTTCATCGCCGAGCGGGGCCTCAAACCCGTACTCGCACTCAACACACACGGGCACTTCGACCATACGATGGGTGTGGAGTTCCTGCGCCGCCGCTACGGCGTGCCCTTCGCCCTCTCCTCGCGCGACGGCTTCCTGCTCGAGACGGCGGGTGTGGGGGCCGAGCTCTTCGGCGTGCATGCGGGCCCCATGCCCCAGACAATAGACATCGACCTCGACGGCCGCGACACCATCTCCTTCGGGGAGACGACCCTCGACATCATCGCCACACCCGGACATACGCCCGGACACGTGGTCTTCCACCACCCCGCCGCCAAGATCCTATTTACGGGCGACACGCTCTTCCGCGAGTCGATCGGCCGCACCGACATGCCCGGCGGAGACTATACGTGGATCATGCGTTCGATCCTCGACAAGATCATGCCGCTGGGCGACGACGTGAAGATATATCCGGGGCACGGCGACCAGAGCGACCTCGGGCACGAGGCCCTCTACAACCCCTTCATCGTCGAGGTGCTAAACAACGAGGTGCGGTATGAATAGGCTGCTGCACAGGCTTCTCTACCGGCTGCTGCCGCTGCGCGCATACCTGCTCACAGTCAGCCGCCTCTACTTCCTCACGCTGGCGCTCGGGCGCGGCCGCCACACCCGCGCACTGGAGTATGCCTACCACCTGCCCCGGCTGCTGCGCCCCGGCGACACGGCCATCGACATAGGCGCCAACCTCGGATACTATACGCGGCCCATGTCGCGCATCGTCGGCCCCGAGGGGCGGGTCTATGCCGTGGAGCCCGTACCCGTAATCTGCGAGGTGCTGCGCCGCAACCTTCGCGGCCGCGACAATGTCCGCATCCTCAACTGCGCCCTCGGCGACGGCGACCGCCCCGTCGAGATGGCCAACGACTCGGTCGCCGCGGCCGGATACTTCGGCACGGGACGCAACTTCGTCGACGACGGCCGCAACGCCCGTGGCGACGCCATACGCTTCAAGGCGCAGATGCGGCGCGGAAGCTCGCTCTTCGCCGATGTGGACCGCATAGACTTCATCAAGTGCGACATCGAGGGTTACGAGTGTGTCGTTCTGGGGGAGATGATGCCCCTCGTGCGGCGCCACCACCCCACGATCCTCGTCGAGAGCGGCGGCGACAACCGCCGGAGCCTTATCGCGCAGTTCGGCAGCGAGGGATACGCACCCTTCACCCTCGGCGACGACGGACGCGAACACCCCCTCGACACGGCCGCCGATGACGGCCGCGACATAATATTCCGTTACAAAGAGCCTATCGAACAATGAGAATAGACATCATAACCGTAGTACCCGAGCTGGTCGCCTCGCCCCTGAACGAGTCGATCCTCAAGCGGGCGCAGGAGAAGGGTCTCGTCCAGATCGTCATCCACAACCTGCGCGACTACACCTTCGACCGCCGCCGCACCGTCGACGACTACCCCTTCGGCGGGGAGGCGGGCATGGTGATGAAGCCCGAACCCATATTCCGCGCCATCGAGCAGCTGCAGAGCGAGCGCACGTATGACGAGGTTATATACACCTCGCCCGACGGCATACAGTACAACCAGCACGAGGCCAACCGCCTCTCTACACTCGAGAACATCATCATCCTCTGCGGGCACTACAAGGGTGTCGACCAGCGCGTGCGCGACCACCTGATCACGCGCGAGATCTCCATAGGCGACTACGTGCTGACGGGGGGCGAGCTGGCCGCATGCATCATCGCCGACTCGGTCGTGCGCATCATCCCCGGGGCCATCGGCGACGAGGCGTCGGCACTGACCGACTCGTTTCAGGACAACCTGCTCGCGCCGCCCGTATATACGCGGCCCGCGGAGTTCCGCGGCTGGCGCGTGCCCGACGTGCTGCTGTCGGGCAACTTCGCCGAGATAGAGAAGTGGCAGGACGACCAAGCGTGGGAGCGCACCCGCCGCCTGCGCCCCGACCTTCTGGAGAACGGCAAGGAGTAAGGCGGCATAAATTCGGATTCACTATGCGATACTACCTTATAGCCGGCGAGCCTTCGGGCGACCTGCACGGCGCCAACCTTATGCGCGGCATCCTCAAGGCCGATGCCGATGCCGTATTCCGTTTCTGGGGCGGCGACATGATGGCCGCGGCGGGCGGAGCCCAAAACCTCGCCAAGCACTACCGCGACACCTCATTCTTCGGCATCGCCGAGGTCGTGCGCAACCTGCCGACGATACTCGGGCAGTTCGGCGAGTGCCGCCGCGACATCGAACGCTTCGCGCCCGACGTGCTCATACTGATCGACTACCCGGGCTTCAACCTCCGCATGGCACGCTTCGCACACGAACGCGGCATCCCCGTCTTCTACTACATCGCCCCCAAGGTGTGGGCATGGAAGGAGTGGCGCGTTAGGCAGCTGCGGCGGTATGTCGACCGCCTCTACACGATATTCCCATTCGAGGGGGAGTATTTCCGTTCGAAGGGCATCGAGCCCCACTTCGCGGGCAACCCCTTGGCCGATGCCATAGCCGCACGACGCCCCTCGTTCCCCTCGCCCGGGCAGTTCCGCCGCGACCACGGACTCGACAGCCGCCCCATCGTGGCGCTGCTCGCAGGCAGCCGCCGCAGCGAGATACGCGCCAACCTCAAATTCATGGCCCACATCGCACGACGCATGCCCGACCGGCAGTTTGTCGTGGCGGGGGTGTCGTGGATCGAGCGCGCGGAGTATGACCGTATGACCCGGGACATGCCCGTGGCGACCGTATGCGACGCCACCTACGAGCTGCTCAGCATCTCCGAGGCGGCCGTCGTCACTTCGGGTACGGCCACACTCGAGACAGCCCTGCTCGGCATTCCCGAACTTGTCGTCTACGGCGTGCCGTGGATCTACGAGAAGCTCAAGCCCTACGTTCTCAAGATACCCTATGTCTCGCTCGTAAACCTCAACCTCGGCTTCGAGGCCGTGCGCGAGATGGTGGAGCACAACCCCTCGCCCGCCGAGGCCGAGGCCGAACTGCGGGCAATACTCCCGGGCGGCGCGCGGCGCGAAAGCATGCTGCGCGACTTCGACCGCCTGCGCGAGATGATGGGGCGCGAGGGGGTCAGCGACCGCCTCGCCGCCGACATGGTCGCCGCACTCCGTACGCAGAAGACCTCCGGCAAACGATAATACGACAAAGAGTATGAAGATAATATGCATAGCGCGCAACTACGCCGCCCATGCTGCCGAGCTGCACCACGATACGGGTCTCGACACGGGCGACCGCGCCGCCGCACAGAGCGGCAACGACCCGCAGGAGGAGCATAACGGACATAATAACGATAACGATACAGATCCTCTGCGTATCACGGGCCCCGTATTCTTCCTCAAGCCCGACACGGCGCTGCTGCGCAACAACGACCCGTTCTATATCCCCTCCTTCTCGCGAGAGGTACATTACGAGTGCGAGCTTGTGGTGAAGATCAACCGTCTGGCCAAGTGCATCGACCGCCGCTTCGCGCGCCGCTGTTATGACGAGGTGGGGCTCGGCATAGACTTCACGGCCCGCGACCTGCAGCGCGACGCCATAGCCCGCGGCCTGCCGTGGGAGGTGTGCAAGGGTTTCGACTACTCGGCCGCCCTCTCGCCCCGATTCATACCCCTCGCCCAGCTCGGGGGCGACGTCCAGAGGCTGAAGTTCGAGATGGAGATAGACGGCCGCGTCTGCCAGCGTGGCGACACCTCGCAGATGCTATATACAGTCGACGAGATCATCTCACACGTGTCGCAATACATGACCCTGCGCATCGGCGACCTCATATATACGGGCACCCCGGCAGGCGTCGGACCCGTACACGAGGGTCAGACGCTGCGTGCATCGCTCGAGGGGCAGACCCTACTCGACTTCGATATCCGTTAGCATGCGCCGACTAAAAGGATAAAAAGGATTAACACCTGCAACATCCCAAAGCAAGACGACATATCCAGAAACAAACCAACATACCAAAGCAAGACGACATCCCAACCCCTAAAAATATGCTGTTACAGGAGAGATTGAAACCATATACGCTTATATTGGCGTCGCAGTCGCCGCGGCGGCGCCAGCTGCTCACCGATGCGGGATTCGCATACCGTATGGCCGAGCGATTCGAGTGCGAGGAGCGTTATCCCGACACTCTGGCTGCGGAGCAGGTCGCACCCTACCTCTCGCGTCTGAAGAGCGAGGCCTATCCCCGCGCTCTCGCGCCGCGCGAGATACTGCTCACGGCCGACACGGTGGTAGTGGCCGCGGGGCAGGTGCTGGGCAAGCCCGTCGACCGCGACGAAGCCATACGCATGCTCCGCCTGCTCTCGGGACGCGCCCACGAGGTGGTCACGGGCGTGACGCTGCGCACGGCCGCACGGAGCCGCTGCTTCGCCGCACACTCGTCGGTACGCTTCCGCCCCCTTACGGACGAGGAGATCGTCTACTACGTCGACCGCTACCGACCTCTGGACAAGGCGGGAAGCTACGGAATACAGGAGTGGATCGGGTATGTCGGCATCGAGGGCATCGAGGGGTCGTTCTACAACGTCATGGGGCTGCCCGTGCAGCGTCTCTACTGCGAGCTGGAGTCGTTCCTCGACGAGCTGGAGTAGCCCGCACGGCCCGAAATGAAATCCCCGCCGCCCATTACCCGGGCAGCGGGGATTTTTTCATCATAACAACCTGTACGGATCTCCCCCGCCCGCACATATTACCGTCCCTGCCACTCCGCGGGGACGCGCTCCTTACAGATCCTCCGCAGTCGGGTCGGTCTGGGTCTCGTCGTAGAGAGATATGTATTCGTATGTGTTGCCCACGGCCTCGAGATAACGGCCGAACATCTCTTGCGAGATGACCACCGTCGCCGTGTTGTCGTTCGGGTGGAAGCTCAGCGACGGATAATCACGCAGCGTGCGGTCCAGAAACAGGTGTACGTGGTTCTCCGCATCGTTTATAAGTCCGAAGGGCGAAACCGACCCCGGGCGCAGACCAAGATACCGGTCCATGCGCTGCTCCGAGGCGAACGACAGCTTGCCCTGATGCAGGCGGTGCTCCAGATCGTGTATGGCAAGCTCGCGCTCGCAGTCGAACACTACCAGATAGTGGCGGTTGCCCTTGTGGTTGCGGAAAAAGAGGTTCTTGCAGTGCTTCGAGCCGTCGCGCCGCCAATAACGGCGTGCAATCTCGATCGTCGGCGCCTCGGGATGGTAATAGACTTCGTAATCTATATCGTGCGCACGCAGAAACCCGAACACCCGCTCGCGCCGCACCGCACGCTCGGCCTCGTCCGAAATCCCGTTTTCCTTTTCCGGATCCTTTTCGGTATTGTTTTCCATGTTGTTCAATTCCATGGCAGGATAAATTTAATAATCAGGACCTTCCATATTCTCACCGGGCGCGCTGCTACCGCGACGCCACGCCCATTACACCCATCGTGTCGCAGCACCACTCGCCCTGCGCCCGCAGCGTCTGCTCCACGATGTCGCGCACGGCGCCGCAGCCCCCCGCGAACTCCGACACATACCGCGACGCCTCCACAACCTCGCTGCACGCGTCGCTCGGGCATACGGGTATGCCGACCATCGACATGCAGTCCAGATCGGGGATGTCGTCACCCATGTATATCGTATCGGCAAGGTCGATGCCGTAGTCGGCAGCGAACTCCAGCAGCGCCTCGCGTTTGTTCATGCAATTGAGGTACATGCGCGTCACGCCCAGACGCTCCATACGGCTGCGAAGCAGGTCGCCACGCCCCCCCGATATGATGCACACCCTGTATCCGCGCCGCACGGCATACGCCACGGCATAGCCGTCCTTGGCGTTGTACTTGCGCAAAAAGTCCTTGCCCCCGTCGATGGGGACGATGCCCCCGTCGGTCAGCACCCCGTCCACGTCGAAGACGAAGGCGCGCGTGCGGGCTATATCTTCCTTGAAGTTTCCCATATATATTCGGTTAAAAGTCTGTATATATCTCTCTGCAGCGGCTCCCCGGCCAGCATATCCTCATGCCGCGAGATCACGGCACGGTCATTCCGCACCGCAGGGCCCGTCTGCCCGTCGCGCGGGTGCGCCAGAGCCACGGCCTTGCGTGCCGTCTCCATGATTATGGGGTGGAGAACATCGACAGGCAGCGCGGCGCGCGAGGCCAGATAGTCGGCCGCCATCGAGTAGAGGGCGTTGACGAAGTTGCAGGCCAGCACCCCCGTCAGGTGCACCGCGCGCCGCTGCTCCGACGAGGCGCGGAAGACCGTACGGCCCAGACGCCGTGCAAACCCCTCAAGAAGGCATGCGGCCGCCTCGTCCGAACCCTCCACGAACAGCGGCACCTGACTGAAATCGACCCTGCGGCCTGCGGTGAAGGTCTGGAAGGGATATACGACGCCGCACCTCTCCCATCCCGCCGCGCGCAGCACATCCGCCGCCACGCTCCCCGCCGTATGCGCCGCCACGCCGCCGCGGTGCGGCAGCGCCGCCGCAACCTCCGCAACCGAACGGTCGCTCACGGCGATAAGGTATAGATCCGACGCCGCAGCATCGGATATCGGGCCCGACCATACGCCTCCGGCCATGGCCGCTATACGCGCCGCACGAGCGGCGTTGCGGGCGGCAATGCCGCGCAGCTCCAAGCCTTCAGTCCCGGCCACGGCCACGGCCAGAGCCTCGGCAACATTGCCGCTGCCCACGACCGTCACACTCGAAATATCCTTAAGTCCAGTCATATCTTCCACAAAACAATACTCACCCGCACACTCCTAATCTTCGCTTTTCTGCTCCGCGCCGTCCATAAGCTCCGTGAGAAGCACGTTCTCCGCGCTCGCGCGCGTCACATCCTTCAGCCGCTCCACAACCTCGGCACAGCGGCGCAGCTCGCGGTTTGAGCGCATATCTATGGTATCGCGGCCGAAGCCGTGCGAATCCACCGCCGAGAGTATATCGTAGACGCGCAGCGTCGAGATATCGCGCGCGGGGGCATATTCGAGGTCGTAATCCGTCCCTTCGGTGCGTATCTCGTTCAGCATGCGGGACTGCACCAGCGTGTAGAGTATGTTGTTCATGATACGCGTCGGCACATCCAGACGGTCGCGTATCTCCGAGAAGGAGACGGCGCCGCGCCCGTCGCGGAAGGCGCGCGAGACCAGAACCATCACCCCCACCATCAGCTTGCGGCGGCAGTCGTAGCTCACAAGCAGCGACTCGCGCTCCTCGTCGAAGCGCGCCACGTTCTGGTAGGCGAACGACAGCTCGCCCCCGAGAAGGAGTATTTCCCACGAGATCTGCATCCAGAGCAGGAACAGCGGCAGGGCGGCGAAGCTGCCGTAGATGGCGTTATAGGATGTCATCCACCGCTGCAGGTAGACATATCCCCACTGGAACAGCACGAAGGCCGTGCCGGCGACCACGCCGGCCGTAAGGGCGGCGGTAAACCGCACCTTCGTCGAAGGGAGCACGACGTAGATGAAGGTGAACATCACCCACGCCACCACGAGCGAGCCCGCGCGCGAGAGGACCTCGAGCGCCGGCGAGCCCGCCACGCCCAGAATCTCGGCGGCGTAGTTGCCCATCGACGAGGATATGACCCAGAGGATGGGGGCCACGACCACAACGGCTATGTAGTCGCCGTACTTGCGGGCGGCGCTGCGCGTGCTGCGCACCTCCCAGATATTGTTGAATGCATCCTCGATCGACCCGAAGACCTTGATCACGGCCCAGAAGAGCGTCAGCACACCCACCAGAGCCACCCAGCCGCCCTGCGTGCGGGCCAGCGCCTTCTGCGCGAAGCCCACGACGTAGTCTATCACCTCGGGGCTTTGGGGCAGCACCTCGTAGAGGTTCTGCTCCAGACCCTCGGCCAGACCGAAACCCTTCACCACGGCGAAGACCAGCGCCACCACCGGCACCAGCGACATGAGCGTATAGAACGTGAGCGCCGCGCTGCGCACCATCGTGCCGTGCGAGGAGAGGCCCTGCACCGTATAGAACAGAAGTTTGTATTGCCGCACCGCCCACCGCGCCACGGGATTGCGATATTCGCCCGCGCCCTTGCGGAAGACCGTGTCGGTGAAGAATGTGATTATATCGCTCAGTCGCATCGGCCAGACATATTTTCTGCGAAGATACGGATTTTTGCCCGAAAAACCCGCCCCTCGCCGCTTTTCGCGACCGCGCGTGCGGCAAACGCGACCGCACTATACGTACGGCCGGCACCGCCGCGTCGATATTGTGATTGCGGAAGCCCCGCCGCGCCCTACTTCATGAAGACGAAGTAGACGGCCAGAACCAGACATGCGAATGCCGCCAGATGGTTCCAGTGCAGCGCCTCGCCGCGGAAAACAACCACCGAGAAGATCGAGAATATCACCAGTGTGATCACCTCCTGTATGACCTTGAGCTGCATGAGCGAGAAGGGGCCGCCGTTGCCGGCGAAGCCGATGCGGTTGGCGGGGATCTGGCACGAATATTCGGCCAGAGCGATACCCCACGAGAAGAGTATCACGGCATAGAGGGGCCATGACGAGATAACCTTCATCTGTTGGAGTTTGAGGTGGCCGTACCATGCGAACGTCATGAAGATGTTCGACACGATGAGCAGAAGAATTGTGTAAACGCCTTTCATTTGGGGAAAAGTTCTATCGGCGGCCGAGGCCGTCGTTTCGGGGCGCAAAGATACGAAAAAATCACGACAGCAACTCTTTTTTCTCATTTTCTGCGTCTTCTGCGCCGGCGCTTCCTGTCGCGCACACTCCAGAGCCACAGCGTGAAGGCCGCCATCGCCACATACGCCCATGCGGCGGCCGACGCCGGGACATAACCCTCCCATATCATCGCGTCATTTCCGGCGCAGGCCTCCACCAACGCCTCCAGAGATGTTGCGGCCCGCGCCGTGACCCACGCCGCCACGGGCTGCAGCAGCGGCAGCGGGAAGAGTACCCACACCATGGCCGCACCCACCGTGATGCCGCTCAGGAGTACCGACGCCGGGCCCGCCACAACGCTCCACAGCGACACCGTCCCGAACAGATACGACACCAGCGGCGCCGTCACGACGCTGGCCACGGCTCCCATGATCACACCGCACCATACCCACCGCGCCGCGACTCGCACCGTGCGCAGGGCGATGTAGCGGATCTCGTACCCGACGGACCTGTATGGGACGAATGCCATCAGGATCTCGGGGCGTGTGGTTGCGCGGTAGATCGGAAGGCCCCATTCGAGTATGGCCGCGACGGAGAGGAACGAGAGCCTGAATCCCGCGTCGGCCAGCGACCGCGCATCGGCCAAAAGCATGATGCAGGCCGTAAGGCAGAGCGAGTTGAGCGAGTCGAAACGTACGGTCAAGGCCATCGACACCTGAAACACCGAGAACATCACGGCCGCACGCACCACGCTCGGCGAGAATCCCGTGACGGCGGCATATACCCATATCGCCGCCACCACGACCAGACACCGCACGGCATATCCGTACCACAGCGTCAGCATCCACATCAGCAGCAGGTTGACTATGATGAATACGAAGCCCACGTGCAGGCCCGACACGGCCAGCAGGTGGGAGGTTCCGCTTCGGGCGTAGCGGTCCCGCAGCTCGGGCGTCAGCCCCGAGCGGTCGCCCACGGCCATGGCCGCGACTACGGCCTGCATCGGCGTATCGAGCCCGAGTTGCGAGATACGTTCGACAGCCTTGTGGTGCAACCGCCGCGCCCAGCGCAGCGGCGTCTCCGTGCGCCGTATCACACGCATGCTGTCGAGGCTCACGCTCCCCGCCACACCCTGCCGCAGCATGTAACGTCCGTAGCCGTTGTCGGCGAAGGGCCGCACACGGCACAAAGCCTCCAGACGCTCCCCTTCGCGCAGCGACAGCGACCCATCGGCCCATATCCTCACCACGGCGCCGCAGCGTTCGACATCCCGCCCCGAGGCGAAGGCCACGATACGCCCCTCGGCGAGCGTCACGCCGTCGCGGCGCGTGAGAACCTCGTCCACCGCCAGCTCCATAACCCTCTCACCCTGCGGGGCCTGTGCCGCGGGCCGCATCTGCGCGGCACACCATCCCGCAAAGAACATAGCCGCCGCAATGAAGAGGTCGGCCCTTGCCCGGCCCCGCCACACAACACCGGCCGCAACACATACGACAAGGCCGGCCGCGGCGCCCCACAGGGGCAGAGACCAGCGGCCGGCCACGACTATACCGGCAACCAAAGGCACCAAGGCCTTGAGCATGGGCGTACGCGACAGACGCCGCCCGATATTTTCGAGACTCATGCGCATTGGCTGCGACTCTTCTTTCTCATTTCATACGTTCCATACGGGACAACGCCCGCGCCGCCGAAGGGACAATATCACGCACATCCAGATACGTAAATTTATCCGCGGCGGCCGCCGCCGCCCGACTCCCGCCAAAGGTAAAATTACGAAATTTTCACTCCGCGGCCAAATCGAATCCCCGTTCGACCTGCCCGCGCACGGCCGCAACGCCGTTCTCGACATACGACATTGCCGCTACCAGAGGCACCATCGTCGCGCGGCTGCGCGTATCGAGCCGCTCGTCGGGACCGATGCCCGTCATCTCGCACACCGTACGCACGTAGCGCGCCGTGTCGTTCTCCTCGGCGGGGGCGTAGCGTGCGATCATACCCCGCACCGTATCGAGCCCATAGCGGCGGCGGTAGGTATCCAGCAGCACGAACATGGCGCGGTAGCCCCACTCCATCGACTCGAACTGCTTGAAGTCGGGATCGCGCGAGGGGTGCACCTCGCCGCGGTAGCGTACGCGCGAGCGGCGTATGTTTCCCGGGTTGCAATTATCCACACCGCGGCTCATCGCTCCCCTCCCTTCTTCTTTTTTATCTCGCGGCCTACGAAGCGGCTCAGCCACCGCAGCGCCCGCGCGTCGCTTATGCGGCAGGCGTTCTCCAGAAACGACCACAGCTCCACACCGCACACGAAGCCCGCAAAGAGCCGCGTCAGGTCGGGGGCGAAAACCCCCGCCGTGACGGCGTCGATCATGCATGCCATGCCCAGAGCTATGATCACGAATCCGAGTTTCTGTGCCGTGCGCCACGCCTCGCGGCTCTCGAAACGCCACGCCCGCCCCTCGCGCCGCGCCTCCACACGCGAGGCCGCAACCCCCGTGACGAAGTCCACGCCGATGAAGAGCGTCACGCACCACACCAGCGGCGGCAGCGGCGCGAGCAGCGCCGCAAACGACACGGCGCAACCGTTAAAAAATCTGTACAAAGCCTCCATCCGTACGACATCGTTTGAGTATGTTGGCACGCGGATCGTATTCGGGTATCGACGCCGCGTTCTCGTCCAGATACTCCGTCAGGCGCAGCAGCACAGCGTGCGCCTGCACCTTGAGCGACCGCATCAGCTCGATGCGCGCCGACTCGGCCGCCGCCGCGGCAAAGAGCCCCGCAGGCTCGGTAAGCCCCGCCTGACCCGTACGCACGTTGAGCCGCGGCTGAACCTCCAGCCGCGTACATGCCGCGGCCGCGGCCGCCAGATGGGGTTTCAGATCGGGATAGCGCCCCGACGCCACGGCCGCGCATACGGCCGCCCCCGCCACAGGTTCCACCCAGCGGCTCACCGCCGCCGTGATATCCCCTTCGCCGATGGCTTCGGGCGAGACATATCCCCCGTCCGCAAATGCCAGCCTTATCACCTCGGCCGGCGTTATGATCACGTTATCCATAATTATACGCATTTTAAGGCCGCCGTGCGGCCGGCCCGAAGACCGCCGCACGCGGCCCGGTTCAACCTATCTTGGTCACGTTGTATTTGGTTATCTCCGACAGGAAGGCCTGCTGGCGCTCGTCCTCCGGATCGTAGTCCAGACCGTCGGCCTTGCGCGCCTCCCAAACCTTCATGTAGATCGGTTTGGAGCGTGTCGGCGGGCGGTTGATGATCTCCAGCGACGAGGGGTCCACACCCGCAACCTCGCGCATGAGTATGCGCACGGGCTCCATCAGCTCCTCCTGCTCGGCCAGAATGACCGTATTGAGCGCGACCTCGTATTCGTGCAGTATGCGCTCCGAGCTGAAGCCCGACGAGTAGTCCAGACCGCTCAGCGACCGGAACCACGAGTGCGCTATCACGATATCGCTCGTAGCCTGTTCGTGGAGGCTGTTCCAGTCGCCCTCGTTGCTCGACTCGATGGGGATGAAACGCGAGTTGTCATCCTCGGCGCCCTCGCGTATGACGAACATCACCTGCCCCGGGTTGCCCGCGAAGCGTTTCTCGGCCATGCGCACGATACGCTCCGCCTCGGCCTCGTTGTCGGCCGTGGCGTCGAGCATCATCACGCCCGAGAGCTGGAACGAGTTGTCCAGACGCGAGATGTTCCAGCAGTCGGTCTTGTAGGCTATGGCCGAGACCCCCATGCCGGCGATATATTTCGGCACGCCGTAGTGTGTGAACATCGGCTCGTAGTCCTTGTAGTGCACCATCGAGCGCAGCGACCCGTCGGCCTGACGCTCGAAGAGCGGATAGAGGGGCAGCGTCACCGCCTCCTCCGAACGGAATGCGCTCCAATCGTGGTGCATGATTACGTGCTGCGAGTCGCGCGCCACGCGGCAGCGCGACGCATCCTGATGGTAGAGCGCCAGAAAACAGTGCCCGGCATCCGTCACCACCTCCATGAAGGCGTTGCCCATGAGCATCTTGTCGAAGGCCAGCCGGTGCAGCAGCGTGCGCAGTGACTCCCCGCGTCCGTTCACGCGCGCCACCATCGCCGCCAGCAGCGGCTGCGTCTCGTCGAAAGAGAAGCCCTTGCCGGCAATATAGTCGGCCTTGTCGTTTATGATGCGGCGGTGGGTGGTCGAACGCCGCGACATGAGCGACAGCACCGCCGGCATCATGTTGTCATCGCCCCAACGCCAGAATTTGTCGCTCGACACCGCATGCGACGAGAGCGCCAGCAGCGGTTGCGGACTGCGGTCGGCTACCGCCGCCACACTTTTGGTTCTGTTGTTTTCCATAAGCAGTACGATTTACGTTAGAGGTTAGGGATTAACCGTTTACGGTTGTACGGGCGGCGGCGCGCGAGGTGTCGGTTGCGGCCAGCGTCAGCTCCGCATGCGGCTCGTCCACGGCCTCGGCGCCCGAGCGCAGCGCCAGCGACCGCAGCCGCAGCGCCTGCTCGAAGCCGAAACGCGGCGACCAGCCCGCCACAAGCGTCTCGCCCGAGGCCAGCGTCACCAGCGCCGCAACGCCCTCGTCGCCGCAACGCGCCACGAACGCCTCGTCGAACCACGCCTCGGCGCGCTTCATGTCGGCGCGAAGAACAAGTACATGCTCAACGCTCACACGCCCCTCGTCCACCGTAAAGGTCTCGCTGTACGAACAGCCGGCGTCGCACAGCTCCACCGCCGTGCCCGTCCCTGCCGTCATCTGCGCCGGCGAGGCGAGGCCGCGAACCGCAAAGAGCTCGGCCGCGACTACCCCGCCTACGGGTTTGTATTGTTTACCCTCGGACATGGCCCTGCGTTAGATTGTGACGTCCATGTATGCCGATACCAGATCATCGTCGAGGATCTCGCAGCCGATGGCGAAGACCGCCCTCTGGCGATTCTCCATCTCGTCGGGATTGTACCACATGCGCACCTCCGAACCCGGCGTGTCGGCCGTGTTGACCGCCATGACAAGGTTGCGGCGGTCGGTGAAGATACAGAACTCGTGCGAGAGCGTCGACGACGCCAGTGCCGGATTGAGGTTCAGCTCGATAACCGGGAAACCGTGATACCTGAGCTGCCCGCGGCCGAACTGAGTATCCTCATATCCGCCCGGCATCGACATGTCGTCCAGATAGTCCTCATAGAGTTCGTACAGACGCGACGAGACGAAGAAGGCAACCTCACCCTCGGGATAGAGGGCCTTCAGACGGGGGCTCGACCCGCGTATGAGCTTGTCGAACAGCTCCTTGATCGAGTACTCGCCCAGCAGTTCCGTCAACTCGTTGCTCGACAGGTGCAGCGAACCATCCTTGATGCGCTCGGTCATGAGCTTCAACAGTCCGTCGAAGCTCGTATAGCCCGTGCCGTACTCGTTGCCCTTGTCGCCGAGCCACAGATTCATGCGTATGCTGTCGGCGATGGCGTTGCGGAAGAGCTCCGTCTCGGCCGCCTCGAGCTCCGTGCCCGTCAGGTCCTCCATGTTCACGTCACTGCGGTTGGTTATCAGCTCGAACACCGTCGAGAAGTAGTCGGCCGCACCGAAGGCGTTCTCGGCCTTCACGCGCTGCAGCGGGATCGTCTTCTGATAGTGCGTGCTCTTGGTGCCGCCGCCCCACGACGACGCCTCGTCGAAACTCTGAAGCACGTTGCCCGTGCGGTCCCACAACTGCACAACCGTCGGAACGGGCATGTTGTAGAGTACGCGTATGCCGAGCGACTCGACCGACGGCCCGCTCAACAGCGGACGGAAAAAGATGGTTTCGAGCTCGCGGCCCGTGTAATTCTTGGGATTTACAATAATTCCAGACATGATTTTTTCGATTTTTTTCTGTTGTTATACATTCATTTGCGGCGGCTGCATCATCCGCGCCGCCATTGGGGCCGCCTCCACGGCGGCATCACCGCCGCGCGCAGCCCCCGGCCGCTATCGCAGCGACGAGAAGACACGCGCATCCTCCTTGTAGGCAAGGGCGTTGGACTCCGAACTCAGCGGTTCGGTCGAGGGGTCCTCCGCCGCACGCACCACACTGGCGCCATATCGGCGCTGGCCCTCGTCGAAGGCCACCGTCGAGGCCGACACGGCATTGCGCGCAAGGCTTTCGCGCTTCTCCTCCGCCGTCGCCGTCTCAGTCTTTGCCGCCGCAGTCTTCGCGGCCGCATCCTTCGCCTCGGCCTCGTCACGGGCCGCACGCCGCGCCTCGCGGCGCGAGCGCACACGCTCCATGAACTTGTCCCAGCAATGGGCAAAGCGGCGAACCGCACACTTCACCACATCGCCCGCCACGGCCGCGGCCGCCTTCTCGACAACCTCGCACGTAGCGTCTCCGTCGGGTTTCTCGGCCCGCGCCGAAGGTATCGTCTCGCTCTGGGCCGTGTCGCCGCCCTGCTGCGAGGCCGTGCCCTCACCGCCGGCCGCCTCGTCACCCTTCTGCGGAGGCAGGGGCGTCCCCTCGGGAAGTATAACCCCCGTCATCAGCCCGTCGAAGATGCGGTCGGCAAGACCCGCCGATACGGCCTCCTCGGCCGAAAGCCAGCGGCCCCCGCCGTTGTTCTCGGCCATAAGCGCCGCGTAGAACTCCTCCCCGCGGCCCGAACGCTGGGCGTAGAGCTGCGCCAGACGTACGTCGGTCTTGTGCAGCAGCTCCGCACGCGAGGCCAGAGTCTCGGCATTGCCCTCGACCGCACACTCCGAATTGTGGATCAGGTAGAGGGCGTTCGACGAGATCTCGCGGCACCCCTCGTCCGCAGCCTGCGCTATGACCGTCGCGGCCGAAGCCGTATAGCCGTAGCAGCGTGTGGTGATACGCGCCCCGAGCGACCGCAACGCCTCGTATATGAGCAGCGCGTCGTTCACGTCGCCTCCCGTCGAGCGGATGTTCACTATTACGGCCGTCGCCGCTACCTCCGATATGCGCGCCACCTCGCGGCGGAACTTCTCGTAGGTCGCCACCCGGCTCTTGTCGCCGCCGAACTGCCGCTCCTCGGGTATACCTATCGTGCCCTCGATGTCGATGTAACACGTCTGGGCTTCGTTTCTGATTGTGATTTTCGTTTGCATCGTTTTCTTTTTCGGTTATTTGTGGAATTAGGGATTCACGGGTGCGGGGTTGCGCGCCCCCGCACTCAATCCTCCGTGCAGCGCAGCATCAGACACTGCGCCTGACCAGTCGCCGCGTCGTAGCTCTCGACGGCACCCAGACGGTAGAGCGCCGTCTCGACACCGCGACCCAGACGGAACAGCGACCGCACGTTGCCCTGCCCCGAAGAGCCGTCCAGCAGCGCCGCCAGCTCGTGCGGCGCCAGCCGCACCGTCACCCGCACCTGACGTCGCGAGGCCTGCTGCCGCCACTGGGCATCGTAGCGGGTGTGGAGGCCCTCGGCGCCGTCACGGTCCTCGAAGCAGAGGGTGAAGGGATCATCCCCGGCCGCCAGCGTGCCGTCGAGACGCTGCGAGGCGTGGTGGAACGCCGCATAGGGATAGCTCCCGCCATACGAGGGGAATCCCCACCTCTCGCCCGCAGGCAGCGTCTTCATACCCTCGTACAGCACCACTCGCGCGGCCGTCTCCGTCTCGCCGTCGCGGTCGCCCACCTGCACCACCGACGCCGAGGGTGCCGAGGCGTAGACCTGCACGGCATTCAGCGAGGGGCAGAAGAGCCTGTTCACCTCGCGCTGCTCGCCGCGCAGCGCCGCCTGCGACGCGGTGTCGAAGCTCCACTGTCCCATGACCGTGCCCGCCGCATCGTTATACCGCGCCACGGCGCCCCCCTCGGAGCGGTATGCCAGCGTACGCCGCTCGTGCACCTCGCAGGCCATGTCCGACGACTCGGCCGCCGCACTCCGTACCACACGTCCGCTCCAGTCGACAACGTCGTCACGCAGGTAGTCGTCGAGGCTCTCGACCGTGACCGTACGTCGCGCCGTGTCGCTGCGGAAGACGAGGTTGAACATCTGGCCCACGGCCTCCAGAAACTCCTGCCCGCTCACCGCATAGTGGGCCATGTCGGCAAAGAGGATATGCGAGCCTGCGGCGGGCGCCGCCGAGAAGACCGGACGCAGACGGCATCCCGTGCCGAGGGTTACTCTCTGCCCGGGCTCGGCGCCGTGCAGGTACATGCGCACGAAGCTCTTCGCAACGCCCGCCGAAAGACGTTCGGGCGCCGTGCGCAGCGTCATCTCCACACGTGTGGTGCCCGTCTCGCCGACATGTCCGTCGTAGAGGGCCCAGTCGCCCGTATAGGGGTCGTATGACCCGTCCGCGGCGGCTACCTGCAGCTCGCAGCGCGCCCCCGACGCCCCGGCCGGTATGCTCACCTCGGCCGTACGCGCCGAGAAGATCGCCAGCGCCGTAGTCTGCGTACCGTAACGGCACACGACGCGGTATGTCGCCCCCGCCGCATGGCCGAAGACCACACACCGGTATGTCGTCCCCGCCGTGAGCGACTCCCTGCGGTCGATGAAGGGGTTGGCAAGACGGTAGGAGATGTCGCACCCCGAATCGACATAGAGAGCGTCGAAGCCCGCCAGACGCTCGCGCGTCAGGATACGGTAATCGGTCGTGTAGTCCATCACCAGCTCGAAGCCCGCCGTCACCTCGCTCGTGGGGGTGAAACGCACCCCCTCGCCGTCGATGGTGAGCGCACGGCCGTTGGCGTAGAGGTCCGGCGCGGCGGCCGGGTCGGCCGTCTGGACGAAGTTGCCCAGCGAGTTTGCCAGCACCAGAGGCGAGAGATAGACGCGCCCCATACCGTCGGCCTCGGCCGAAGCCTCCGACGTGCGGCCCGCGCAGAAGCCCATCGACGAGGCCGCACGCTCGGTCGAGTCCGAGGCGTAGCGGCCGCTCATGTAGAGGCGCTGCAGCAGCGGCCCCTCCATGAAGCTGCCCGCAGCCTCATATCCCCCCGCCGCGAAGAGCGCCCGCATCAACGCCCCCACACTCAGGAAGGGGTGGTAGTCCCCGACCGAACCGATACGCTGCGGCGAATAGATGCTCGTCGAGCTGTACGAGGCGTCGTAGCTGTCGCGGTGCACGGGCAGGAACTTCACGGGCGACGAGTCGTCCCAGCTCGCCATAACCGTATCGCCGTCCAGCACGGCATCATAGTCGAGGGCTATGGCGTCGAAGTCGGTGCGTGCGGCCGTCTCGGCCCACGAGGCGGCATCCCCCGCCACGCGCACGACGTAGGTCACGCGCCCCGCGCCGTCACAGACCGCCCCCTCCTCCGCATCGAGCGGGCCGTCGGTGTCGGGCAGCGCCGCCGCCTCCACCGCCTCCAGCACGGCCGACCCCGAGAGCAGCACCGTGCCGTCGACCTCCACCTCGGCCTCATGGCGGCGGTCGTTGAAGCTCCCGCCGAAGATATCGGCCGCGCGCCCCATCACGGCATCGTTACACGGCGACGAGGGCAGGCGGAAGCTCATCGCACGCCCCGTACGCCCCGCCGAGGGGTCGGCCAGCGCCGCCAGATCGTACATCTTGCCGAAGTGCGGGAGTGACTCCTGTGCGGGCAGGTCGCACTCCACACCGTCTATACGCAGCCGTATCATAGGCGCGCCTCCTTTCTGCGCTCGCGCAGCGTCACCGCTATCGACCCCAGAGCGCCGCTGTCGGCCGTCATAAGCGTATCGGTCAGGATATCCACCTCGCGGCTCTCATCCCCCTGAAGGAGCCATACGCGCGGCGAAACGATGATCTCGGCCAGCGCCGCGAGCTGCGCCCGCGGCTCGTATGCCGAAACTACGCGCAGCGTCGCGTCCCGCTCCACGGCCACCGTCTGCCGCCCTCCGGCCGTCATCACACGTCGGCGTGAGGCCATGACCGTCATGCGGCTGCTCACGGGGAAGGTGTAGAGTTCGGGCGCATGCTGCGCGTCGAGCCACGCCACACGCCGCGCCGTCGCCGTATTCTCCACCACGGTGTACTCTATCGTCGAGACCGCCGCGCCGTCGATCTTCACCGTCACGGTGAGCCGCTCCGGAATCTCGGCGAAGCCCTGCGGCGTCACGGCCACACACCGCTGCCCGCCCGAGGGCGGCGTCAGCGTAAGGTAGGAGTAGTTGTCACCGTACGCCTCGACCAACACCTCGGCCACGGCATCCGGCATCGAGAAGAACGACACCAGATCGTACTCCCCGGCCGCTATCATGCGCTGCTCGCTCTGCGCCTCGAGCAACGTGTACAACGCCCCGAGGTCGACCTTCGCGGCGATGAAGTTGCGCACGGGCGCCGCCGTGCCGTTGGCCGTCACGGCCACCTTGATCTGCGCCCCCGTATCCACGACGGCACAACGCTCGACCCCCTCCGGAAGCCGGTAACGTACTGCGCTGCGCAGCACGGGCGCTATGTCTACCGTGCCGCCCGCGGATTCGTACAGGTACTTCGTGCCCAGACGCTCGCCGCTCTCGGCGTCGCTCACCACGATCTCGATGTCGCCCACTGCGCCCTCGCCGTCTACCGTATAGGGCAGGGCGTCGTAAAACGAGGTGTAGGCTTCGGGTATGGATGTGAATTTCATCTCTTGTGTCGGTTTGATTTGTTGTTTACTCTGTTTTTTTCTGTTTTTTCCGGTAAGGGAGGCCCGGCCGGTTATTCCTGAATGAAAAAATCATCAGCCGAAGATTTCGGGCACGCCCCTCCAGCCGCCACTCATAAGTTTCGGGTGCACCGCCCCCGTCGGCAGAGAGTCTCAGGACGCGGGACGTACAGAAGAGACTGACGGATCAGATGATACGAGGCTGATCAGAAGAATGTGATGACATCGGCCGTTGCCGTCACCGCCACCTCGCCGTGGTTTGTGAGGGTGCGTGTCTGCGGCCGCACCGTGAGCTTCTCCACGGCCACAACAACATCGGCCTTCGACAGCGCGGTGAAGAGCTCCACAACATCCCCCTCAAGGCGTGCGTATGCCGCCTCCCGCTCCACGGCCGACATCTTCGCCCCCGCCTCCATGGCGTAGAGCGTCACGGCATAGGTCATGCGTCCGTGGCGCAGCCCCTCCATCGAGTCGAACTGCGGCGGCGCCAGCCACATCACGGGATAGGAGGTTATGGTCTGCGACATGTAACGTTCGTCGGCCGTGTGGAAGCCGTAGCCCGCGGCCGCGGCCAACTGCCCGATGGCATCTGTAAGATTCGTATGGTTCATATAAGGTCGGTTTATGTCGATAATTCTGTCGATATGATGTCGATATTATGTCTATTCAGTGTCGATAAACTTCAATAACTTTACCCTTACGCGGCACAACTTGTTATCAATTACATCCGTACGGCATGGATCACGGCTGTTGAAAACATCCCCGCGGCCGCTGTCGATATCCTGCGCCACACGACTCGCCCGCACCTCTCGGCAACATGGGGCATATCATTGCAGTCAAATTATTTGACCGGCGGCCGCCGCGCCCTCACACTTCAACCTTTTCCCTACGCAACAGCAACATACACGCGATTTCAACCCCGGCGCGGCAGCCCGATCAAATCTCTTTTATGGTTTTGACACGACAAATATAATACGTCAGGATGCGTTTATCAAGTAATTTAACAATAAAAATTAAATTATTTGATATTTTATTTCATAATGCTTTGTCTTTTAGTGCGTTGAGAAAGTTAATTTTTTGGACGCATCGAATACCACCCCTAACGGCTGCAGAATTACCCCCTTCGCCCCGACGGGAGGGGTGGAAATATGGATCATTAGGATGGCGCCCCGACGGGAGGGGTGGGAATATGGGTTTGGAGGATGGCCACCGGCGGGAAAGATCAAACGCGAAAAATTCAAATAAAACGCGAGAGACAGAAACGGCAAGAATCGAAACTGGCGGCCAAAACGGAGTGGCGGCGTGGGGGCAGGGGCAGAATCAGGAGCGATCAAAAGGTAATAAAAGATTCCAAAAGGGACGAAAAGCGACGAAAAAGCGTTGCGGAGGTTGTTTTTTATTAAAATACCGTTAAATTTGTAGATCGCAGACGGCGCGGAGCCCCAACCCCCGCACCGCCATTGCCAACAACCTTAAAACTACACGACCGACCCATGAAACGCCTTTTAATGATCATTGCCGCGCTGGCATTCGTACAGGGGCTTGCGGCGCAGGCCCTGAGTCCCGAGGAGCTCGCCAAGCGGGCCAAGCGCAAGAACCTCACAGTCAAGGAGTGGAACACCGACTCGCAGAAGAAGACCCGCTGGCTCGACCATCTGACCGTCTACGACTCGAAGGGACGCAAGATCGAGGAGGCGGAGTACAACAAGTTCGGGCAGATCGAGCGTGTGACGTGCGAGTACGACCCCGTGACCGACATGATCGTCAAGGAGGTTGTCTACAACGACCGCAACAAGCCGGTGCGCATACGCAAGTACGAGTACAACGACGACGGCACCAAGTGCAAGCAGTACAACTACCTTCCCGACGGCAAGCTCTACACCGTAAAGATATTCGAATACATATTCGAGGAGTGATGCCCCGCCTGCGGCAAGGCAGCGGCATGCCCGCCATCGGCAGCCGCCCCGACCTAACCTAACCCTACCGACACAGACACTATCCCGCACTATCCCGCACAATCGGACGCGGCCCCACGACAGCCCGCATGTGCGTAACGGCGTAAGCGACATTCCGTTACGGCACATTCGGGAAGTGGCAAAATCACCGTTATCATGAACTTCGAGCAGCTCAACGACCTTGCCGTATGGCGGCGCATGCCGACACTCGACCTCGACCGCATAGCGGCCGTGCGTCTGATGAACCGTGTCGACACGAAGTACCTTGTTGACGAGCGCCGGTGCATGGAGCTGCTGGAGCGGGCGGCAGACCAATATTATGTCCAGATCATAGACGACTGCCGCGCCTGCCGCTACGCCACGCTCTATTACGACACGCCGCAGTGGGATATGTACCACCTGCACCACAACCGCCGCCTCACGCGCCAGAAGATCCGCACACGCACATACGTCGAGACGGGCGTGACATATCTCGAGGTTAAGAACAAGAGCAACAAGGGTCGCACCCACAAGCGGCGCATGGCCCTCGACCGCTCGCTCTTCGCGGCGGCCGCCACGGACACCGCCGCGGCCGACTTCCTGCGGCGCGAGGCCCGCTACGCACCCGAAACGCTGAGCCCCTCGCTTGCCACGCGCTTCGTGCGCGTGACGCTCGTCAACCACGCCATGACCGAACGCCTGACCATAGACTTCGACCTGCACTTCGACAACGTCCGCGCCGCCGACGGCGGAAATAAGGATATGAACGGCCGCGGGGATATGGATATGAACAGTCGCGGTAATACGGATATGAACGGCCGCAAGGATATGAATACAATCGGCCGCGGGGATATGGATATAAACGGCTGCGGGAATAACGGTATAAGAGGTATGTATAACGGTTCCGGGCCCGCCGCTGCCGCCTCGTTCGGCCATACGGCCTCGCTCGGCCGCCTTGTGGTCATCGAGCTCAAGCAGGACGCCCTCGCCCCCTCGCCCATGAAACAGCTGCTCGCGCAGCTGCGCGTCAAGCCCTTCAAACTGAGCAAATACTGCATAGGCGAGGCGCTGACCAACCCCCTTGTGAAACATAACCGCTTCAAGGCCAAGATACGCGCCATCGGTAAGATGGCCGCACACGACAGCAACATAAACGACAAGCTATGATACAACAGGATTTTCCCGACTTCGATCCCTCGATTGCCGAGGAGTTCGGATACGACATCACCCACCAGCTGAGTTTTCTGGGGGTGCCGCTCTGCGATACGCAGAACCTCATACACCTTCTGATGCGCTTCGCCTTCAACCTCATCGTGGCGTGGATCATCGTCCGCTTCTGCTACTACCGCAAGAGCCAGCGCAAGGACTACGTTCTGACCTTCATGCTCTTCAGTTCGGCCATGTTCATGCTCATCTTCCTGATGGAGAACGTCAACCTTCAGATCGGACTGATGCTGGGTCTGTTCGCCATCTTCGGCGTCATACGCTACCGTACGGAGACGGTGCCCGTGCGCGAGATGACATACCTGTTCGTCATCATCGCCACGTCGGTCATAAACGGACTCGCACTCAACATATCCTACGCCGAGCTCTTCGCAGCGGACGTGCTTGTGATCGGGGTACTGTGGCTTCTGGAGAGCCACCTGCTGCTCAGGCACACCTCGGCCAAGCTGGTCATATACGAGAAGATCGACCTCATCGTTCCCGAGCGGCGCGGTGAGATGATCGCCGACCTCGAGCGGCGCCTCGGCCTCAAGATCGACAAGGTGGAGGTTGGACATGTCGACTTCCTGCGCGATGTGGCCTTCGTGAAGGTCTACTATACGCTCCCCGAAGGCGAGCAGAACACCATCGACAACATCACCAAACCCAACCAGTTCATCCAGTGACCGCAGGGACGGGCGTGACAACTCCGCCCTCCATGATTTCAATCAGAGCCATTCGCCCAATGGCGAAACTGTCGAGTTTAGCAATTTCCACATCGGTCAACTGACATTTTCTGAGTATTCGATTCAAATATGATCAAACAGGCTACTACCATCGACGAGCAAATAAAGCTATTGAAATCCCGCGGCATGGCCGTTCCAGACGAAGATAAGGCAAAAGAGATACTGATGGATATCGGATTCTACCGATTGGGATTCTACGCCTTTCCATTCGAGAAGAGTTTCCCTAGTTTGACAAACCGCAGCCATGAATATAAGCCTGACAGCTCCTTTACCGATGTCGTTGAGCTCTACTACTTCGACTACGATTTGAGAAAAATATTGACGTACTACCTCAACCGCATAGAAATAAATCTGCGAACCTACATCACATATACGATTTCCAACCACTACAAAAAATCGCCTACATGGTTTGTGGATCCGAGCATAATGTACCCCTCGTACATAGCAGATTTCGAGCATAAAGTATACAAAACCATCCGCGAGAACCCCGTAATCAAACGTCATCACAGCCGATACAAAGATCTCTATGCTCCGGCATGGAAAACTATGGAGTTCATGACGCTGGGCAATATATGCTCGCTGTTCAACAGCCTTAAGGACAACAATCTCAAAAAACAGATCGCACGACACTACAAGTGCGGACTGGGTATATTCCTGAATTACCTCGAGACCATACGCGTCATCCGCAACACTTGCGCCCACGGCGGTTGCATATACAACATATCGCTCGCAAAATCCATAAAAAGCAGTCCCCAAGTGCCAATTTCGGGAGACGAGCGCCATAATATACGCGGCGTAATAAGAGTCATATCGTTTATGATCGGCATTATCTCGGAGAACAGAAAAAATGACCTCCATCGCGAGATTACGGCGCTACTCGATTACCCCAGAAGCCGTTTTACAAATGATATCATCTCCTTATGTACGGGATTCACAGTAAAATAATATGGCAGAAAATTTGCAAACCGTCGATTTAGACATTATCTTTGTACCATCAAAGTGCCCGTATCGGCAGGTCTCGATATCTGCACTATAAAAAAGATGGCAGGAACCTCTGGCAACAGGGGTTCCGTTTTTTTGCAACAGACGTACCGAACACGACATCTATGCCGTCATCGCTTTTATGCTGTGATACGGTTTCACGAATATCAATTATTCAAATATTCCATAATGAGCCGTCGGGATTCGTCTTATGCGAAAAAGAGTTATCTTTGCAACCGCGCGTCGGGGGAGCCTCCGGCCGCGGCGGCGTACGCCCACGCCACACGGAGTGAGGGTATGCGCCGCGCATTCACACCACTTTCACAACCGCATACGATGGAATCCGAAATACTCAAGGGTCTGAACGGGGCGCAGCGCGCCGCCGTCATCAACTACGACACACCGTCGCTCATCATCGCGGGCGCGGGTTCGGGCAAGACGCGGGTGCTCACCTCGCGCATAGCCTACATGCTGGAGCAGGGCGTCGCGCCGCAGAACATACTGGCGCTGACCTTCACCAACAAGGCGGCGGAGCAGATGCGCAGCCGCATCGAGCAGATGGTAGGCGGCAAGAGCCGCTACATACGCATGGGTACGTTCCACTCGGTCTTTTCGCGCATCCTGCGCGAGAATGCCGAGCGCATAGGCTTCACGTCGAGCTATACGATCTACGATCCCTCGGATGCCAAGAACCTCATCAAGACGATCTGCAAGCAGATGCAGCTCGCGGACGACAAGTACAAGCCCAACCGCATACTCTCGCGCATATCCTACGCCAAGAACTGCCTTGTGACGCCCGCGGCCTACGTCGCCAACGCGGCCTACGCGGCCGAGGACCGGCAGGCGCAGATACCCCACTTCGGGGACGTATATGCCGAGTATTGCCGTCGCTGCAAGCAGAACGGGGCTATGGACTTCGACGACCTGCTGCTGCAGACCAATATCCTGCTGAGGGACTGTCCCGACGTGCTGGCGCGCTATCAGGATCTGTTCCAATATATACTGGTTGACGAGTATCAGGATACCAACTATGCGCAGTATGTGATCATACGTCGTCTGGCGCTGCGCCACTCGCGCGTCTGCGTCGTGGGTGACGACGCCCAGAGCATCTATTCGTTCCGCGGCGCCAAGATCGAGAATATCCTCTCCTTCCGCAACGACTACCCCGACGCGAAGGTCTTCAAGCTGGAGCAGAACTACCGCTCGACGCAGACGATCGTCGACGCGGCCAATTCGGTCATCGAGCACAATGCGCGGCGTATGGAGAAGCGATGTTTCTCGCAGGGGGCCAAGGGCGAGCGCATACGCATCATCCACTCCTACACCGACCGTGAGGAGGCCGACGCCATAGCCACGGCGCTGCGCGACCGCCTCCGCTCGACGGGGGACGGCTGGGAGGAGGCGGCGATACTCTACCGCACGAACAACCAGTCGCAGGCGCTGGAGACGGCGCTGCGGCGGCGCGGCATACCCTACCGCATATATAAGGGGAGCTCGTTCTACGACCACAAGGAGATCAAGGACATGCTGGCCTACATACGCCTCGTGATCAACCCGCGCGACGACGAGGCTTTCCGCCGCGTTGTGAACTACCCGGCGCGCGGCATCGGCGAGACTACCGTTTCGCGCATCGAGCAGATGGCGCGCACCGAAGGGTGCTCGATGTGGGAGGTTCTCGACGCCCTTATCGCCTCGCCCGAGGCTGCGGCCGACGCCGCCACGCGCGCCATCGTGCGCAAGGCGTCGGAGTTCGTCACGCTCATACGCTCGCTGGGGGAGGCGCGCCGCGACCGCCCGCTCTACGACTTCGGTCTGGAGGTGGCGTCGCGGTCGGGCATACTGGCCCTCTACCGCGCGGAAGCGAGTGAAGGACACAATTCTGAAGCTAATGAAGCCAATAAAGCCATCGACAACATCGAGGAGCTGTTGAACTCGATGCAGCTCTTCCGCGAGCAGTGCGAGGCCGAGATCCGCAACGGCGAACGCCCCGAGGAGGACCAGCCCACGGTCGAGGAGTGGCTCCAGAATATCATGCTGCTCACCGACATGGACCAGCAGGACGACGGCGGCGGCAAGGTCACGCTCATGACCGTACACTCGGCCAAGGGGCTCGAATACAAGTATGTATATATCGCGGGCATGGAAGAAAACCTCTTCCCGTCGCAGCGGGCGCTCGAGACGCCCGACGGCATCGAGGAGGAGCGGCGACTCTTCTACGTAGCGCTGACGCGCGCAAAGTGCGAGGCCGTGCTGTCGTTCTGCGAGATGCGTTTCAAGTGGGGCAACATGGAGTT